>Ga0081540_1000322_pt1 | contig 49507 bp, 44 predicted proteins | sample TabmetS2T1R1_FD_71024 | JGI IMG/M metagenome (GOLD analysis project Ga0081540, IMG submission 71024) | Tabebuia heterophylla rhizosphere microbial communities from the University of Puerto Rico - S2T1R1 | ecosystem: Host-associated > Plants > Roots > Rhizosphere ...
AGCGGTTCGCCCGCGCGCACCGCCGGGTCACTCAGGCGGGTGACGCGGAGGCCCGGGTCCGCCGCCGCCTGGCCTGGCGGTTCGAGGAGGACGGGTCGCTGTCCGGCTCGTTCCGGCTGCCGCCGCTGGCCGGCGCGGTGCTGCTGACGGCGCTGCGGGCGGCCTGCGCCGACCTGGCCGGTGACCGGCGCGGGGACGTTTCCGCGGAAACGCCGCCGGCCCCGGCCCCGGGCCGGGTCCCGGGTGATCCGGCGGATCCGGCCCGGTGCCACGTCGAGGACGGCCCGGCGATCAGCGTGTCCACCGCGCAGATGCTCGGCTGCACCGCCGCGCTGTCGTGGATGACGCACGGCGCCGGCGGCGCGGTGCTGGCCCTGGGCCGGCGGCGGCCGCACCGACCTGGATAACCTGATCAGCTTGTGCCCGCGGCACCACAAGGTGGTCCACGACCGCGGCTACGCCATCGCCGCCCGGCCCGCCGGAAGCGACACGTTCGCGTTCTACCGCCCCGACGGCACCCCGCTGCCGGCCTGCCCGCCCCTGCCCGCACCCGAGGGCGGCATCGGCGAAACTCACGACGCGCAGATCACCCCGGATACGATCATCCCGCCCTGGTACGGCGAGCGGCTGGACCTGCACCACGCCATCGGGGCCTGCTTCGCCAGCGCCAGGACCAGGGACGAACCCGAGCGGGACCAGGACGGCGACCCGGCAGACCCGGGCCGCGTGACCATCTACGAACCCGGGGACTGCGACGAACGCTACCGCCAGTATCTCGAACACGCCCCCCGGCGCACCGGCCCCACCCTGATCCCCATCCAGGTATGACCCCGGCCGGCGCGCCAGGCCGTCGCGAAGGGCTGGTCTCCGTTAAGGTGGTGAGCACCGGTTGATGGCTAAACGCGCAGGTCCCCCGGGATCACGCGCGGTATGCGGCATGCCCAAACCAGGTATGCACTGAGGAGGCGGGACGTCATGGCAGAGTCCGGTGCGCCGTTCGCTCACCTGCACGTGCACACCGAGTACTCCATGCTGGACGGCGCCGCCCGGCTGAAGGACCTGTTCGCGGAGGTCAAGAACCAGGGCATGACGCACGTGGCGATGACCGACCACGGCAACATGTACGGCGCCGCCGAGTTCCACCGGCAGGCCAAGGAGGCCGGGATCACCCCGGTGATCGGGATCGAGGCCTACGTCGCGCCCGAGGCCAGGGGCAACACCAACCGGATCCTGTGGGGCCAGCCGCACCAGAAGAAGGACGACATCTCCGCGAGCGGCGCCTACCTGCACAAGACGATCTGGGCGCAGAACAAGCAGGGTCTGCACAACCTGTTCAAGCTGTCCTCCCGTTCCTATGCCGAGGGCTGGCTGGTCAAGTGGCCGCGGATGGACAAGGAGATCCTCGCCGAGCACTCCGCCGGGCTGATGGCCTCCACCGGGTGCCCGTCCGGCGAGCTGCAGACCAGGCTCCGCCTGGGCCAGTTCGATGAGGCGCTCAAGGCTGCGGCGGAGTGGCGGGACATCTTCGGCAAGGAGAACTACTTCCTTGAGTTGATGGAGCACGATCTCGACATCGAGCGCCGGGTCCGCGACGGGCTGCTCGAGATCGGACGCAAGCTCGGCATCCCGCCGGTCGTCACCAACGACTCGCACTACACCCGCGAGAGCGATGCCGAAAGCCACGACCTGCTGCTGTGCATCCAGACCGGCAAGACGCTGGCGGACGCGGACCGGTTCCGGCTCGAGGGCGGCGGCTATTACATCAAGTCGGCCGCGGAGATGTACCGCCTGAACAGCAGCGATATCTGGCAGGAGGGGTGCCGGAACAGCCAGCTGCTGATCGCGGACCGGGTGGACGCGGGCGGCATGTTCGAGTTCATCAACCTCATGCCGCGGTTTCCCATCCCCGAGGGCTACGCGTCCGAGGACGAGCTGTTCCGTGCCGAGGTGTGGAAGGGCATGGACAGGCGCTACCCGGACGGCTACGACGAGCAGCGCCGTAAGCAGGCCGAATACGAGATCCAGGTCATCTGCCAGATGGGCTTCCCCGCCTATTTCCTCGTGGTGGCGGACTTCATCATGTGGGCGAAGAACAACGGCGTAGCGGTCGGCCCGGGCCGTGGCTCCGCGGCCGGCTCGATCGTCTCCTACGCGATGGGCATCACCGACCTCGACCCGATCGACCACGGCCTGATCTTCGAGCGCTTCCTCAATCCTGAACGCGTGTCCATGCCCGACATCGACATCGACTTCGACGAGCGTGGCCGGGCCGACGTGATCAGGTACGTGACCCAGAAGTGGGGCTCGGACCGGGTCGCGCAGATCGTCACCTACGGCACGATCAAGGCCAAGGCCGCGATCAAGGACGCCTGCCGGGTGCTCGGCTTCCCGTACGCGCTCGGCGACCGGATCACCAAGACGTACCCGCCCGCCGTGCTGGGCAAGGACATGCCGCTGTCCGGGGTGTTCGAGGAGGCTCACCCCCGGTACAAGGAGGCCACCGAGATCCGGGCGCTCTACGAAGCTGAGGCCGAGGTCAAGCAGGTCGTCGATAAGGCACGCGGCATCGAGGGGCTGATCCGGCAGCCGGGCGTGCACGCAGCCGGCGTGATCATGTCGGCGGAGCCGCTAACGAACCACATCCCGGTGTGGACCCGGCATGCCGATGGCGCCGTCATCACGCAGTTCGACTACCCGACCTGCGAGGGTCTCGGGCTGCTGAAGATGGACTTCCTCGGCCTGCGCAACCTGACGATCATGGCCGACGCGGTCGCCCTGATCAAGAGCAACCGGGGCACGGAGATCGACCTGCTCCGCCTGCCACTCGACGACAAGCCCACGTACGACCTGCTCGGCCGGGGTGACACGCTCGGTGTCTTCCAGTTCGACGGCGGCCCGATGCGGGCTCTGCTGCGGCTGATGAAGCCGGACAACTTCGAGGACATCTCCGCCGTCGGCGCGCTGTACCGGCCGGGCCCGATGGGGGTGAACTCGCACACCAACTACGCGCTGCGCAAGAACGGGCAGCAGGAGATCACGCCGATCCACCCGGAACTCGCGGAACCGCTGCGCGAGGTGCTCGAGCCGACCTACGGGCTGATCGTCTACCAGGAGCAGGTGCAGAAGGCCGCCCAGATCCTGGCCGGCTACACGCTGGGCCAGGCCGACCTGCTCCGCCGCGCCATGGGCAAGAAGAAGAAGGAGATCCTGGACAAGGAGTTCGTCCCGTTCCACCAGGGCTGCCGGGACCGAGGCTACTCCGACCGGGCCATCCAGGCCGTCTGGGATGTGCTGGTCCCGTTCGCCGGCTACGCCTTCAACAAGGCGCACTCGGCCGCTTACGGCCTGGTCTCGTACTGGACGGCCTACCTCAAGGCGAATTACCCGGCCGAGTACATGGCCGCGCTGCTCACCTCGGTCGGGGACGATAAGGACAAGTCGGCGCTCTACCTGAGCGAGTGCCGCCGGATGGGCATCAGGGTGCTGCCGCCCGACGTCAACGAGTCGGTGGCGACGTTCGCCCCCGTGGGCAAGGACATCAGATTCGGCCTGGCGGCGATCCGCAACGTGGGCGTCAACGTAGTCGAGGCCACCATCTCGGCGCGCAAGTCCAAGGGGGAGTTCACCGGGTTCTCCGACTTCCTGCGCAAGGTGCCGCTCGTCGTATGCAACAAGCGGGTGATCGAGTCGCTGATCAAGGCGGGTGCCTTCGACTCGTTCCAGGACGCACGCAAGGGCCTGGTGCTCGTGCACGAGCAGGCCGTCGACGCGGTGATCGATATCAAGCGCAACGAGGCGATCGGGCAGGATTCGCTGTTCGGCGGCGACACCGAATCGGATGCGGTCTTCGACGTGCCCGTTCCGGCGGGGGAGTGGGACAAGTCCACGCTGCTGAATTTCGAGCGGGAGATGCTCGGGCTCTACGTCTCCGACCATCCGCTGTTCGGCATCGAGCACATCATCGCCAGGGAGAGCGACTGCTCGCTGGCCGAACTGATGGCCGACGAGGCCGAGCCGCGGCCACGGGCGGGCGACCGGTCAGACGCGCAGATCGTGAAGATCGGCGGCATCCTGTCCGGGGTTCAGCGCAAGGTGACCAAGCAGGGCAACCAGTGGGCCGCGGCCACGCTCGAGGACCTGGGCGGTGCCATCGAGGTGCTGTTCTTCCCGCAGACCTACCAGCTGTACGCCACCTCGATCGCCGAGGACGCGGTGGTGGTAGTGAAGGGCAAGGTGGACCGGCGGGACGACGTACCCAAGCTGATCGCCATGGACATGACCATCCCGGACCTGTCGGTCGACGACTCCGGCCCGTTCGTGGTGTCGATGCCGGTGGCCCGGTGCGTACCACCGGTGGTGGAGCGGCTCCGTGAGGTGCTGGTAACCCACCCGGGCCCGACCGAGGTGCACCTCAAGCTGCGCGGCCACGAACGCACCACGCTGGTCCGGCTCGACGACAAGCTCCGAGTAGCCACTTCACCCGCCCTGATCGGCGACCTGAAGCAGCTACTCGGTCCGGCCTGCGTCAGCTAGCGTCAGCTGGTCCGTGAGCCGATGAGCTGGTCGAGGAATGTCTTGTACATCCGCAGCGTCTCGCGCAGCGCCTCGGTGTCGGCGTTGCTGTCTTCGCCCCACCGGCCGCGTAGCGAGCGCTGCTGCTCCTGAATAGCGTGCTGCCGTTCCTCGATGGCCCGCTGCCGCTCCTGGATGGCCGCCTCCATCTTGGCGGTGACCTGGGCGACGATCTCGGCGGCTTCGGTTACCGAGCCCCGCGGGTCGTCGACGAACCTGAACTGGATCTCCTGCCACTGCGCGTTGAACCGCTCCGCGTCCGGGACCAGGTTCCCGTAGGTGAGATCGCTGAAGTCGCCGAGCTTCCCGGCTGTCTCGCCGGGCCGCAGCCCGGGATCAGCCGCCTCGCCGGGCCGCAGCTCGCCATTGCCCGGGGTGGCTACGGCGTCGGCCGAGGTGGTGGCCGCGGCGTGCCGCCCGGTGCCCCCCGTCGCCTCGCCCGCCGGAACGTCGCCGACCGGTGTCTCTGTCACCGGGGGCTCGCCTGCGGGGGTCCGGGCCGCCGGGACGTCCGCGATGGTCGCGGCACCGGGCTGACTCTCCCTCTCCGCACGCGCGGCGGGCGTCTCGGCGGTTTCATCGCCCGTGCGCCTGCTGGTGCCGAGCATGTCCGGGTCGGTCGCCGGGTGATCCGCGTGGGTGTCGGGGCTGGTCACGGCGACCGCGTCGTCCTCGTGCCCGGCGGCCGCGCTGGGGTCGTCCCAGTAGTCGCGCTGCTGCGCAGGCTCCCGGGAGATCGGGCTGCCGGCCATGGCCGCCTCGTCCTCCTGGGTCACCCACGGCGGGCTGGACTCGGGCGCGCCCGGCTGGGTCTCCGCGGCCGTCCGGTCTGCGGGGGCCCGCTCCGCAACGGCCGGATCGTCAGCGTCGAGGTCTCGTTCGTCCCGCTCGGAGCCCCCGCGCAGCGCGGAAGCTACCTTCTGCAAGCGGGTCATCGGCCTGGATTCATCGGTGCGGGCTTCCTCGGTCCCGTCCTCCGGGACGACGTCGCCTTGTACGACGTAGCCGGATCCCCTCGCCTGGCCGTACTGGTCCTGGGTCATAGCAATCATTTCTCCCGTGAGTGGCTGACGGTATGTGCGTGCCTACCGGGGCGGGTACGCGGTCCGGCTGGCGTTCTGCGCGGCTCGCTCGTCGTCCCGCGCGACAGCCCGGTCCTCGACCGCGGGGTCCTCGGTAACGGGTTCCCGGGTAACGGGTTCGCGGGTGACGCGTGCCTCGGTGACGGGTTCGGTGGTGACGGGCTCGGCGGTTTCCGCGGTGCGCGTTCCGTCGGCGGCGGCGGCGTTCCGGTCGTCGGCGTAACGGTCGTCGGCGTAACGGTCGTCGGTGTAACGGTCGTCGGCACGGTCGCGGATCGCCGCGACGCGCTCCCGGGCCGGCTCGCCGCGAGTCTCGCGCAGGCCGGTCAGGTCCTCGAACAGCGCGCGGTAGTGGATCATGGCTTCCCTGAGCTGCTCGGTGCTCGCCGAATCGGTGCGCAGGTCCATGGTCGCGCGGTAACCCTCCATCGCGCGGTTATGGTGGACGGACAGGGCGTCCAAGGTGGCGGTCCTGTCGTTGACGGGGTAGCCGCGATCACGCATCACGTTCCCGATCAGCACGTGCGCGGCGCCCACGGCCTCGGCCGGGGTATCCACGAACCGTTCCTGGACCGCGGCCCAGTCGCCGCTGTAGCTAGCCTGCTGCTCGGGCGACAGGTCGCGGATATTCAGCGCGCGTACGCGCCGCTCCCGCTCGGCCAGCTCGGCGTCGGCCTTCCTCTTGCTGCCCAGCTTCTGAACCAGACGGTCGTATTCCGGGCCGAACTGGCGGCGCAGCCGAGCCCGCCGCATCTCAGCCGAGGCCACGACTACGACCGCCACGACGACGATGACAGCGATGACGATTCCTATAATTGCTCCGGTCGACATTATGACCTCCGTGAGGTGTCGGAACGACATTCCGACTCCCCCCGATAAACCGGGCTAAACGGCGGTCGTGATGTTCAGGGTCCGGTGAGGTTGCGCCGGATGGCGGCGAGTGCGGCGATTACTGCCTCGCGCTCGGCGGGCCCGAAGGTGGCCAGCGCCCGCTCGGTGAGCTTGTCCGTCTCGGCCGCGATGACGTCCTCCAGCGAACGTCCGCGCTCGGTGAGCACCAGCCGGACCAGCCGCCGGTCGCCCGGATGGGGCTCGCGGCGCAGCAGGCCGGCCGCCTCCATCCGGGTGGCGGCCCTGGTCACGGTGGGGGTGGCCAGCCCGAGCCGCCGGGCGATCTCGCCGGGCGTCTGCCCGTCCTCGGCCCACAGCTGGCGCAGGATGAACTGCTGTCCCTGGTGCACGCCGTGCCGCGAGAAAGCCGCCGCGGTCGCCGTCGCCAGGGCGTGCTTGGTCGCCCAGAACGCCGTCTGGAAGTCGGGCGTCGGCTGATCGCCTGCATGTGCTGACTGGTCAGCGTTCATTTCCTCGGACATGCCAGCTCAAGCGTACGGCTGTTAGCCGGCTCATGGTAAACTCATTATCCGGCTAACGAATTTCCGGGGAGGCATCCATGAAACTCGGCATCAGCATCAGCACGTTCCCCTGGCCGGCGGAGGAGATCGGCCCGGAGGTATCCCGGATCGCCACGGCGGCCGACGAGGCCGGCGTGGACAGCCTGTGGGTGATGGATCATTTCTTCCAGATCCGGGTGACCGGGCTGCCGCCGGAGTCGCCCATGCCCGAGGCGTATGCGACCCTCGCCTTCCTGGGCGGCCTCACGAAAAGGATCAAGCTCGGCACGCTCGTGACCTCGGTGGCTTATCGCCATCCCGGCGTCCTGGTCAAGGCGGTAACCACGCTCGATGTGATGACCGGCGGCCGGGCGATCTTCGGGGTCGGGGCGGGCGCGCCGTGGAACATCGCGCCGGCCGGCCCGGGTACCGCTTTCGAGGCCGAGGGCCTCGGCATCCCGTTCCCCTCGCTGGCCGAACGCTTCGAGCGGCTCGAGGAACTGCTGCAGATCGCCCATCAGATGTGGCGCGGCGACGAGAGCCCTTATCAGGGCCGGCACTATCAGCTGGTCCGCCCGCTCAATTCACCGAACTCGGTGCAGCGGCCGCACCCGCCGATCCTGATCGGCGGCAGCGGGGAGCGCAAGACCCTGCGGATGGTGGCGCAGTACGCCGACGCCTGCAACCTGTTCGACATCCAGGGCTCGCAGTTCCGCGACGACCTCACCCGCAAGCTCGGCGTGCTCCGCGAGCACTGCGCGCAGGTCGGCCGCGACTTCGCCGACATCGAAAAGACCGTCGCGACCAGCTTCGACCTGGGCGAAGATCCCAAAGCCGGCGCCGTGGCCCTGCTGGCTCACCTGCGCGAGCTGGCCGAAGCCGGCATCAGCCACGCACTGGTCGCGCCCGAGGGCCCCTGGAACGAGGCCCGCTTCGACGCGATCGCCGCGATCTTGCCCGACGTACACGCCATCGAACCGAAGCGGGGCTGACGGGTACGATCGTCCGGTGAAGGGGCGACTGGCCGCGTTCGCCGCGGCCCTGGCGGGCTCCGCCGTGCTCGGCGTCGCGGCCGGGCTCATCTGGGCCACGGTGGCGCCGCGGGCGCTGCTGCAAGAGGTCGGCCACGGCGAGGCCCAGCTCGTCAACGCGGAGAGCACCGCGTACATCCTGGCCGACGCCTGGTTCTGCCTGATCGCGGCGATCGGCGGGGTCGTCACCGGGATCGCGGGCGACCGCTTGCTGGTCCGCCGGTCCGACTGGACCGCGGCGGCCGGCCTCGTCCTCGGCTCGGTGGCGGCGTCGGTGCTGATGCTGTGGACCGGCGAGAACATCGGGCTGGGGACCTACAACCACCTGCTCGCCACCAGCGCGGACGGTGTCTTGTTCCACGCCTCGCTGGCCCTGGGCGCCAAGAGCGCGCTGGCGTTCTGGCCGGGCCTCACCTCGCTGATCGTGCTGCTGACCGAGTACGGCGGCCGCCGTCCGGCATCCGAGGTATGGAAGGGGGCAGGGGAGGTGGGGGGGTCTCCGTAGACTAGGCGCGTGATTTCCCGTATCGATCTGCGCCGTATCGACGTGCGCGGGCGCCCGGTATCCAGCCTGAGCAGGACTCAGCTAGACGGCGTCCTGCCCCGGGCCGAGACCGACGTCGAGGCGGCCGCCGGGCGCGTCCGCCCGATCTGCGACGACGTCCGGAGCCGCGGCGCCGACGCGATCCGTGAGTACACCGCCCGTTTCGACGGCGTGGACCTGGCTACCACCCGGGTGCCGCGACCGGCCCTCGAGGCGGCACTGGCCGGGCTCGACCCGGACGTCCGGGCCGCCCTTGAGGAGGCCGCCCGCCGGACCAGGCGGGTGCACGGCGCCCAGATTCCGGCCGAGATCGTCACCAGGGTCACGGGCGGTCTCACCGTCACCGGCCGCTTCGTCCCGGTCGGCCGGGCCGGGGTGTACGTCCCCGGCGGCCTGGTGGCCTACCCCTCCTCGGTCGTGATGAACATCGTCCCGGCCCAGGCCGCGGGGGTGGCGTCGGTCGCGGTGGCGTCCCCACCGCAGGCCGGCCACGGCGGCCTGCCGCACCCGTCCGTGCTCGCCGCGTGCGCGCTACTCGGCGTGACCGAGGTGCACGCGGTCGGCGGCGCGCAGGCGCTGGCCATGTTCGCCTACGGCACGCAGGACTGCCCGCCGGCCGACGTCATCACCGGCCCGGGCAACGTCTACGTGGCCGCGGCCAAGCGCGTGCTCCGCGGCGTGGTCGGCACCGACGGCGAGGCCGGCCCGACCGAGGTGGCGATCATCGCCGACGACACCGCCGACCCCCGGCACGTCGCCGCCGACCTGGTCGCCCAGGCCGAGCACGATGAGCTCGCCGCGTGCCTGCTCGTCACCACCGACGCCAGGCTCGCCGACCAGGTCGACGCCGAGCTCGGCGGGCAGGTCGCCGCCACCCGCCACCGCGAGCGGGTACAAGCCGCCCTCAATGGCCAGTCGGCCTGCGTCCTGGTGGACGACCTGGACGCCGCGCTCGCCGTCACTGACGCCTGGGCGCCCGAGCACCTGGAGATCCAGGCCAGGGACGCGGCCAAGCTGGCGGCGCGGGTGACCAACGCGGGCGCGGTGTTCGCGGGCCCGTACACGCCGGTCTCGCTCGGGGATTACCTGGCCGGCTCGAACCACGTGCTGCCCACCGGCGGGACCGCGCGGCACACCAGCGGCCTGTCCGTGTTCCCCTTCCTGCGGCTGGTGAACGTGATCGAGTGCGACCGCGAGACGCTGGCCGCCACCGCGCCGCTTATCGACGCGCTCGGCGGCGCCGAAGACCTGGCCGCGCACGTCGAGGCCGTCCGGGTGCGCGGCCAATCATGACGAAGGCTGATACCCCGCCCGTTCGGGCCGATCTGAACGACCTGACCCCGTACGGCGCCCCGCAGATCGACGTGCCGGTCCGGCTGAACACCAACGAGAACCCGTATCCGCCCAGCCCGGGGCTGGTCCGGGCGATCGCGGACGCGGTCGCCGAAGCCGCCGCCACCCTGAACAGGTACCCGGACCGCGACGCGGTCGAGCTGCGCAAGAACCTGGCCGACTACCTCGGGCACGGCCTGACCGGCGCTCACCTGTGGGCGGCCAACGGCTCCAACGAGGTCATTCAGCAGGTGCAGCAGGCGTTCGGCGGGCCGCGCCGGCGAGCGCTCGGGTTCGACCCCGGCTACTCCATGCACTCGCTGATCGCCCGGGTGACCTGCACCGGATGGGTCTCGGCGGCCCGCGACGAGGACTTCAGCCTGGACCCCGAGCGGGCGGCCGCCGTGATCGGGCGAACCCGGCCGGACATCGTCTTCCTGACCTCGCCGAACAACCCGACCGGGACCGCCGCGCCGATGGAACTGATCGAGGCGGTGTGCGCCGCGGCTCCCGGCCTGGTGGTGATCGACGAGGCGTACGCCGAGTTCGCCCGCGCGGGCACGCCGAGCGCGCTCACCCTGCTGCCGCGTTACCCGGGCCTGGTGGTCACCCGCACGATGTCCAAGGCGTTCGCGATGGCCGGCGCCAGGATCGGGTACCTGGCCGCCGCGCCCGAGGTGATCGAGAAGCTGCTCCTCGTGCGGCTCCCGTACCACCTGTCCGCGGTCACCCAGGCGGTGGCGCGCGCCGCACTGGCGCTGGCCGCCGAGCCCCTGGCCACCGTGGCAAAGCTTCGGACCGAACGGGACGGGCTCGTCGCCTGGCTTCGGCATCGGGGCCTTTCCGTGGCGGACTCCGACGCGAACTTCGTGCTGTTCGGCGAGTTCGGGTCGCGTCGCGCGGTCTGGCAGGGGCTGCTCGACCGGGGCGTGCTCGTCCGCGAGGTCGGGCCGCCGCGCTGGCTGCGGGTCACGGTCGGGACGCCGGAGGAGATGGCGGCGTTCCGCGCCGCCCTGGATGAGGTGCTCAGCTCGTGAACCGGGTGGCGCGGGTGGAACGGCTCACCCACGAGACGCAGATCATGGTGGAACTCGACCTGGACGGAATCGGCGTGGTGGAGGTCGGCACCGGCGTGCCGTTCTTCGACCACATGCTGGCCCAGCTGGGCAAGCACGGCAGCCTCGACCTCACGGTGCGGGCCAAGGGCGACGTCGAGATTGACGCGCACCACACCGTGGAGGACACGGCGATCGCGCTCGGCCAGGCGCTCAAGGAGGCGCTGGGCGACAAGTCCGGCATCGCCAGGTTCGGCAACGCGCTGGTCCCGCTGGACGAGACGCTGGTGCAGGCCGCGGTCGACCTGTCCGGGCGGCCCTACGTCGTGCATCATGAGCCGGACGGCATGGCGCCGCTGATCGGCGCCTACGACACCACGCTGACCAGGCACATCTTCGAGTCGCTCGCGTTCGCGGCCGGGATCTGCCTGCACATCCGCGTGATCGAGGGCCGCAACCCGCATCACATCGTGGAGGCCCAGTTCAAGGCCTTCGCCCGGGCGCTGCGCGCGGCCGCGGCGCCGGACCCGCGGGCCGGCGGCATCCCCAGCACCAAGGGGGTGCTCTCGTGAGAAAAACCATCGTGCTCGACTACGGGTCGGGGAACCTGCGCTCGGCGCAGCGCGCGCTGGAACGGGTCGGCGCGCGGGTCGAGGTGACGGCGGATCCTGACGCCGTGCTGGACTGCGACGGGCTGGCCGTGCCCGGTGTGGGCGCGTTCGCGGCCTGCATGGCCGGGCTGCGCGCGGTCGGCGGCGACAAGATGATCGCCCGGCGGCTCGAGCTCGGCCGCCCGGTGCTCGGCATCTGCGTCGGCATGCAGGTGCTGTTCGCGGCGGGCGCGGAGCACGGGGTCTGGACGGATGGCTGCGGGGCCTGGCCGGGCACGGTGGAACGGCTCGACGCTGGCGTGCTACCGCACATGGGCTGGAACACGGTAGCCGCGCCGTCGGAATCGGTGCTGTTCGCCGGCATCGCCCCGGGCACGCGGTTCTACTTCGTGCATTCCTACGCGCTGCGGTCACCCGGCGCCGAACAGCTCGCCGCGGCCGGCGCGCTGATCTCCTGGGCCGAGCACGGCGAGCCGTTCGCCGCCGCCGCCGAGCAGGGAGCGCTGGCCGCGACGCAGTTCCACCCGGAAAAGTCGGGCGACGCGGGCGCCGCGCTCCTGGCCAACTGGCTGGGGACGCTCTCGTGACCGGGCTGACCCTGCTGCCCGCCGTCGACGTCACCGAGGGGCACGCGGTCCAGCTGGTCCAGGGCGTGGCCGGCAGCGGCGGCCAGTACGGCGACCCGATGCAGGCCGCGCTGGCCTGGCAGCGGGCCGGAGCGTCCTGGATCCACCTGGTGGACCTGGACGCGGCGTTCGGCCGCGGGTCGAACGCGGACCTGCTGGCCAGGGTGGTCCGCAGGGCCGAGGTCCAGGTGGAGATGTCCGGCGGTATCAGGGACAGCGAATCGCTGGCCCGCGCGCTCGGCACCGGCTGCGCCCGGGTCAACATCGGCACCGCGGCGCTGGAAAACCCCGACTGGGTGCGTTCGGTCATCGCCCGGCACGGCGAGCGGATCGCGGTCGGCCTCGACGTGCGGGGGACCCGGCTGGCCGCCCGCGGCTGGACCGCCGAGGGCGGGGAGCTGCACGAGACGCTGGACCGGCTGAACGCCGAGGGCTGCGCCCGGTACGTGGTCACCGACGTGCTCAAGGACGGCACCCTGCGCGGCCCGAACCTGGGCCTGCTCCGCGACGTCTGCGCGCGGACCACCGCGCCGGTGGTGGCCAGCGGCGGCGTGTCGAGCCTGGCCGACCTGCGGGCGATCGCCTCCCTGGTCCCGGCGGGCGTCGAGGGCGCGATCGTCGGCACCGCGCTCTACGAGGGCGCGTTCACCCTGGAAGAAGCCCTCGCGGAGGTGGCCGTCCGGTGACCGTGGCCGTGCGGGTCATTCCCTGCCTGGACGTGGACGGCGGCCGGGTGGTCAAGGGGGTCAACTTCCGCGAGCTGCGCGACGCCGGCGACCCGGTGGAGCTGGCCGCGTTCTACGACGCCGAGGGCGCGGACGAGCTCACCTTCCTGGACATCACCGCGTCCAGCGGCGGCCGGGACACCATGTACGACGTGGTGCGGCGCACCGCCGAGCAGGTCTTCATCCCGCTCACCGTCGGCGGCGGCGTGCGCAGCGTGGCCGACGTTGACCGGCTGCTGCGGGCCGGGGCGGACAAGGTCTCGCTGAACACCGCGGCCGTCGCCCGGCCAGAGCTGCTGGCCGAGACGGCCGGACGATTCGGGTCACAATGCATGGTGCTGTCGGTGGACGCTCGCCGGGCCGAGGGTCCTCCCAGCGGTTTCGAGGTGACCACGCACGGCGGCCGGGCCGGCACCGGGATCGACGCGGTGGACTGGGCCCGGCGGGCCACCGAGCTCGGGGCGGGGGAGATCCTGCTGAACTCGATGGACGCGGACGGCACCACCGTCGGCTTCGACCTGGAGCTGATCCGGGCGGTGCGCGCCGTGGCAACCGTCCCGGTGATCGCCAGCGGCGGCGCGGGCACGCTCGCGCACTTCGCCCCGGCGGTGGACGCGGGCGCGGACGCGGTGCTCGCGGCCAGCGTGTTCCACTTCGGCACGCTGCGCATCGGGCATGTCAAGACCGCCCTGCGCGGCGCCGGCCACGCCGTACGCTGAGAGGGAGCCCTACAGCCCGGCCGGGAAAGTGATCTTCTCCGGCGCGACGAGCGGGGTGCCCACCTCCAGCTGGATCTGGGCGTGCGCGGTGAGCGGGATGTCCCGCGGATCACCCTGGAAGACCTGGCCGTTGTAGATCGCCACGACGTGCCCGCGAGCCGGGCCCACCCGGCTGGTGCTGAGCGGCTGCCCCCACTCGTCGAAGAAGTTGCCCAGCGTGTAGGACCGGTGCACCGGGGACTCGATGTGGATGACGCCGTCCGCGGCGTGCGTGTGCAGCCAGTAGAAGCAGGTCCCCTCTCCGGCGAACGAGCCGGCCGGGGTGGACTGGGCTATCGCGCCCGGGATGCCGATGGCGGCCGGGACCTGCCGGGCCGAGCCGTTCACGAAGACGGTCAGGTGGGCGTGGATGTGGAACAGGGTCTGCTCGCTTGACTGGCAGCTGATCCCGTCCTTGGCCTGGCCGGTGACCGCGGTGGCGGTGCTGGCCAGCGCGGCGGCGGACGGCACCGGCACCTGCTCGGGCCCCAGCGGTCCGGCGGCGGGCACCGGCCGGAGCGGGCCCAGCGAGCCGAGCGGCTTCAGGTGCACCGGGCCGGCGGCCTTGGCGCCGCCCCCGGACAGTACGAGCACCAGGCCCACGACGAGCCCGATGACCACGACCACCGCGGTCCCGCCGGCCAGCCACAGCCGCCGCCTGCGCCGGGCTTCCTCGGCACGGATCTGCGCGATCCGCTCTTGCGCGCGCTGCTGCCTGGCCCGGTTGCTCTTCGACACGTCTGGTGGAACGTACCGGACTAACCGCCGGTTCCGGTCGAGCCGGAAGTATCCGGCGCGGAATTGCTGGAGGTGGCCATCGCGGCGCCGACGATGCCGGCGTCGTTGAGCAGCGCCGCCGGTACCACGCGGGCCCGGATCCCGGTCAGACGGGGTACCCACTTCTCCGACTGCTTGCTGATCCCGCCGCCCACGATGATCAGGTGGGGTGACAGCAGCGCCTCGATGTGCTGGAGGTAATCGTCGACCCGGCCGGCCCACTTGCCCCAGCTCAGGTCGTGCAGTTCCTTGGCGCGCTCGGACGCGCGCGTCTCCGCGTCGCGCCCGTGGATCTCGATGTGCCCGAACTCGGTGTTCGGCACCAGCAGGCCGCCGGTGAACAGCGCGCTGCCGATCCCGGTGCCGAACGTCAGCATCAGCACGGTCCCCTTCTGGTCCACCCCCGCGCCGAACGTCATCTCGGCCACCCCGGCCGCGTCGGCGTCGTTCAGCACCCGGACCGGGTTGCCGGTCGCGGTGCGGAACAGCGCGCCCGCGTCCGTCCCGATCCAGGCCGGATCCAGGTTGGCGGCGGTCCTGGTTACGCCATCGGTGACCACCCCGGGGAAGGTGATGCCGACCGGCCCGGACCAGCTGAAAGCCGTGGTGAGCTGCTTCACCACGTCGGCGACCGCGTCCGGCAGCGCCGGGCGCGGTGTGGCGATCTTCTGCCGGTCGGTGAGGAACTTGCCCGTGGTCACGTCCACGGGCGCTGCCTTGATGCCCGAACCGCCGATATCGATGCCGAGTGCGTGCATGGGCTCAGCGTAACGGCCGGTTCGATCCGGCGCTCGCCCGACGCTGGGCCGAAGTCGGGTAATATCGCGAGAGAGAGAACAGTTCCTTGTCGAGAGAGGATGCGGCGGATGCGCTGGTTCAAGGTCGCCGCCATCGGCGTCGGCATACTGATCGCGTTCCTGATCGTCGGGTCCGTGGTCGGTGCCATCTTGCACCTCGTGATCGACGTGGTCATCGCCGCGGCGGTGGTCGGGGCCATCGTGGTTGCCGTCAAGGTGGCCCGGTCCAGGCGTCAGGTCTCCGCCAAGAAGGCCGAGCGCGAGGTCCGCGAGCGCGACTACACCGAACGCAGCAGGCCGCTGCCGCGGTCCGACGTCGAGCCGGTCTCCTACTCTCCGCCCCAGCCTGCACGGCCGGCGGCCGCGGACGTGGACGACGAGCTGGCCCGGCTCAAGCGGGAGATGGGCAGCTTAGCCTTACCAGTTCGCCTCGGCGAGCTTGGTCACCGCCACCTGGATGCCGTCCATCCGCACCCGGGCCGCCTTCCGGCGGCCCATCACCCACATGGTGAGCTCGGCCGGGCTGCCGACCAGGGTCACCGCCGGGGTAGCGTTCCGCGCCGTGATCCGGTAGGACGCGCCGTCCGCGCCCGTGTCGATATCGTCCCGGGCCAGTTCCACGCCGACCGGCGCCTTGCGGAGCATGAACCGCGCCATCCGCAGCCGGTGCCAGAGCATGTCCGACTCGCCGCGGCCGAGCTCACGGGGCTCCCAGCCGGGCGCGCCGCGCCGCACGTCCTCGTGGTGCACGAAGAACTCCACCGCGTTGACCCGCTCATCCATGCCGGGAAGCGCCATCACCGACAGCGCGGGCGGCCCTGACCTGATGATCCGCACCAGGTCGGGGAACGGGGTCCGGCTCTTGATCCGCTGCTGCACGCGGGCCGTGTACGCGGCCAGCGGGCCGCCGGCCACGCCGGCCGCGGCGTCCGGGCGGCGCTCCCGCAGCACCAGGTGCGCGGCCAGGTCGCCGGTGGTCCAGCCCTCGCACAGCGTCGGCGCGTCGGGGCCGGTCTCGTCGAGCAGCGCGCACAGGGCGCGGCGCTCTTCCCGGGAGTAGCTCACCCGCCGATCCTAGGCGTCATTGCTACCCTGACTAAAGTCTCCAAGAAACGAGGGGAACCGATGCTTGACCCTGCCATCGCGGCACGGCTGAAGCGGGACGCATCCGGCCTGGTCGCGGCCATCGCCCAGCAGCACGACACCGGTGAAGTGCTGATGCTCGGCTGGATGGACGACGAGGCGCTGCATCGCACCCTCACCACCGGCCGGTGCACCTACTGGTCGCGCAGCCGCCAGGAGTACTGGGTCAAGGGCGACACGTCCGGGCACTGCCAGTGGGTCAAGTCGGTGGCGCTGGACTGCGACGGCGACGCCCTGGTGGTCAAGGTCGACCAGGTCGGCGCGGCCTGCCACACCGGCGACCGGACCTGTTTCGACGCGGATGTGCTGTTGAAGGATGCGTAGGGAATTCGTCCTGGTGCTGCTGGCCGGCGCGGCCGGCGCCGGCCTTGTCGTGCTCGCCGCCCGCCAGGCCTGGGCGCACGCCATCTTCACCCCGCCCAAGCCGCTGCCAGCGCAGGACATCGCGGTCACCGGGCAGCAGCTCGTCCCGCTGGCCAGCGCGCTCGCGCTGGCCGCGCTGGCGTGCCTGGCGGCGGTGATCGCCACCAGGTCGGTGCTCAGGCGGGCCGTCGGCGTCCTGCTGGCCGTGCTCGGCGCGGCCACGGCAGCGGCCGTCCTGGTCAGCCTGCGGGCCTCGGCCGTCCTCGCCGCGGGGCGCGCCAGCGCCTTGTCCGGTCCGCTGGGCGGTTCGACCACGAGCGGCTCGCCTTCCGGAGGCGCGGTGCACGAGATCGTCATCGCCGGGCCCGGCCGGGCCATCATGGCCGGCGCGCCCTGGCGCGCGGCGGCCATCGCCGGCGCGGTCGCGATCGTGCTGGCGGGCGTGGCTACCGCCTGGCGGGGCCCCCGCTGGCCGGTCATGTCCGCGCGCTTCGAGCGTTCCGCCCCGGCCCGGTCACGCGGCACCGATTCAGCCAGCATGTGGGAGTCGCTCAGCCGCGACGTCGACCCGACGGTCCACGACGACGCCGACCCGACGATCGATGACGGCACCCGGACGTAAACCTGGCTCCCGTTCGGTCCTGCTGGCCGAGCACGAGCCTGAGGTGGCCGAGATGTCAGCCCGCTACCTGCGCCGGGACGGGCTGCGGGTGCGGCTGGTGACAACGCCTGAGCAGGCGCTAGCCGAGCTGACCGCCGGCCCGGACGCCGCAGCCGTGCTCGACCTGACCATGCCCGGCCTGGACCCCCGGCGTATCCGCCGCGCGCTGCGGACCCCGGTCATCTTCCTGGTGGCCGGCCTGCAGGGCCCCCGGCCGCGTGGCCTGGCCCGCGGCGGGGCCAGCGGCCCGCGGCGGTGGCTGGCCCGGCCCTTCGGCCCGCGACAGCTGGTCGCCATGGTCCGCGACGTGCTGGCCACCCCGGTGCCGCCGCCGGCCGGGGACGCCGGAGTGCTGAAGCTGACCGCGACCGAGACGGCGGTCCTGTCGGCCCTGCTTGGCCAGCAGGGACGCGTGCTGTCCCGCCGCCAGCTGCTCATCGCCGCGGGCCGGCCGGCGGCGGGGGACCGCGCCGTTGACGTGGTCATTGCCCAGCTCAGGGCCAAGATCGGGGGAGCGGGCACGATCAGGACGGTCCGCGGCGCCGGCTACGTTATCGATCCGGGGACAAATCCGGGCACCGGCGCGATTTCAGGGGGGCAGTCGCCGGGGCGCCGGAGTGGCCGGGCTACCATCGGTGGCGCAACATTACCGATGTGAGGGGACGATCAAACCGCGTGAGTGTGCTCGACGAGATCCTAGACGGCGTACGTGCCGATCTCGCCGAACGGCAGCGGCAGGTCTCTCTTGACCACCTGAAGGAGATGGCGCGGCGGGCGCCGTCGCCGCTGGACGCGATGGCCGCGCTGCGAGCCGAGGGTGTCACCGTGATCGCCGAGGTCAAACGGGCCAGCCCGTCCCGTGGCCAGATGGCGGCCATCGCCGACCCGGCCGCGCTGGCGGGGGATTACGAGGCCGGCGGGGCCAAGATCATCAGCGTGCTGACCGAATCGAGACGCTTCGGCGGCAGCCTGGACGACCTGGACGCGGTGCGGCGGGCCGTGCAGGTCCCGGTGCTGCGCAAGGACTTCGTAGTCAGCTCCTACCAGCTGTGGGAGGCGCGCGCGCACGGCGCGGACGTGGTGCTGCTGATCGTGGCCGCGCTCGAGCAGAGCGCGCTGGTCTCGCTGGTGGAGCGGGCCGTCTCGATCGGCATGCTGCCGCTGGTGGAGGTGCACACCGAACCCGAGCTCGACCGGGCGCTCGACGCGGGCGCCACCGTCATCGGCGTCAACGCGCGCAACCTGGCCACGCTGAAGGTGGATCGCGGGATCTTCGGCCGGATAGCCGGGCGGATCCCGGACGGCATCGTCAAGATCGCCGAGTCCGGCGTGCGCGGTCCGCGTGACCTGCTCGCTTACGCCGCCTCCGGCGCGGACGCCGTGCTGGTCGGCGAGAGCCTGGTCACCGAGAAGGACCCGCGCTGCGCCGTCGCCGACCTGGTAACCGCGGGGTCGCACCCCGCGCTCCGAGGCGAGCGCGGATGACCGAGATGGCCACGGCGCGGGAGCACGCCGCGCCAGCCGAGCCCGATATCTCCCCCGTTCCCGACGTCTCGGGCCACTTCGTGGTCGGTGCGGTCGGGGTCGCCGAAGAGGGCGGGACGGGCGAGGCGCCCGGCGTCGCCTACGGCGGCCGGTTCGCGCCCGAGGCGCTGATGGCGGCGCTGGACGAGCTGACCGCCGCCTATGAGCAGGCCCGGAAGGACCCGGTCTTCCGGGCCGAACTCGACGGGCTGCTGCGCACCTACGCGGGCCGGCCGACGCTGCTGTACCGCGCGGAACGGTTCGGCGAGCAGGCCGGCGGGTGCACCGTGCTGCTCAAGCGGGAAGACCTGGCCCACACCGGGTCGCACAAGATCAACAACGTGCTCGGCCAGGTGCTGCTGGCCCAGCGGATGGGCAAGACGCGGGTGATCGCGGAGACCGGGGCCGGCCAGCACGGGGTGGCCACCGCGACCGCCTGCGCGCTGCTCGGCCTGGACTGCGCCGTCTACATGGGCGAGGAGGACACCCGCAGGCAGGCGCTGAACGTGTCCCGGATGCGGATGCTCGGCGCCGAGGTCATCCCGGTCGCCACCGGCACCCGCACGCTCAAGGACGCCATGAACGAGGCGTTCCGTGACTGGGTGACGTCGGTCGGGCACACGCACTACTGCATCGGCTCGGTCGGCGGTCCGCACCCGTTCCCGATGATGGTCAGGGACTTCCAGCGGATCATCGGCCTCGAGGCCCGCGAGCAGGCGCTCGAGGCCACCGGCCGCCTGCCGGACGCGGTGATCGCCTGCGTGGGCGGCGGTTCCAACGCCATCGGCGCGTTCCATGCCTTCATCCCCGACGCTTCGGTTCGCCTCATCGGCTGCGAGGCGGGCGGTGACGGCCTGGGCACCGGGCGGCACGCGGCCACCCTCACCGGCGGCTCGCAGGGCGTGCTGCACGGGATGCGGACGTTCGTGCTGCAGGACGCGGACGGCCAGACCCTCGGCACGCACTCCATCTCGGCCGGCCTGGACTACCCGGGCGTGGGCCCGGAGCACGTCTGGCTGAGGGAGACGGGCCGGGCCGAGTACCGGGCGGTGACCGACGCCGAGGCGATGAACGCGTTCTCCGTGCTCTGCCGGACCGAGGGCATTATCCCGGCCATCGAGTCGGCGCACGCGCTGGCCGGCGCGCTCGACGTCGGCCGCGAACTCGGCCCCGGCGGGCTGATCCTGGTCAACCTGTCCGGCCGCGGTGACAAGGACGTCGACACCGCCTCCCAGTGGTTCGGGGTGTGAGCCACGTGACGAGCGCTGTCACCGAGGCCTTCGGCAAGGCCGCCGCGGACAACCGCGCGGCCCTGGTCGGCTACCTGCCGGCCGGGTTCCCCTCGGTGGCCGGCGCCATCGAGGCCGCCCTGGCCATGGCGCAGGCCGGAGCCGACGTCATCGAGGTGGGCCTGCCGTATTCCGATCCGCTGATGGACGGCCCGGTGATCGCCGACGCGGTGCACCGGGCGCTGGCCGCCGGGACGCGGGTCACCGACGTGCTGCGCACGGTCGAGGCGGTCGCGGCGACCGGCGTGCCCGCGCTGGTCATGACCTACTGGAACCCGGTCGACCGGTACGGCGTGCGCGCCTTCGCCAGGGATCTGGCCGCGGCGGGCGGCTCGGGGCTGATTACCCCGGACCTCACCATCGAAGAGGCGGGCTCCTGGCTGGACGCCTCCGCCGAGCACGACCTGGACCGGGTGTTCCTGGTCGCGCCCAGTTCCACCGACGAGCGAGTCGCCATGATCGCCCGGGCCTGCCGCGGCTTCGTCTACGCCGCCTCGCTGATGGGCATCACCGGCACCAGGGACGCGGTCAGCGGTGACGCCTCCGGCCTGGTCGAGCGGGTCCGCGAGCACACGAACCTGCCGGTGGCGGTCGGCCTCGGTGTCAGCAACGGCGCTCAGGCGACCCAGGTGGCGGCGTTCGCGGACGGCGTGATCGTGGGCTCGGCCTTCGTCCGCCGCCTCGACGAGCAAGGCATCCCGGCTATCCGCGACCTGACCGCCGAACTCGCCGCCAGCGTCCGCCGCCCCGCACACTAACGCCCGCTCGCGCCCGGGCTGCCGGCCGCGGCGTGCACTGAAAAGGGCTTCCGTCACACTCGCCACTCCAGCACCGGATCATACTGCATGAATGTCCCAGCCATGTCGCTGGAACTGCATGAGAGGGGCATCCATGCAGTATGAGCAAGCCGCCAGCCCGGGATCAGGAGGCCCGGCAACCCGGATCCTCCGAGATCTTTTGCGCGTCGACATCCCACGGCGCGCTCAGGTAACACGGGGCGCAGGGGTGTAGCGCCGTGAAACGGATGGCTGGCTTTCGGGCGGAGGCGGTAGTGCCCGGGCGGAGGCGGTAGTGTCCGGAAGGTGCCGCTCGCGTCGATTCCGAGCCCCGGCCGCGCCGTCTGGCATCTCGGACCGCTGTCGGTCCGCGCCTACGCGCTGTGCGTGATCGCCGGGATCATCGTGGCGGTGGCGGTGGCCAGCCGCAGGTACCGGCACTCCGGCGGCCGGGCCATGGCACGTCGCGGGGTCATCCTCGACGTGGCCGCCTGGGCCATCCCGTTCGGCCTGGCCGGGGCGCTGGCGCACGCGATCCTGCTGGATAACAGGCACGCCTTCAGCGGCGAATACCGGCTATGGCACGCCGCCACGGTCGGCGTAGCGGCCATTGGCGTGCCCGGCGCGGTGGCGCTCGGCGCGGCGGGGGCGTGGATCGCCTGCCGCCGCTCCCGCGTGGCATTCGGGCCGGTGGCGGGAGCGGTCGCGCCCGCGCTGGCCTTCGGCCTGGCCACGGCGGGCCTGGGCAACTGGTGGGCACAGCAGTTCTACGGCCCGCCGTCGACGTGGGGGTGGGCGGTGCGGATCTCGCCCGAGCACCGGGTGCCCGGCTACGAGAACTACGCCACCTTCCAGCCCGCCTTCCTGTACCAGTCGCTGTGGGCGGCCGCCCTGGGCTTCGGGGTGATCTGGGCGGCCCGGAAGTTCGCGCTCAGCGGCGAGCGGACCTTCATGCTGTGCGCGGCCGGGTACGCGGCCGGCGGCTTCTGGACGGATTCGCTGCGCGTAGGCCCGCTGCCGCACGCGCTCGGCATGCGCTACGGCGTGCTCGGCGACGTCGTCGTTTTCGTTCTCGCCGTGCTGGGCATGTACCTGACCAGACCCGGGCGCCGGCCGCCTGCTCGCGGGCCGGTGAAACGAGCGGTGGTAGAGGATTCTCCCGGTGATGTAATGTCGGTGTAACAGTTCTGTCTAGCTGGGCCAGTGTCGTCCCGAGCGCATTGAAGTGGCGTTTTGCAAGAGACGACAGGAGAGCCCATGGCCGCTGCTGGCCTTTACGACCCCCGATTCGAGCACGACGCGTGCGGCGTCGGTTTCGTCGCGGACTTGTCCGGACGCGGCGGTCATGATGTAGTGGCCAGGGCCCTGCGGGTGCTGTGCAATCTCGAGCACCGGGGCGCCAAGGGCGGCGACCCGGGAACCGGGGACGGGGCCGGGATCCTGACCCAGATTCCCGACGAGTTCTTCCGCGCTACCTGCGACTTCGAGCTGCCCGAGGTCGGCGCCTACGCGGCCGGCATGGCCTTCTTCTCCGCCGAACGGCATCTGGTCACTCCCGCCCTGGCCCGGCTGGCCGCCGCCGAAGGGCTGGCCATCCTCGGCTGGCGCGAGGTCCCGTTCGACATCACCGCCTGCGGCGACGGCGCCCGGGCGGTGCTGCCCGACGTGCTCCAGCTGTTCGTCGCGGGCGCTCACGGCCAGCGCGGCATGGAGCTCGAGCGGATGGCGTTCTGCCTGCGCAAGCGGGCCGAGCACGAGGCCGGGGTGTACTTCGCCAGCTTGTCCGCCCGGACCATCGTGTACAAGGGCATGCTGTCCGCGCCGCAGCTCGGGCCGTTCTACCCCGACCTGTCCGACCCGGCCTACAAGTCCACGCTGGCGCTGGTGCACTCCAGGTTCTCCACCAACACGTTCCCGTCCTGGCCGCTGGCCCACCCGTACCGGTACGTGGCGCACAACGGCGAGATCAACACCGTCCGGGGCAACCGCAACTGGATGCGCGCCCGCGAGGCGATGCTGGCCAGCGAGCTCATCCCGGACTCCGCCGACGGCCAGGGGATCGAGCGGCTCTTCCCGATCCTGGACGAGGACGCCAGCGATTCGGCCAGCTTCGACGAGTGCCTGGAGCTGTTGCACATGGGCGGCCGGTCGCTGCCGCACGCGGTGCTGATGATGATCCCGGAGCCGTGGGAGAACCACGAGGAGATGACGCCGGAGCGGCGCGCGTTCTACCGGTATCACGCCGCACTGATGGAGCCGTGGGACGGACCGGCGCTGATCGCGTTCACCGACGGCTCGGTGATCGGCGCGGTGCTCGATCGCAACGGCCTGCGCCCCGGCCGGTACTGGGTGACCAGCGACGGCCTGGTCGTGCTGGCCAGCGAGGTCGGCGTGCTCGACATCGACCCGGCCACGGTGATCAGGAAGGGGCGGCTGCAGCCCGGCCGGGTTTTCCTGGCCGACACGGCGGCCGGGCGCATCGTCGAGGACGAGGAGGTCAAGGCGGCGCTGGCCGCCGAGCACCCGTACGAGAACTGGCTGCACGCCGGGCTCCTGCACTTGGACGACCTGCCCGACGAGGCCCGGCCGGAAGGGCCCGAAGGGGCCGAACGGGCGGCCGGTCTGCTCACCCAGCAGCGGATGCACGGGTACACCGAGGAGGAGCTGCGGGTCATCCTGGCCCCGATGGCCCGGGCCGGAGCCGAACCGATCGGGTCGATGGGCACGGACACCCCGGTGGCGGTGCTCTCCGGCCGGCCACGGCTGATGTTCGACTACTTCACCCAGCTGTTCGCGCAGGTGACCAACCCGCCGCTCGACGCGATCAGGGAAGAGCTCGTCACCTCGCTGGGCACGATCACCGGGCCCGAGCAGAACCTGCTGCATCCGATCCCGGCCTCCTGCCGCCAGATCGTGCTTCCCTATCCGGTGATCGACGACAACGACCTGGCCAAGATCGTGCACATCAACGACGAGGGCAACCTGCCCGGGTTCGCCTCGCACGTGGTGGACGGCCGCTACGACCCGGCCGGCGGCGGGGAGGGCCTGCGCGCCAGGCTCGCCGATATCTGCGCCGAGGTCTCGGCCGCCATCAAGGCCGGCGCCCGCCTCATCATCCTGTCCGACCGCGCCCGTGGCGGCCGCCAGGAGCTCGTGCCCATTCCCTCGCTGCTGCTGACCGGCACGGTGCACCACCACCTGATCAAGCAGAAGTCACGCACCCGGGCCGGCCTCGTGGTGGAGGCCGGGGACGTGCGCGAGTGCCACCACGTCGCCCTGCTCATCGGGTACGGCGCCGCCGCCGTCAACCCGTACCTGGCCATCGAGTCGGTCAGGGACCTGGTCCGGCGCGGGGTCATCGAGAACGTCTCGGAAAAGAAGGCCGAGGCGAACCTGCTCAAGGCCCTCGGCAAGGGCCTGCTGAAGATCATGTCCAAGATGGGCGTGTCCACCGTCGCCTCCTACACCGGCGCCCAGATCTTCGAGGCCATCGGCCTGGGCCCGGAGGTCATCGAGGCCTGCTTCACCGGCACCACCTCGCGGCTGTCCGGCGTGGGCTTCGACCAGCTCGCCGGGGAGATCAGCCAGCGGACCGGCCACGCCACGACAGCGGGCGCCGGGATGGACTTCCGGCGGCTGGACACGGGCGGCGAGTACCAGTGGCGGCGCGAGGGCGAGCCGCACCTGTTCAGCCCCGAGGTGGTCTTCAAGCTGCAGCACGCCACCCGCAGCCGCCGGTACGAGATCTTCAAGGAGTACACCAGCCTGGTCGACGACCAGTCGCGGCGCCTGATGACGCTGCGCGGACTGCTCCGCATCCGCGGTGTGGACGAGGCTACGGATGAGCAGGCACCCGGGCCCGTTCGGGTCGAAGAAGTAGAGCCGGCGGCCAGCATCGTACGGCGGTTCGCCACCGGTGCGATGTCCTACGGGTCCATCTCGGCCGAGGCCCACCAGACCCTCGCCATCGCGATGAACCGGCTGGGTGGCCGGTCGAACACCGGGGAGGGCGGCGAGGACGCGGACCGGTTCATCCCCGACGCCAACGGGGACCTGCGCCGCTCCGCGGTCAAGCAGGTGGCCAGCGGGCGGTTCGGCGTGACCAGCGAGTACCTCGTCAACGCCGACGACCTGCAGATCAAGATGGCACAGGGGGCCAAGCCCGGCGAGGGCGGCCAGCTGCCCGGGCACAAGGTATACCCGTGGATCGCCAAGACGCGGTACTCCACGCCCGGCGTCGGCCTGATCTCGCCGCCGCCGCACCACGACATCTACTCGATCGAGGACCTGGCCCAGCTGATCCACGACCTGAAGAACGCCAATCCGGCGGCCCGGGTGCACGTCAAGCTGGTCTCCGAGGTGGGCGTGGGCACGGTAGCCGCCGGCGTGTCCAAGGCGCACGCCGACGTGGTGCTGATCAGCGGGCACGACGGCGGTACCGGCGCGGCCCCGCTGACCTCGGTCAAGCACGCGGGCGCGCCGTGGGAGCTCGGCCTGGCCGAGACCCAGCAGACGCTGCTCCGCAACAAGCTGCGGGACCGGATCGTGGTGCAGGCCGACGGCCAGCTCAAGACCGGCCGCGACGTGATCATCGCCGCGCTGCTCGGCGCCGAGGAGTTCGGCTTTGCCAGCGCCCCGCTGGTCGTGTCGGGGTGCATCATGATGCGCGTCTGCCACCTGGACACCTGCCCGGTCGGCGTGGCCACCCAGAACCCCGAGCTGCGCGCCCGGTTCAGCGGCCAGCCTGAGTTCGTGGTCAACTTCTTCGAGTTCATCGCCGAGGAGGTCAGGGAGTACCTGGCCCGGCTGGGGTTCCGCACCCTGGAGGAGATCATCGGCCGGGCCGACCTGCTCGACACGGTCCTGGCGGTGGAGCACTGGAAGGCCTCCGGGCTGGACCTCTCGCCCATCCTCTACACCCCGCCGCTGCCCGAAGGGGCCGCACTGAGCTGCGTCACCCGCCAGGACCACGGCCTGGACCGGGCGCTGGACAACACGCTCATCCAGCTCGCCGAGGGGGCGCTCGAGGAAGGCCGCCGGGTCCACCTGGACCTGCCGATCCGGAACGTCAACCGGACCGTGGGCACCATGCTCGGCTACGAGGTGACCCGGCGCTGGGGTGGCGAGGGACTGCCCGAGGACACGATCGACATCTCGTTCCGCGGCTCGGCCGGCCAGTCGTTCGGCGCCTTCCTGCCGCGCGGCGTCACGCTGCGGCTGGACGGCGACGCCAACGACTACCTGGGCAAGGGCCTGTCCGGCGGCCGGCTGATCGTCCGGCCCCCGGCCGAGGCCCTGTTCACCGCCGAGGACCAGGTCATCGCGGGCAACGTGATCGGCTACGGCGCCACGGCCGGGGAGATCTTCCTGCGCGGCATCGTGGGCGAGCGGTTCTGCGTGCGGAACTCGGGCGCGCTCGCGATCGCCGAGGGCACCGGCGACCACGGCTGCGAGTACATGACCGGCGGCCGGGTGGTGATCCTCGGCCCGGTCGGCCGGAACTTCGCGGCGGGCATGTCCGGCGGCGTCGCCTACGTGCTCGACCTGCCCCGGATCAGGGTGAACATGGAGATGGTCGACCTGGACCAGGTGGACGAGGACGACGCCAAGTTCGTCCGCGAAGTGGTGGAGCGCCACCAGGCGGAAACCGGCTCGGCGGTGGCGGCCCGGCTCCTGGCGGACTGGGATCCCGGCCGGTTCACCAAGGTCATGCCGAAGGACTACAAGCGGGTGCTGTCCGCCGCCTCACAGGCCGAGCGCGAGGGCCGCGACATCGACGAGGCCGTCATGGCCGCGGCGCACGGATAAGGGGGCATCGCATGGCTGACCCGAAGGGTTTCCTGTCCACGCCGCGCGAGATCCCGGTCCGGCGCCCGGTCGACCTGCGGCTGATGGACTGGCGCGAGGTGTACGAGCCGTTCCCGTCCAGCCGCCTGGAGCGGCAGGCGGGCCGGTGCATGGACTGCGGCATCCCGTTCTGCCACAACGGCTGCCCGCTGGGGAACCTGATCCCCGAGTGGAACGACCTGGTCTGGCGGCACGACTGGCGCGATGCCTCCGACCGGCTGCACGCCACCAACAACTTCCCCGAGTTCACCGGGCGGCTTTGCCCAGCGCCGTGCGAAGCCGCCTGCGTGCTCGGGATCAACGCGGACCCCGTCACGATCAAGCAGGTCGAGGTGGAGATCATCGACCGGGCGTTCGCGTCGGGCTGGGTCGTTCCGATGCCCCCGGCCGTGCGGACCGGGCGGACGGTCGCGGTGATCGGCTCTGGCCCGGCCGGCCTGGCCGCTGCCCAGCAGCTCACCAGGGCCGGGCACACGGTGACCGTCTTCGAGCGCGACGACGCCCCCGGCGGCCTGCTGCGCTACGGCATCCCGGCGTTCAAGCTGGAAAAGCGCCACGTGGACCGGCGGCTCGACCAGATGCGGGCCGAAGGAACCGAGTTCCGCTGCGGCGTCGAGGCGGGCACGGACGTTTCCGCGGAAACGCTGCGCTCGTCCTTCGACGCCATCGTGCTGGCGGGCGGCGCCAGGGTGCCGCGCGACCTGCCGATGCCAGGGCGCGAGCTGGACGGCATCCACCAGGCCATGGAGTACCTGCCGCCGGCCAACCGCTTGTTCAATGATTCGCCGATCAGCGCACGCGGGCGGCACGTGGTCATTATCGGCGGCGGCGACACCGGCGCGGACTGCCTCGGCACCGCGCACCGCCAGGGAGCGGCCTCGGTCACCCAGCTCGAGATCCTGCCCCGCCCGCCCGCGGCCCGGCCGGATCACCAGCCGTGGCCGACGTACCCGATGATCTACCGGATCTCGAGCGCGCACGAGGAAGGCGGCGAGCGCACCTACGCGGTGACCACGCTGGAGTTCCTCGGTGACGCCGCCGGCCGGGTGCGGGCCCTGCAGCTGGCGGACGCGGCCCGGTTCGACCCGGTTCCCGGCACCGAGCGCGAGCTGCCCTGTGACCTGGTGCTGCTGGCTATGGGATTCACGGGCGCCGAACGGCCCGGGTTGCTCGCCGGCCTCGGCGTCGATTTCGACCCCCGGGGCAACGTCGCCAGGGACGGCTCGTACGCCACCACGGTGCCAGGGGTTTTCGTGGCCGGGGACATGGGCCGGGGTCAGTCGCTGATCGTCTGGGCCATCGCCGAGGGGCGCAGCGCGGCCGCGGCTGTCGACCGTTTTCTGGGCGGTACCAGCGAACTGCCTGCACCGATCCCGCCCACCGCGCGCCCGCTGACGTGAGTCTCAGTCCGGGTAGCGAAAGAGCAGGTAAAACACCATCGAGGCACATATCCTACTCTGGGCGAACCTAAAGGAATCGTCGGTTCAAAGGGGTGGCTATGGGGACAGTGTGCCCACAAGGTCACGACTCGGCGAGCAGTGACTTCTGCGACGTTTGCGGGACGAGAATCATCAGCTCGCCGAGCCGGCCGGACGGCATGACCGGGAAGCATCACGCTCCCGGACGGTTTGTGGCCAGCGGCAGCGAGAGCTGCCCGCGCTGCGGGTCGGCCATGGCCGGCCAGTTCTGCGAGGCGTGCGGATTCCGGGTTTCCGCCCGGCGCCCCTTTGCCCCTCTCGGGCATCAGACGGGGCCCGAGCCGCCCTTTTCGGCTTGGAGCCGGCCGCAGCGGCCGCCTTTCCCGCCCAGCCCGCCGCCGTCGACTGCGCCCGCCGGCCAGGCGCCCGTCGGCCAGGCGCCCGTCGGCCAGGCGCCCTGGGTGCCGAAGGCACCCGAGTCGCCGGACGAGCCCACGGTGGACGTTCCGTTCGAATCAGTGTTCACACCGGGCCCCAAGAAGCTGTCGCCCGCTCCGGCGCCGCCGCCCCCTGCGTCGGCGTCTCCGCTGCCCACGTCCCGGCCCGAGCCGCCGACCGGGCCCTTCGTCCGTGTCGGGCCCGCGGCCTCGGCCCCGCCGACGACGCCCATACCCTCCCTTTCCAGCGTCACCTGGACCGTGCTGGTTGCCTCGGATCGCGTCTACTACAACAGGATGAAGGCGTCGCGCGCCGTGTTCGGCTCGGACGTCGAGTTTCCGGCGCACACCTCGGAACGGCGCATCCGGCTCGTCGGCAAACAGATGCGCATCGGACGGCGGAGCGCGGCCCGGGACCTGGTGCCAGAGATCGACCTGGCCGACAAGCCGGTAGATCCGGGCGTCAGCCGGCTGCACGCGGTCCTTGCCTCAGCATCGGACGGCACCTGGTTCATCAGCGACCCCGGATCGGCCAACGGCACCTACGTCAACAGCCGCGAGCTCGACGTCGGGGAAAGGGTCACCCTGCACGAAGGTGACCGGATCAACCTGGGCGCATGGACCGTCATCACGGTGCACCGCGGCTAAAACACGGGCGAAGCGCGCGCGGTTATCCGCCGGCCGCCGTCCTCTGGTATGAACTTACTTAAAGCCAGACAGCACCGGGCAACCGGTGCGACGGGAGCGGTTTTGGCGGTCGGCCCATGACAACCACTGTCGGCGTTTCGCCCGGCCCGGTGACCCCCGCGCCTGCGGTCCGCCGTGCCTGGTGGCGGCCCCGCCTGGACGGGGCGACGACGCCCGCGATGCTCCGGCTGCTGCTCGCCCTGCTGATCCTGCTCAGCCTGGCCTGGGGCGTGCTCGCCGCGCTAACGGCTGACCAGCACGCCTCGGCGGCGTCGGACGTGGTCGCGGTCAGCGAGCCGCTGAGCCTGGACGCCGAACAGATCTACACCAGCCTGTCCGACGCCGACGCCACCGCGGCCAACGCGTTCCTGGCCGGCGGCCTGGAGCCCGCCAAGGCCAGGCAGCGCTACCAGGCGGACATCACCGAGGCCGCCATCCGGATCGAGGCGGCCAGCGCCCTGGTCGGGTCGTCCGCCGCGCGGACCCAGCTGCCCGGTCACCTGGCGAAGCAGGCGTCGGCGGCCGGTACGGCCGTGGGTGACGACCTGGCCATCTTGTCCGGTCAGCTTCCCGCCTACACCGACGAGGTGGGTACGGCGCGGGCCGACAACCGGCTCGGGCTTCCGCTCGGCGCGGCCTACCTCAGGGAGGCCTCCGGGCTGCTGCGCGAGACGCTGCTCCCCGCGGCCAGCGACATCTACACCAGGGAGAGCGCGCAGCTGACCTCGGCCAGTGCGCAGGCCACCGGGCTGCCGCTCATCATCGTCGCGGTGGTGGCCGCGCTCGGCCTCGGCTACGTGCTCTTCCGCTCGTCCCGGTGGCTGTCCCGGCACACCCACCGGGTGGTCAACTACGGGCTGCTGCTGGCCGCGCTGGCCGGGCTCGTCTCGCTGGTGTGGCTGGTCAGCGCGTTCGTGGTCGGCCGGGGCGATCTGCTGCACGCGCAGCAGCAGGGTTCCGCGCCGGTCCAGGCGTTCGCCCGAGCGGAGGTGGCGGCGCTGCAGGCGCACGCGGACGAGAGCCTCACCCTGATCGACAACAGCGGCGACGACTCCTACCAGCAGGACTACCTGGCCCAGCAGAAGCTCCTCGGGCCCGGACCCGGCACGCTGCTCGCGGCGGTACAGGCGGGCGGCGGTGCGGGGTCCGACGTCGCGGCGCAGGCCCGGGCCTGGTACCAGGCGCACGCGGCGCTGCGCGCCAAGGACGACGCCGGGAATCATAGCGCCGCCGTGCAGTCCGCGCTGAGCGGCGACGCCGCTACCAGTTTCGCGCGGCTGTCCGCGACCCTCAGCCAGGGGATCGACGACCACCAGGCCGTCTTCGCCGCCAGCGCCCGCGGTGGCCGGGACGCGTTCACCGGGCTCGCCGTGGGCATGATCGTGGCGTCGCTGGTGATGGTGGGCGGCTGCGTCTGGGGCCTGAGCCGACGGCTCGCGGAGTACCGGTGAACGCGCGGCCGCGGCCCGGCGTGCCCTGGCGGCGGGCGCTCCTGGTGGTGATCGCGGCGTCCGGGCTGGCGCTGGGCGCCGCGGCGGCCGCGGCCGCGCCTGGTCAGCCGCCTGCCATCCACGAAGCCAAGGCGGCCAAGGCGGTGAGCGCGGCCGCCGCGGAAACATGCGATCCGACGGCGAGCAGCCTGCGCCCGTCCGGGCCGCCTCAGGTGACGCCGGGCTCGTTCATGGCGAAGATCCGCGCCCGCGGCTACCTGATCGCCGGGGTGGACCAGAGCACCTACCGTTTCGGCTTCCTCAACCCGCTCAGCGGCCAGATCGAGGGCTTCGACATCGACATGATCCGGGCGGTGGCCAAGGCCATCTTCGGTGACCCGGGCAAGGTGCAATTCAAGGCGATTTCCGACGCGCAGCGCATCCCGGACACCACCAACGGCACGGTGGACATCGTGGCGCACACGATGACGATCACCTGCGACCGGCTGAAGCTGATCGATTTCTCCAGCGTCTACTTCGAGGCGCACCAGAAGGTCCTGGTGCTGAAGAATTCCAGCGCCAGCAGCCTGGACGACCTGCACGGCCAGAAGGTCTGCGCGACCAGCGGATCCGACTCGGTCGACCGCATCCGCCAGCACCACGCCGTTCCGGTCGAGGTGGCGTACTGGACCGACTGCCTGGTGCTGCTGCAGCAGGGAAGCGTGGCGGCGATCTCCACCGACGACTCGATCCTGGACGGGCTGGCCGCGCAGGATCCGTGGACCAAGATCATCGGCAAGCCGCTCACCGACGAGCCCTACGGCCTGGCGATCTCCAAGCAGCACCCGGAGTTCGTCCGGTTCGTGAACGCGGTCCTGCAGCAGCTGCGGACCGATGGCCAGTGGAAGGCCAGCTACGCGCACTGGCTGGGCAATCCGGTTCAAGACCCGCCGCAGGCACACTACGCGGGCTGACCGATGACGAGCAGACGATGCGGGAGGCTGACGAGGGGAGCGGGGTGGCCATGAGCACCTGCACCAGCTGCGGCGGGACGATCGAGGACGGTTACTGCAACGTCTGCGGCCTGGCCGCCGCCCCGGCGGCCTCGGCACCTGCCGGATCGGGCCCATCCGGATCGGCGTCCGGGGGATCGGGAACGGCAGGATCCGGGGGATCCGGGACGGCCGGTAGCCGCCAGACCGCCGGCACCCGGGGAACCAGGGGATCGCGGCGCACCAGCGGGCGGTCGGCGCGGGGCCGGCTGGGCGCGGGGCTGGTGGAGATCCCGCCGGTGCCCTACCGTGACCCGGCCAGCGCCATCCTCGCCGATCCGCAGGTCCCGGAGAGCCGCCGCTTTTGCGCAAGCTGCGAGCAGCCCGTCGGGCGCGGTCAGGACGGCCGGGCGGGTCTGACCGAGGGTTTCTGCCGCAACTGCGGCACCCGGTTCTCGTTCAGCCCGAAGCTGGAACCGGGTGACCTGGTCGCGGGCCAGTACGAGGTGCTCGGCTGCCTCGCCTTCGGCGGCCTCGGCTGGATCTACCTGGCCAGGGACCACAACGTCAGCGACCGCTGGGTGGTGCTCAAGGGCCTGCTCAACACCGGCGACGCCGATGCGATGGCCGCCGCCGTCGCCGAGCGCCAGTTCCTCGCCCAGGTGGAACACCCGAATATCGTGCGGATCTATAACTTCGTGCAGCACGCCGACCGGCGAACAGGGGAGTCGGCCGGGTACATCGTGATGGAGTACGTGGGCGGCAAGTCGCTCAAGCAGATCCTGCAGGACGCCCGGCGTGACGGCGGCTCGGTGCCGATCGCGCACGCGATCGCGTATGCGGTGGAGGTGCTGCCGGCGCTGGGGTACCTGCACGACCGGGGGCTGGTGTACTGCGATTTCAAGCCGGACAACGTGATCCAGACCGAGGAGCAGCTCAAGCTCATCGACATGGGCGGCGTGCGCGGCGTCGACAGCGAAGGACCGATCTACGGCACGGTTGGCTACCAGGCGCCCGAGATCGGGACGGACGGGCCGTCGGTGTCCTCGGACCTGTACACGGTGGGCCGGGCGCTGGCCGTGCTCACCTTCGAGTTCAGGGGCTACCAGAGCAACTACAAGTTCACCTTCCCCGACGCCGTGCCGCTGCTGGAGGAGCAGGAGTCGTTCGCCCGGTTGCTGCGCCGGGCCACGCATCGGGACCCCGAGCGCAGGTTCGGTTCGGCCGGGGAGATGGCCGAGCAGCTCACCGGGGTGCTCCGCGAGGTGCTCGCGACCGCCGACGGGGTGCCGAGGTCCGCCTTCTCCACCGTGTTCAGCCCGGAGCTCCAGGCGATCGGAACCGGCGACGACGCCGCCGGAGGACCAGAGGCCGCGCTGGCCGTCCCCACCGCCGCCGAGATCATCGCGGGGATGCCGATGCCGCAGGTGGACCGGGCCGACCCGGCGGCCGGTTTTCTGGCCACGATCGCCGGGCTCGACTCCGCCCAGCGAGCGGCCGCGCTGTCCGGCGCGGTGTCGGGCGACGCGGCCGTGCCGGCCGAGGTCGCCAGCTCCGCCGAGACGCGGCTGGCGCTGGCGCGCGCTCAGCTCGACGTCGGCGACTACAACGGAGCCGGAGCCACGCTGGCCGACCTGGCCGCCGAGGACCCGGCCGACTGGCGGATCGCCTGGACCGACGGCCTGCGCCGGCTGGCCGTCGGGGAGAACGATACCGATGGCGCGGGGGCGGCGGCCGCACGGGCCGCGTTCAGCGCGGTCTACGACGACCTCCCCGGCGAGCTCGCACCCAAGCTCGCGCTGGCCTTCGCGGCCGAAGCCGCCGGGGACGCCGCGTCCGCCGCCCGCTACTTCAAGCTCGTCTGGACCGTGGACCGGTCGTGCATCAGCGCCGCGTTCGGCCTGGCCCGGGCCTGCCTGGCGATCGGCGACCGGCCCGGCGCGATCGCGGCGCTCGCGGCGGTACCGGAGACGTCCAGCTACCACGCGGCGGCGCAGATCGCCGCGGTCCGGATCCTGGTGTCATCCGGGATGACCGGCGATGACCTGCATCAGGCCAGCGGCCGCCTGGGCCGGCTGGCCCTGGACGAGGCACGCCGCCAGCAGCTCACCGTGGAGATCCTGCGCGCCGCCCTCGGCTGGGCCGGGGATTCAGGGCGGGCCCCGGCCCGCACCTCCGGCGACGGCCTCATCCTCGGCTGCGAGCCGAACGAGCGCTCGCTGCGCTTCGGCCTGGAACGCGGCTACCGGGCCCTGGCCCGGCTGACGTCGGACCGCAGCCGCCGGATCGAGCTGGTCGACATGGCCAACGCGGTCCGGCCGAAAACCTGGTCGTGACGGGTCCGGACGGAGGACGGCCGGTGAACCCCATCTCGTCGGTATGCGTTAATCCAAAGGACCCTCTGAGTGCGGGCAAAATGGTAAACGTCATGGTTCGTCGGTTCCGATGACGGGGAGCGGCATGGCGGGTCGGAGATGACGGCCACAGTGACCGGCAGCGGCACGGCTACCGGGCGCCCCGCGCCGCCCCGGCGCCGGGCGGCACGGCGCAGGCTCGCGCTCCCGCGCGCCTCGACCACACCGGGCAAGGTCCGGCTGATCCGGATGGGCCTGATCATCGCGTGCCTGGGCTGGGGTGCGCTGGCCGCGTTCATGGTGGGCCAGCATGCGTCGGCGGCGGAGGACGTGGCCTCGGTCAGCGAGCCGCTCAGCCTCGACGCCCAGCAGATGTACCGGTCGCTGGCCGACGCGGACGTCACCGCCTCCACCGGCTACCTGTACGGGCGCATCCAGCCGTTCCCGGGGCGCCAGCGTTATCAGCACGACATCGCGGTCGCCACCAGGGACCTGAAAGCGGTGACGGAAGCCAGCCGCGATTCCGCCGTCAGCGACAGCCTGACCACACTGTCCGCGGAACTGCCCGTCTACACCGGCTACGTCGAAGACGGCCAGATCTACAACTCGCTCGGTTACCCGGCCGGGGCCTCGTTCATCCAGGTCGCGTCCGAGGAGATGCACCTGAGGCTGCTGCCCGCCGCACGCGCCGTCTACCTGCACGAGAACGCGCGGCTCACGGCGGCGAGCGCGCAGGCCACCGGGCTCCCGCTGGCCGCGGTCACGCTCGCGGCCGGCCTGGCCCTCGGCTTCTTCCTCTACCGGTCCCAGCGATGGCTGTCCCGGCGCACCCACCGCACGCTGAACATCGGGCTGCTGGTGGCCTCGGTGGGCGGCCTGGTGGCGCTGGCCTGGATGGCCGTCGCGCTGCTCGGCGGGCGCGCGGACCTGCTGCAGGCCACCGGGCACGGCTCGGCGCCGGCCGAGACGCTGGCCCAGGCCGACATCGCCGCCCTGCAGGCCCGGGGTGACGAGACCCTGAACCTCATCTCGCGTACCGGCGACGCCGACTTCCAGGCCGACTTCCGGACCGCTCAGGGCCAGCTCAGCACGCTGCTGACCAGCGCAGGCCAGCAGAGCACCCCGAGCGCAGCCGGGTCGATCGCGGCCGCCCGGCGCGACGCGAGCGCCTGGTTCGCGGTCAACCAGCAGGTGCAGAAGCTCGACAAGGCCCTCGACTACGGCGCCGAGACCCGGCTGGTGATCGGGTCAGGTCCCGGCACGGCCGGGACGCTCTTCGGCCGCCTGGAGGCCGACCTCGACGCCGCGATCCGCGTCGGCCAGGCCACCTTCGCCGACAGCGCCGCGGCAGGATCCAGCGCGTTCACCGGCCTGGAGGCGGGCGTGGTGGTGCTCGCCCTGATCATGGCGACCGGCTCCGCCTGGGGCCTGTCCCGCCGGCTGGCGGAGTACCGATGAGCGCTCCGGTGATGACCAGGGACCAGGCAGCGGCCGCGGTCAGGGCGGCCGTGGCCGAGCGTGACGCCATCCAGGCCAACCTGCTCGAACTCGACTCGAGCTTCGGCAAGCAACTGCTCGCCGGGGCCGAACTCACCGGCGGCACCAAGCGCCGCTGGGACGCCACCGCCGTCACGCTGGCTACCTTGTGGCAGGTCTTCTCGGCCTACTCGGCCGTGGTCGACCAGTCCGCCGAGGCCGCGGCCAGGCATCTCGGGCCGCGAGAGCTCGCCGCTGTCAGCGGGCTCCTGTCCGGCCGTTCGGTTCAGCTGGCCTCGGGTCCCGCCCCGCTGGCCGGCCGTGACCTGGCCGATTCCGGCCGTGAGGACCTGACCATGGCGACCGCGGTGGCGCGGATGCGCGGCGCGTTCAGCGCCGTGACCGAGGTGGTCTCCGCCGCGGAGCATGTCTGGACCGAGGTGGCGGGCCGCCTGGACGCGGTCGGCGCCGAGCTGGCCCGGGTAACCCCGCTGGCCGCCACGCTCGGCGACGAGGCCCTGACCGGCAACCTGACCGCCGCCCAGGGCAAGCTGGCCCGGCTGCGCGACACGCTGAACTCCGACCCGCTGGCCCTGTGGCAGCCGGACGGCACGGTCGACACCTCGGGAGCGGACCGCCTCGCCGAGCGGGTCGCCGCGACGGCGAGCCGGGCGGACGAGCTGGCCCGGCTGCGGGACGAAGCCCACCAGCGCGTCGCCGAGGTCACGACGGCGGCGGCCACGGCCCGTTCGGCCCGCGAGGATGCCGTCGCGGCCCGGCAGCAGGCCGCGGTGAAGATCGCCGCCGGGGCGCTGCCGCCCCCGCTTCCGGACATGGCAGACTTGTCCGGCCGGCTGGCGGGCCTCGGCGCGCTGCTGGCCGACGGGCGGTGGACGCGCCTGGCGTCCGAGCTGGACCTGCTCGAGCGCGAGCTGGCCACCGCGACGGTCGGCTTCAAGGCGGCCGAACGGGCCGTGGTGGCGGCCATGGCGAAACGTGACGAGCTGCGCGGGCTGCTCGGTGCCTACAAGGCCAAGGCAGCCCGGCTCGGCGGCGCCGAAGACTCCGGCCTGGCGCAGCACTACGACCGGGCGCGGGACCTGCTCTGGACGGCGCCCTGCGACCTGGCCGCGGCCGAGGCCGCGGTGGCCGCCTACCAGCAGGCCGTGCTGGGGGTGCAGCCGTGACGGCCTGCGTCCAGCCGGGCTGCGGCGGAACCATCCAGGACGGGTACTGCGACACCTGCGGGCTCGCCGCGGCCGCGCCTGTTCCCTCGGGGCAGAGTTCGCGTTCCCGGTCCCGGCGCACCAGCGGGCGGTCGGCGCGGGGCCGGCTGGGCGCGGGGCTGGTGGAGATCCCGCCGGTGCCCTACCGCGACCCGGCCAGCGCCGTCCTGGCCAACCCGCAGGTCCCGGAGAACAAGCGCTACTGCAGCGGCTGCGATCAGCCGGTCGGCCGGGACACCGACGGGCGGCCGGGTCTGACCGAGGGTTTCTGCCGTAACTGCGGCACCCGGTTCTCGTTCAGCCCGAAGCTGGAACCGGGTGACCTGGTCGCCGGGCAGTACGAGGTGCTCGGCTGCCTGGCGCACGGCGGGCTCGGCTGGATCTACCTGGCCAGGGACCATAACGTCAGCGGCCGCTGGGTGGTGCTCAAGGGCCTGCTGAACACCGGCGACGCGGACGCGATGGCCGCCGCGGTGGCCGAGCGCCAGTTCCTGGCCGAGGTCGAGCACCCGAATATCGTGCGGATCTATAACTTCGTGCAGCACGCGGACCGGCGGACGGGGGAGTCGGCCGGGTACATCGTGATGGAGTACGTGGGCGGCAAGTCGCTCAAGCAGATCCTGGTCGATGCGCGGGCCTCCGGCGGTTCGGTCCCGGTGGCGCACGCGATCGCGTATGCGGTGGAGGTGCTGCCGGCGCTGGGGTACCTGCACGACCGGGGGCTGGTGTACTGCGATTTCAAGCCGGACAACGTGATCCAGACCGAGGAGCAGCTCAAGCTCATCGACATGGGCGGCGTGCGGCGGATCGACAGCGACGAGCCCATCTACGGGACCGTGGGGTACCAGGCGCCGGAGATCGAGACCGACGGCCCCTCGGTCAGCTCCGACCTGTACACGGTGGGCCGGGCGCTGGCCGTGCTCACCTTCGAGTTCCGCGGCTTCCAGGGCCGCTTCTCCACCAGCCTCCCGGACGGGGTGCCGCTGCTGGAGCAGCAGGAGTCGTTCGCCCGGTTGCTGCGCCGGGCCACGCACTCCGATCCCGGGCGCAGGTTCGGTTCGGCCGGGGAGATGGCCGAGCAGCTCACCGGGGTGCTCCGCGAGGTGCTCGCGACCGCCGACGGCACGCCCCGGCCCGCGTTCTCCACGGTGTTTACCCGGGGGGACAGTGCTGGCCCCGGGGGGAACGATCCCCCCCAGACCCTCCCTGCTCATGGGGGGGCTGCCCGCCCCCCCATACCCCCCCGGCCCCCCGATCTGCTCCGGCGTCCCACTGGGGCGGAAGTCGTGGCCGGGCTGCCGCTGCCGCTGGTGGACCGGGCCGATCCGGCAGCCGGCTACCTGGCCACGTTCGCCGGGCTCGCCCCCGAACAGCGGGTCGCCGCGCTGACCCAGGCCGTGGCGGGCGACCCTGCGGTGCCGCAGCAGGTCACCGAGTCGGCGGAGACCCGGCTGGCCCTGGTCCGGGCCCGGATCGACGCGGGCGACTACGACGCCGCGGCGGGGCTGCTCGCCGACCTGGCCGCTGAGGACCCGTCCGACTGGCGGATCGCCTGGTATGACGGGCTGCGCGGCCTGGCCCGGGCCGACGACGTGCGCGGCGCGTTCAGCGCGGTGTTCGACGAGTTGCCCGGCGAGCTCGCGCCCAAGCTCGCGTTGGCCTTCGCCGCCGAGGCGGCCGGTGATACGGCCGCCGCCGGGCACTATTTCCGCCTCGTCTGGACCGTGGACCAGTCGTGTACCAGCGCGGCGTTCGGCTTGGCCAGGACGTGCCTGGCGGCGGGGGACCGGCCCGGCGCCATCGCCGCGCTCGCGGGCGTGCCCGGCAGTTCCAGCCATCACGCTGCCGCGCAGATCGCCGCGGTCAGGATCCTGGTCTCCGGCGCGGCCCCGGGCCAGGTATCACCGGATGACCTGCGCCAAGCCGACGGGCGGCTCGGCCGGCTTGTCGTGGACGACGTGCGCAGGCAGCAGCTCACCGTCGAGATCCTGCGCGCCGCGCTGGACTGGTGCACCACCGGTCAGGCCGCCGGGAACGGGCCGATCCTGGGCTGCGAGCCGAACGCGCGGGCACTTCGTTTCGGGCTCGAGCGGAGCTACCGGGCCCTGGCCCGGCTGACCCCGGACGAGGACCGCCGGATAGAACTTGTCGACATGGCGAACGCAATCCGGCCCCGGACGCTGACATGATGGCCCCTGCCCTGGATGATGGCCTGATGCACGATGGCAACACGGGAGTTACCTGCCCGACCTGCGGCGGCACGGCCGGCGCCGCGGACAGCTTCTGCGAGTCCTGCGGGACCGAGCTCGCCCCGCCCGTCAGCAGCGCCGGCCCGCCCGGCTACACCGCGCAGTGCGCGGTGTGCTCGCTCGACGATTCGGCTGAGCCCGGCCCGATCAGCGCCGAAGGCTACTGCGAGTCGTGCGGCCGCAAGGTCCCGTCCGGCCGCGATCACGTCGAGCTCAACCTCGAGCTGCTGGCCGGGGTCACCGATCGCGGCCTGCGGCATCCTCGTAACGAGGACGCGATGGCCCTGGCGACCACGGAGACGCCGGCCGGCCCGGTCGCGATCGCGGTGGTCTGCGACGGGGTGTCTTCCTCGCCGAACCCGGAGGACGCGTCGCTGACCGGGGCGCAGGCCGCGGTGCGGATGCTGCTCAGCTCGATCAGGCGCGGCGACGACCCGGACGAGGCGTCCACGGCGGCGGTGCGCCAGGCGCATGAGGCCATGACCATCCTCGGCTCGCCGTCCCGTGCGCCGTCGGCCACCTATGTCTCAGCTATCGTCGGCCCGGAGGACGTCACGCTCTGCTGGCTCGGTGACAGCCGCGCCTACTGGCTGGCCACCGAGTCCGACCCTGTCCGGCTGACCAGGGACGACTCGCTCGCCGAGGAGCTGGTGGCTCAGGGGCAGATGACGGAGGCCGAGGCGATGGCCTCGCCGCAGGCGCACGTGATCACCCGCTGGCTCGGTGCCGACGTGGCCGCGCCGGAGCCGCACGTGACCAGGTTCGAACCGCCCGGCCGCGGGGTCGTGCTGGTCTGCTCCGACGGGCTGTGGAACTACCAGCCCGAGGCGGCGGGACTGGCCCAGATCGCGCTCCCGGACGCGTTCCACGACCCGTCCAGCGCCGCCGACGCGCTGCTGAAGTTCGCCCTGGACGCGGGCGGCATGGACAACATCACCATCGTGCTGGTCCCTTTCCCGCTCGTGCGGCCGGCGCCGTTACCAAGGAGAATCCGCCATGACCGACTCCGGCTTCACCATCGACGTCGACCAGAATCAGTACCTGCCCGAGGGCGGCCGCGACGTGAGCGCGGTGGCCACCGTGTCGTCCGGGGAAGACGTCGCGATCGCCGCGCCGGGCGGCGGCGCGGGTAGCGCGGAGATCATCATCATCGACTGCTCGGGGTCGATGGACTATCCGCCGACCAAGATGTCTCAGGCCAAGGTGGCCACCGCCGCCGCGATCGACGTGGTGCGGGACGGTGTCGGGTTCGCGGTGGTCGCGGGTACCAGCACCGCCTGGCCGGTGTTCCCGCCGGACGGCAGCATGGCGGTCGCGAGCCCGTCGTCGCGCGCCGCGGCGAAGCAGGCGGTGGGCGCGCTGCGCGCCAACGGCGGCACCGCCATCGGCCAGTGGCTCGCGCTGTCCCGGCAGATCTTCGCGGGTTACCCGGCCCAGCTGCGGCACGCCATCTTGCTCACCGACGGCAAGAACCAGCACGAGACGCCCGAACGGCTGGCCGCCGAGCTTAGCCAGTGCGAAGGGGTGTTCAGCTGCGACTGCCGCGGCGTCGGCACCGACTGGGAGGTCAAGGAGCTGCGCACGGTCTCGACCAGCCTGCTCGGCACGGTGGACATCGTGCCCGACCCGTCCGGACTGGCCGCCGACTTCGCGGCGATGATGGAAAACGCGATGGGCAAGCAGGTCGCGGACGTGTCGCTGCGGGTGTGGACGCCGCAGACCGCCACGCTCAAGTTCGTCAAGCAGGTCGCGCCCGCCGTCGAGGACCTGACCGGCAGGCGCACCCAGGCGAGCCCGCAGGCGGGCGACTACCCGACCGGGGCGTGGGGGCCGGGGGAGAGCCGTGACTACCACGTCGGCGTCGAGGTCACCCCGGCCGGCATCGGGCAGGAAATGCTGGCCGCCCGGATCAGCCTGGTCGCCGGGACCGAAATCCTCGGCCAGGGCCTGGTCCGCGCGATCTGGACCGATGACGAGGCGCTCTCCACCAAGATCAACCCTCGGGTGGCCCACTACACTGGCCAGGCCGAGCTCGCCGACGCCATCCAGGAAGGCCTGGAGGCGCGCAAGCAGGGCGACGAGGAGACCGCGACGGCCAGGCTCGGCCGGGCGGTGGCCCTGGCCCACCAGTCGGGCAACGAGGACACCGCCAAGCTGCTGGCCAAGGTGGTAGACGTGGTCGATGTGGAGTCGGGCACGGTCCGGCTGAAGAAGAAGGTCGAGGACGCCGACGAGATGGCCCTCGACACCCGCTCGACCAAGACGGTCCGGGTGAAGAAGTAAAGCGGAAGGAGGCGGCGATGGCGGTATGTCCGAATGGCCACGATTCGGCCAGTGATGACTTCTGCGACACCTGCGGCATGCGCATCGGCGGCAGCCCCCCGCCCGGGAGTCCTCAGCCCGGCAGCCCCGCCACCGGCTCGTCGCCCGCATCGGGCGCATCGTCGGCAGCCTGGCCCGATCCCGCCGCCTCCGCTGCGGCGGCCGAGCCCTGCCCGCGCTGCGGCACCCCGAGGAACGGCCAGTTCTGCGAGGCCTGCGGCTACAACTTCGCCGGCCCCCGCTTCACCCCCACCACCGCGTCCGCCCCTCCGCCGCCTGCCCCGCGCGCCTACAGTTCCAGCCAGCCCGGCCCCACGGGCCCCGGCACGGGCAGTTACAGCTCGAGCCAGCCCGGTCCCGGTTCCAGCGGCTACAGCTCGGCCCAGGCGGCACCCCCCGCTCCATCCGCCCCATCGGCCCCACGGCGGGAGCCAGGCCCGCCAGCCTCCGCGGTCCCGCCTCAGCCGTCGATGTCCTCGTTTCCGTATCCGCAGGCCACCTGGACCGCGGTGGTGGGTGCGGACCGCGCCTACTACGAGCGGGTGCAGGCGGTCACCGGACCGGAGGGTTCGGCCGTTACGTTCCCGTCCTACTACGCCGAACGCCGGTTCCAGCTCGTGGGCAACCAGATGCGGATCGGGCGGCGGAGCGTATCGCGCGGCCTGGCCCCGGAGATCGATCTGACCGGGCCGCCCGCCGATCCGGGCATCAGCCGGCTGCACGCGGTGCTGATCGCGACACCGGACGGCAACTGGGCTGTGCTCGATCCGGGTTCGGCGAACGGCACGCTGGTCAACGGTTCGGAGATCGGCGTCGGCGACCAGATACCCCTCCACGACGGCGATCGCATCAACCTGGGCGCCTGGACCACGATCACCGTGCACCGGGGTTAGCAAATTCTCTACCGCGAGTACGGCATCGGCGTATAACGACGGACGATTGCAGGCACTAACGTATGCACATGATCACCAACCCGTCCTCGCGAGACCATGCCGAGGTCGACCTTGGTCCCGCTGCCGGCGTCAGCGACAGGGGCCTCCGGCATCACCGTAACGAGGACGCGATGGCCCTGGCCGCCGAGCAGGCCCCGGACGGGCCGGCCGTCGTCGCTGTCGTCTGCGATGGCGTCTCTTCCTCGGCCCGTCCCGACGAGGCGTCCCAGGTGGCCGCGCAGGCCGGGTTGCCGATCCTGGTGGCGGCGGTGCAGGCGGGCGGTGACCTCGGCGAGGCCTCGCGGGCCGCGGTGGCGGCGGCTCGCCAGGCCATAGCGGACCTGCAGGGGTCCGGCGGCGACACTTCCGCGACCACGTTCGTGTCGGCCGTGGCGAGCGGCTACGAGGTGACGTTGTGCTGGCTCGGCGACAGCCGCGCCTACTGGCTGGGCCAGCCCGCAGAGGAATCCCGGCTGCTCACCCGCGATGACTCGGTGGCCGGCGGCATGATCGCGGCCGGCCTGGTGGACGAGGCCGCGGCGATGGCCTCGCCGCACGCGCACGTGCTCACCCGCTGGCTGGGCGGCGAGGCCGCCGACCTGGCCGATGACCCGGAGCGCGCCCCGCACGTCGAGCGGTTCACGCCGCCCGGGGCGGGGTCCCTGCTCATCTGCTCCGACGGCCTGTGGAACTACCTGGCCGAGGGCGCGGACCTGGCCCGGCTCGCGCTGCCCAAGGCGCTGACCGACCCGCTCGGTGCCGCCGCCGACATGGTGAAGTTCGCGGTCGACGCCGGCGGCGCCGACAACATCACGGTGGTCCTGATCCCGTACCTCGGCCCCGAAACCCCCTGACCGGCCGGCGGTCCAGCGGACCGATCCTCGTGATCAACGCCAGGATCCGCGGTCAGGGAAAACCGTTGCCGATCACATCGCGCTGGCCCGTGTCAAGTATCACCTAGATGAATACTCGTGAAGTCGCAGATGACAATCCCTTGACTCTTGCCGATCTGGTCTCGACAGCAACTTCCCTGGTAGAGACGCTGATCCCGTGAGAAACGACGTAGTCCTGGTACTGGTGGTCATCACGGCTCTGGTCTTTGACTTCACCAACGGTTTCCACGACACGGGCAACGCGATGGCCACCTCGATCGCGACCGGGGCGCTGCCGCCGCGGGTGGCTGTCGCCTTGTCAGGCCTGCTCAACCTGATCGGGGCGTTCCTCTCGCTGGCCGTCGCGGCCACGATCGCGAGCGGCCTGGTCGACACCAAGGTCATCACGCTGCAGGTGGTGGCGGCCGGCCTGGCCGGCGGGATCATCTGGAACCTGCTGACCTGGCTCTTCGGCATCCCGTCGAGTTCGTCGCACGCTCTCATCGGCGGCGTGATCGGGTCGACGCTGGCCGCCGCGGGCGGCTCGGCCGTCCAGTGGAAGGGACTGACCTCCAAGGTGATCATCCCGGCCGCGCTCTCGCCGATCATCGCCGCCCTGGTCGCCGCGCTCGGCACCTGGCTGCTCTACCGCATCAGCCGCAGCCTGACCCGGGGAGCGCGTAACCACGGCTTCCGCATCGGGCAGGTCGGGTCGGCCTGCATGGTGTCGCTGGCCCACGGCACCAACGACGCGCAGAAGACGATGGGCGTTATCACCCTGGCCCTGATCGCCAACGGGACGCTGGCCACCGGATCACAGGCGCCGTTCTGGGTCATCCTCTCCTGCGCGATCGCCATCAGCCTCGGCACCTACCTGGGCGGCTGGCGGGTCATCCGTACCCTGGGCAAGGGCCTGGTCGAGATCGAGTCACCGCAGGGCATGGCGGCCGAGTCCTCGTCGGCCGCGATCATCTTGCTGTCGGCCAGCTTCGGCTACTCACTGTCGACTACGCACGTCGCCACCGGGTCGATCGTCGGCACCGGGCTCGGCAAGAGGGGCGCGGACGTCCGCTGGAGCGTGGCCGGGCGGATGGCTTCCGCGTGGCTGTTGACCCTGCCTGCGGCCGGGGTCGCGGGCGCGCTGGCGTACTGGCTGGCCCACGGGATCGGCGGCAGCCTGGGCGTGATCATCCTGCTGGCCATCCTCGCTGGCCTCTGCCTGGCCATCTACTGGCGGTCCCGCGCCACCAAGGTGGACCACAGCAACGTGAACGACGAATGGACCGGGGGCGTCGCCCCGGCCGAATCCGAGCCCGCGGCCGCGGCCTGAGAGACAGGGAAGCATTAAATGGGCTGGATCAATCTCTCCGCCATCTGGAAGATCGTGGTGTTCGGCGTGCTCGCCGGGGCCGGCCTGCCCGCGCTGTTCGCCATCGGGCTGCGCGCCCTGGTCATGCCGGGCAGCCGGGTCCAGACCGCCGGCGCCGATTCGGATCACGTGTACGGCGGCAACGTGCTGGGCCTGATCATCGCCGTGATCTGCTTCCTGATCATCCTGGCCGCCCTCGGATGGGGTATCTACGAGGTCTACCAGATCGGTCACCCCGCCCCTGCCAAGCACTAGCCGTCGGCCTCATCGAGAGGGTTCACGAATATGGCGCTGCCACCCTTCCTCAACTCGGTCATCCAATGGCTGCGGGCCGGCTACCCCGAAGGCGTACCCGACGTCGACTACGTCCCGCTGTTCGCCCTGCTCGGCAGCCAGCTGAGCGAGAGCGACGTGAAGGCGATCGCGGAGGAGCTCGCGAACATGAGCAAGCCCGAATCGGCGGAGGCGATCCGCAAGGCCATCACGATGGTCACCGACCACACGGCGAGCGACGCCGACGTGGCCAGGGTCCGCTCCCGCCTGGCCGCGGGCGGCTGGCCGCTGGCCAAGCCCGAGCACTTCGATCCGGCGAACTGGCCTTAACCCGCCCGCCGGGCCGCGGCCGACTCGGCCTTTGCCGCCACCATCAGTACTTAGGGCCGACCACCTCGTCGAGCCGCGCCACCGCCTCGCGCCGGGCCACTGATATGACGTCCCTCCGGGAGAAACGCCAGGCCACCCCGAGCCGATCCAGGGCCTCACCGCACAGCCGGAGAATGTCCGCGGACTTGTTGCTGAACTGATAACGCGAGTATTCATACCAGTGGTCGCCATCGGCGAGCGTCCTGCGCACCCGGTTCACGCCACGCCAGCCGTCGGAATGGAACAACCCTCTGGCGAATCCTCCCGGATATTTTCGCACGATGACCTCTTGCCAGTGCGCCAGCTCGATTTTCCGCTGATGCTTGCGTCCGGGTCCGTGCTGCGGAAATAGGCACACCCAGTGCTTTGAGTAGCTCTTGATCATCGTGCATCCGGTTTGCTTAACGCCGCACACGCTCGATGTGGGCATGACGGCCGCCATCGCCTCCCGTGCCGCCGTCATGAGGCCTGGCCAGTCATCGGAGCAGGCGATCGCGAGCACATACACGTCGCGCGGTCCGTGCACGATATGCCCGTCGCCGAGATAGAGGCCCAGCAGGTAGGCATAGGATGACTCGTCCATGGGCCGGGCGTGGCACCGCGGGCACGTGATCCTCCTGGCGGCCGCCCTCCCGGATGCGACCCGGCGGCGCCCGGCGCGCCAGTGCCGGATGGCCGCCACCGATACACCGCATACGAGCGCGTTCTCCTTGTCGAGAATGCCGATAGCGGAAAGCCGCAGGGCAGCGTCAACAGTGGCTTGCGGGTGCATGGCCTTATCGTCCCGCATGCCACCGACATTTACGCGATGCTATTTATAGTCGAACGTCCGCAGCGACCAGTATCAAATAACCCCGACGGCAGTGGAGTTCTGCGGCTGCCGAGTGCTGTGTGCCGGGAGCGGGACTCGAACCCGCACGCCCTTTCGAGCAAACCCTTTTGAGAGGTCCTTGTCTGCCAATTCCAACATCCCGGCACGATCTGCGACATTTATTTAACAGATCCGGACAAACCTGCCGCAGACCAGGATGAGACCAATCTACCTGATCACGGTACGCTCGTGGGCATGAGCCAGAACCCGCTGCGTGTCGTGATCGCCGAGGATGAGGCCCTGATCCGGCTCGACCTCAAGGAGATGCTGGAGGAAGAGGGCTACTCGGTCGTCGCCGAGGCAGGCGACGGTGAGTCGGCCGTCGAGCACGTCGCCACGCTGCGACCCGACCTGGCCATCCTCGACATCAAGATGCCGGTTCTCGACGGGATTTCGGCCGCCGAGCGGATCGCCGCTGAGCGGATCGCCCCGGTCGTGATCCTGACCGCCTTCTCCCAGCGCGAGCTGGTGGAGCGGGCCCGTGACGCGGGTGCGATGGCCTACCTCGTCAAGCCGTTCACAAAGGCCGACCTGGTGCCGGCCATCGAGATGGCGGTCAGCAGGTTCGCCGAGATCCGCGCGCTCGACACCGAGATCGGCACGCTGCGCGAGCGGCTCGAGGTCCGCAAGCTGCTCGACCGGGCCAAGGGCCTGCTCCAGTCCGAGCACGGGCTGTCCGAGCCGGACGCCTTCCGCTGGATCCAGAAGACCTCGATGGACCGCCGACTCACCATGCGCACGGTGGCCGAAGCCGTCATCGAGGGCAGCATGCGCGTCCCCGCGGAAACGCCGCAGCCGCAGTCCTGAACCACGGGAGAAAAGCGAGAACCCGGGGAGCCGTTGGTGCCGTGCCCGCCTTCCCCGGCCGGCACGTTATCTACTTGGACCCCCCGGGCCCGCCGTCACCACGTTAGCGACCCGCCGCCTCCGGGCGCAAAAGCACGCAATTGCGGAGCGGGGAGCCGCCGCACCGGGTTCAGTCGGTAGTTACCTCCTGTTCACGGTCCAGACCGGTGCCGTTGGCCTCGCCGCCGGGCACCCGGTCCCGGATCAGGCAGGTAAGCCGCGACGTACACACACGCCGCCCGGCCGAATCGGAAATGACCACGTCGTAGGTGGCGATCGTCCGACCGCCGTGCGCCAGGGTGGCGACCGCGGTGACGTCCCCGTCCCGGGCACCGCGGTGATGCGTCGCGCTGATCTCGATGCCGACCACCACCCGGCTCAGGCCGGCGTGCAGGGCCGCGCCCAGCGACCCGATGGTCTCCGCGAGCACGCAGGAGGCGCCCCCGTGCAGCAGGCCGAACGGCTGGGTGTTGCCGGCCACCGGCATCGTGGCCACGACCTCGGCCCCGGACGCCGACAAGATCCTGATGCCCATCCGGTGCGCCAGGGTGCCCTCGACGGTCGTTACCGCCACGATCCTGTCCAGCATCTCCTGGTTCATCCGTACCTCTCCGTACCGCTCGCTCCGACCACGTCAAGAGTGTCACGGACCTGGCGGGCGTCACGGAAAGGGTGCCATGTGCTCGGCGTGCGTCACGGAAGTGGCACCAGAAATCCACGCACCCGCACGCTGCTGCCACCTGACCGCCTAAATTCCTGTCACATTTTGGTCATATAGGCGTGACTGGGGTGGTGTTAGCGCTCACAATTCAGAATGAAACCTGTTCATGAAGGGAGCGCATTATGCGCGAGATCGGAAGACAGCGACGTCTGCGTCGCCTGGTCACCATGGGGCTGGTCCCCATGGTGGCGATCGCGGTCGGGGGATCCCTAGCAGCCACCCAGGCCAGCGCTGCGAGCAGCGCATCGGCATCATCCTCGAACGGCCACTGCAACAGCAGCCCCACAGTTACGGTGGAACCCTTCGGCTCACCTGTGCCGGACACCCCGTATAGCAGCACGCCGGAGCAGACGTTCCGGTACACGCTGACCAACTGCCACGGCACGCAGATCCGACTGCTCACCTACGGCGCCACCACCCAGTCGATCACCGTCCCGGACCGGCGCGGCCACCTGAAGAACGTCGCGCTCGGTTTCGCGACCTTGAGCGACTACGTGAACCTCGCCAGCCCGCCGCCGACCTCGCCGAACTTCGGCGGACCCTACTTCGGCGAGACCATCGGCCGGTACGGCAACCGGATCGCGAAGGGCACGTTCCCGCTCAACGGCACCCAGTACACGCTGCCCATCAACAACGGGCCGAACAGCCTGCACGGCGGCTTCGTCGGCTTCGGCAACCACATCTGGCACGCGACGGGGACCGCGAAGACTCATAGCAGCGTGTCCGTGACGCTGAAACTGGTCAGCCCGAACGGCGACGAGGGCAGCGGCCTGATCCCTGGTACCAAGGTCTACGAGGCGAACTGCTCCATCCCGGCGAACCCGCCGTCGAAGTGCACCGGCTACCCGGCCCAGCTCACCGTGTGGGTCACCTTCACGCTGGACAACCACAACCGGTACTGGCTCAGCTACAAGGCGCACAACGACGACAGCAAGCTGTCGACGGTCCTCAACCTGACCAACCACACCTACTTCAACCTGGCCGGCGAGGCCTCGGGCAGTGCCCTGAAGCAGGACGTCCAGATCAACGCCAACGCCTTCACGCCCACCGATGCCAACCTGATCCCGACCGGCCAGATCGCCCCGGTGGCGGGAACCCCGTTCGACTTCAGGCACCTGAAGCCGATCTTCCCGTCGATCTCGGACTGCACCGCGGGACCCAACTCGCTGAGCTGTCAGCAGCTCGTAGCCGCGCACGGCTTCGACCACAACTGGGTCCTGAACTCGACGGGCCCGCACTTCGCCGGCCTCAACCTCGCCGCACGCGCGCTTGACCCGCGCAGCGGCCGGCTGCTGACCGTCTGGACCGACCAGCCGGGCGTGCAGTTCTACACCAGCAACTTCCTCGACGGTCACCTGATCGGTATCAGCGGCCACACTTACCGACAGGGCCAGGCGTACACGTTCGAGACCCAGCACTTCCCGGACTCGCCCAACCACCCCAACTTCCCGTCGACCGTCCTGGGAGCGGGCAAGACCTTCAAGTCCACGACCATCTTCGCGTTCGCCTCGTAACACCGGATACCACCGCTTAACCCCGGGGTCCCGGATCGGCTGAGCCGACCCGGGACCCCGCCGCCCGTTCGGCCCATAGGATCGAACCGTGGCGACACAAGTGACGAGCCAGGACCGGCTGCTCCTGCTCGACGGCCATTCCCTGGCCTACCGGGCATTCTTCGCGCTGCCGATCGAGAACTTCTCCACCGTGACGGGGCAGCCGACCAACGCGATCTACGGGTTCACCGCGATGCTGATCAACG
>Ga0081540_1000323_pt1 | contig 49388 bp, 47 predicted proteins | sample TabmetS2T1R1_FD_71024 | JGI IMG/M metagenome (GOLD analysis project Ga0081540, IMG submission 71024) | Tabebuia heterophylla rhizosphere microbial communities from the University of Puerto Rico - S2T1R1 | ecosystem: Host-associated > Plants > Roots > Rhizosphere ...
GACGGCCTCGCGACGGAACTCAGGCGGGTATGCCCGTCCCCTCCTCTTTTCCATCTCTGGACATCCTTCCTGCGGCGTCAGACGACGCAGCGCTCAGGTGTCCGTCAAAGCGGGGGCACTCCAACCCCGGCAAGTGCAACTAGTAGGGCCACCGCCACGCTGGCGACGAACCCGATGGTCCTTGATCGCTTCACGAAATACCTCCCTGGTCGCACCGGCAGCTCGCTGCCGGTGCGGAGCATTTGGATATTGATCGGCCTGGTCTGCAGGCCGCCCCGCAGAGCGAGGTCGGCGAGACCGTAAACACGTTTACTTACCGCTGTCAACGAATTTAGCTCAATATCGGATGTTACTGACCAGTCGTTCAATCCTTGAAAAGCGATATTTCCAGGGGAAAAATTCGTACGTCCGGGTTGAGCATCTAAACAATTAATGATGCTCTAAACGATTCAAGCAGAGCCCAGCCTCGGCGGCCGGCGCCGCGTAGGCGGCAGCGAGCGAGGCAACGGTCTCGTGGGCGTTGAGGCCGCTCGGGTTGGGGACTACCCAGAGCGCCGCGCCGGACCAGCGGCCGGCGCTTTCGAGCGTCTCCGGCTGCCTTCCCAGGACCGCGCCGCGCTCGCCGAAGGCGTCGCGGTAGGCGGTGATGCCGGCGATCGCGACGACGGCGGGCCGGTACTCGGCGACGAATCGCAAGAGCCGCTCGCCGCCCTCGCGCAGCTCCTCGGGCGATAGCTCCGAGGCGCGCGCGGTTGCCCGCCCGACGAGGTTGGTGATCCCGATCCCCCGCGCCACCAGGTGCGCGCGGTCGGCATCGCTCATTCCGGCAACGCGGTCGAGCTCATAGCCGCTGATGCCGGCCGCGGCCAGGGCCGGGTAGAAGCGGTTGGTCGGGTGGGCGAAGTGGGTGTTGACCGCTGCCGTCCACAGGCCCGGGTTGATGCCAACGAACAGCAGCTTCAATCCCGGCCCGACGAGGTCGTCCACCTCGCAGCCGCGGAATTCCTCCAGCTCCTCGCGGGTGTAGCTGGGGCGGGGCCCGATCACAGGAGGCCGCGCTTCGTCGCCGCCGCGACAGCGGCGGCCCGAGTCGGCAGCCCGAGCTTGGTGCGGATATTGGCGACGTGGCGGTGGACCGTGTGCGGGCTGAGCACCAGGCGCTCGGCGATCTCGCGGTTCGAGAGGCCGCTGGCGACGAGGGCCAGCACTTCGGTCTCGCGGCTGGTCAGCTCCTGGCCCTCGCTGGGCGCGCGCTCGGTCCGTGACTCCGGAAGGACCGCGGCGGCATCGTCGACGCCGATCGCGCCCAGCCAGGCGCGCAGAACCGCCTCGGAGTCGCCGACCCAGGGGAAGTGGTCGGCGCCGTCGAGGGCGACGAGGGTCGCGCCGGGCAGCTCGGCGGCGAGCTCGCGACCGAGCTCGAACGGGATCGCCTTGTCTTCCCGGCGGTGGACGACGACCGCGCGCGTCACCACGTCTTCGAGACGATCGGAGACGTCGAAGGCGTAGACGGCCGCGAGCGAGCGGGCCGCCTGCTCGGCGCTCGCCGCCTCGCGCTGGAAGGCGACGAAGGCCTCGCGGTCGGCGCCGTCGGCGCCCGGCATGAAGACGTCGGTCAGAGCCCGGGAGCCGAGGCCCCAGTGCTCGCGGACCAGGCCGACCATCGCCTCGCGGGTCGCGGCGTCGGCGATCGCCGGACCGGAGGCGTAGCCGCCGTAGACCACCATCTGCCCGACCCGCTCGGGCTGCGCGGCGGCGAAGGCGATCCCGACCGGGGCGCCGGAGGAAGCGGCGATCAGGTCGACCGGCGACGCCCCGGCGGCCTCGACCACGGCGGCGAGCGCCGCCGCCTCGCCGTCGACGGTCGCCGCAGCGATGCCGCCGTCAGCGGAGACGCCGGTCCCCGGCGCGTCGTAGCGGATCACCGTGCGGTGGCGGCCGAGAACTTCGACGAAGGCGCGGAAGCGCGGCTCGCGCCAGTTCAGCTCGAGGTGGCTCATCCACCAGCCGCAGAGCACGAGGGGCGGCCCCTCGCCGCTGCGCGCCCAGGCGACCCGGCGCCCGCCCTCCTCGGTGAAGCGAATCTCCTGCTCGTCCACGAAGCAAGCTTAGAGTCAGGGAAATGGCCCGAACAGGCCATCCAAGTTGGCCCGGACGGGCGAAGCGGAGGCGGCGCGGAGGCGCTTGAATCGGGCGTCGAGAACCGAAGCCAGATGGAGGCCAACCAGATGCCGATCGCCCCTTCCCCCACCACCACCGAGAACCCGCCCCTCGAGGTCGCCGGCAGCCGCTTCACCGCAGCCCTCTACGACCCATTCACCTGGCTTGGCGAGCGCCTGGGCATGGCGGCGCGCCGGCGCGAGCTGCTGGCGATGGCGGAGGGTGCCGTGCTCGAGATCGGCGCCGGCACCGGCCTCAACCTGCGCCACTACCCGGCCCGGCTGGAGGAGCTCGTCCTGGTCGAGCCCGGCGAGCCGATGGCGGACCGCATCGCCCTCTCCCAGGCTCCCCGCGGCGTGCCGGCCAGGCTGGAGCGGGCCCCCGCCGAGTACCTGCCGTTCGACGACGACAGCTTCGACACGGTCGTCTCGACCCTCGTCCTCTGCACCGTCTCCGACCCGGTGCGCGCGGTCTCGGAGGTGGTCCGCGTCCTCAAACCGGGCGGCCGCCTGCTCTTCTGCGAGCACGTCGCCGCCGACTCGGGCTGGCGGCGGGCTCTACAGCGGCGCTCGGTGCGGGCTTGGGCCGCTTTCGCCGACGGCTGCCAATGCGACCGGCGGACCCTGGCGACGATCGAATCCCAGATGCGGGTCGAGTCGGTCGAGCACGGCCGCTGGCGGGCGATGCCGGCGGTCGTCAAGCCGCTGGTCTGGGGCAGCGCGGTCAGCTGATCGCCTCGACCGCGGCGGGCGGTCCGAACCAGGTGCTCAGCGCCTCGCGCAGGCTTGGGTCGGCCGGCTCGCCGACCCAGGCGACGTGCCCGTCGGGGCGGATCAGCACCGCGGTCGGAGCGGGGACCTCGCCGAGGACCGGTAGCTCCCAGGCGCCTTCGTAGGTGGCGTCGACCAGCTGGACCCGGTCGGCCCAAGCCGTGGCCTCGGCCCCGCCCGGCTCCCCGATGTTGAGCAGCGCCGGCCGGGCGCCGTGGAGCAGGGTGTAGACGCGGAGCGGGCCCTCGCCGGTGAGGAGCTCGAGGTCGGGCATGCGACGACCGAGCAGCGGGTGGCCCTCGCCGAGGTCGTAGCGGATGTCGAGCATCGCGAGCTGCGCGGCGAGGTGCCTGCGGGGCTCGCCGATCGCCATCAGCTCGCCGATCGTCTCGCGCAGAGCCTCGACCCGCGGCCCCGGGCGCTGCAGAACGGTCTGTGCCATCGTCAGCCGCAGCGAGCGGGCAGTGACCGGGTGGCGCTCGGCCTGGTAGGTGTCGAGCAGCTCCCCGGGCGAGGTGCCCTTGACCACCTGGGCAAGCTTCCAGCCCAGATTGACCGCGTCCTGCATCCCGTTCTGGAGGCCCTGTCCGCCGGCCGGCGAGTGCACGTGCGCCGCGTCTCCGGCCAGCAGCACCCGGCCCTCGCGGTAGGCCGCCGCCTGTCTGGTCGCGTTGGTGAAGCGGGAGATCCAGGTGGGGCCGTGGAGGCCGAAGTCGGTCCCGTAGACGGCGACGAGCGCCGCGCGGAGCTCCTCCAGCGTCGGTTCGTCCCCGGCTCGCAGCTCACCCTCGGAGACGACGAGCCGCACCGGCCCGTCGTCGGACATCCGGTTGAGCCCGCTGATCCCGAACGGGCTGTGGCGGATGCCGTACTCCGGCTCCTCCGCCATCTCGACCTCGGCGATCAGCGTGCTCGCGGTCGCCTCCCAGCCGGGGAAGGCGGTGCCGGCCGCCTTGCGGATCGCGCTCCGTCCGCCATCGCAGCCGACCAGGTATCCCGCCCGCAGCGAGCGGCCGTCGGCCAGCTCGACGTCGACGCCGTCGTCGTCCTGCGCGAAGCCCGTCACCTCGTTCTCGTACCGGATCGCCACCCCCAGCTCGCCGACCCACCCGGCCATGATCCGCTCGATGTGGTTCTGCCACAGCCCGAGCCCGTAGGGGTGGCGGGTGGGGAGGTCGCCGATGTCGAGGGTGGAATCGCCGAACCTCGTCGTCTGCACCGCCTGGCCCTCCGCCAGGAAGCGATCGGCGATCCCGCGCTGGTCGAGGATCTCGATCGCCCGCGAGTGCAGGCCCCCCGCCCGCGAGCCGACCAGCTCCTGCCCGGGGCGCCGCTCGAGGACGACGACGTCGACCCCCGCCAGCGCCAGCTCGCCCGACAGCATCAGCCCGGTCGGCCCGCCGCCGGCGATTACCACCGCATGCTCACCCATGTTTTCACGCTCCCATCGCCTCGGAATCCGCTTGCGGCCGGCGTTTATACAGACGCTCCGGGGCTTGAAACAAGCCCCCCTGTCGCCTATAAATTGGGTGTGGAAAGGAGTTGAGGTCCTCCTTTCAGATCTCGCGCGGCGGCCACGGCCTCCGCCCCCAAGGAGAATCGAGATGGGAAAGCTGATCGCGAGCACCCAGGCCACCCTCGACGGCGTCATCGACCCGGTTGGCGAGTGGGTGCAGCCAGACGGCGACCACGGCGAGTACTCGTTCGAGCGCCAGGCGAAGTCGGCCGGGATGGTGCTGGGACGCAAGACCTACGAGGGCTTGGCGGGGTACTGGCCGAGCCAGACCGGCAGGTGGGCGGAGATGGTCAACGGGATGCGGAAGTACGTCGGTTCGACCACCCTGTCGGGCGAGATCGAGTGGAACGCGACCCTGCTCGAGGGCAACCTCGAGGACTCGATCCCGAAGCTGAAGGACGAGGTCGACGGCGACCTCTTCATGCACGGCAGCGGCGAGTTCGCCTACGCCCTCGCCGAGCGGGGCCTCATCGACGAGCTCGAGATCTACTTCAACCCGCTCGTCTGGGGCGACGCCAACCTGCACGTCCTCGGCGACCGGGGAACCGTCCGCATGCAGCTCGAGGACGTGAGGAGCTTCGACTCCGGAGTCGTCCTTCTCACCTACCTCCCCCAGTCCTAGGTCGAACGAGGGGTCAGCTCAAACCGGGTACCGCAGGATCGCTGCCGCGGGACCGCCTTCGGGAACGTCGGCGGCGCGCACGGCGAGCACCGTGCCGCCGGCGAGGATGACGCGGCGGCAGAGCTCGTCGACGACGCCGTAGTCGCCGGCCTGGTCGGCGTCGTCGAGCGTCACCGCGCCGGACTCCCCGTCGATCGTCCCGGCGAGCTTGGCGTCGATGTCGACGAACAGGGTTTCGACGGCACCGAAGGTCGCGGCCCGGCCGAGGTCGTTGATCTCGACCGCGGTGCGGCCGGCGGCCGCCCGCTGCCCGAACTCGTCGGTCAGCTCGCGCAGCTGCTCGGCGTAGAGGCCGTCGAGGACCTCGCGGGCGGCCTCGCCCAGCTCGGCGTCGGTCGCGGCCTCGGGGCTGCCCGCCAGCGAGCGCTCGGCCAGATGGGGATAGGAGTTGACGGAGCGGAAGATCGCGTCGATCGGCTCGGTCGCCGCCAGGATCAGCGGCAGGTCCTGGCCTCCCAGCACCGCCCGCAGCGCCTGGTCGACGGCGCGCGCGTAGCTGCGGACCAGCGTCTTGCGGCCCTCGGTGCCCTGCAGGCGCCGGGCCGGGGAGCGGTCGGTGATCGAGGCCTTGCCGGCGGCAGACGCCGCGTCGCGCGGCAGGTCGGGGACCCTCACCTCGAAGGTCGGCAGGTCGGGGGTCACCTCGAGCAGGCGCACCGAGCCCTCGGCCAGCGCCAGGACGAAGGCCGTCTGCGGGAAGGTGACGGTGCGCAGCAGCGGCTTCACGTAATAGCGGTCGGCCACCTGAACCGCCTCCGTCAGCCGGTTCGGCAGGCGGAAGCTGCGCAGCCCCCCGGGATCGGCGAAGACCGCGAGCGAGTGGGCCTGCAGCGTCCAGAACTCCTCGTCGTCGTGGAGGTCGTCGAGCGACTGCTCGATCGCCTCGCGCTCGGCGGCGTCGAGCCCGGCCTCACGGACCCGCGCGACGGCCTCGGCCGCCAGGTTCTTGAAGGCGATCCGGGACGCACCCGCCTCCGGCGTGATCGGGGTGGTCGGCAGGTAGATCGAGACGAGCTGATCGCCGCGCACCTGCAGCAGACGCTCGATCTGACGGCGGCTGGGGATGTCGGTGTGGAGGGCCATGACGGTGACGTTAGGCGATCGGCCCGGGCCGTGGGCGCTACCGCTCCGCGCAGAGACGCTCGCCGGCGATCCAATCGCCGCGGCGGACGGAGCCGCGGCGGGCGCGGTTGACCCCGTCGCAGCCGCCGGAGGGGCCGCGCCGCGCGATCGTCGCCGGCCGCGCGACCTCCGAGAGCATCAGCGGCACCGGGTTGATCGGCGTGTCGTAGTGGCGGACCTCGAAGTGCAGGTGGGGACCGGTCGCGTCCCCGGTCGAACCGACGTACCCGATCCGGGTCCCGCCTTCCACGCTCTCTCCGACGTAGGCGGTGATCTCGGACAGGTGCCCGTACCAGCTCGTGTAGCCGAGGCGGTGCTGGATCACGACCAGGTTGCCGTAGCCGCCGCCGTTGTAGGCGGCGTAGATGACCGTGCCGACGCCGGCAGCGCCGATCGGGGTGCCTTCCGGATCGGGGATGTCGACGCCGGTGTGGGTGTAGCCGTTCCGCGGGGCGCCGAACGGGTCGCCGATCGGACCCGGAACCGGGCGCAGGAAGCGCACCGGGGCGGCGGGCGCTTCTCCTTCTCCCCCGCCCCCTCCGGATCGCAGCGCGCGGACCGTCGCCGGCCCGGCGAGCCCGTCGACGCCGATGCCGGCAGCTTCCTGGGCACGGACCACCGCCGCCCTGGTCAGCGGACCGAAGAGGCCGTCGGCCCTGCCGGCGCCGCTGCCGGCGCGCTGGAGCAGGAACTGGAGCGCCGCGACGTCCCAGCCCTTGTCCCCGGATCGCATCACCCTGCTGCCGAGCCCCGGCCTACCGCGCCAGCCGAGTGCCCGCCGGGTTTCCGGCCCGGCGACCCCGTCGACGTGCAGCCCGCGCCGGCGCTGGAAGGAGCGGATCCCGTCGCGGGTGAGCGGCCCCCTGATCCCGTCGACGTAGCCGCTGTAGAGCTGCAGACCCTGCAGCGCCGCCTGCAGGGCGGCGACCTTCGCGGGCGAGGCATCGGCGTGCGCGGGTGCTGCGAGCGCGGTCAGGATCAGCGCCAACGCGCCGATTCTGCGAACCAGGCGCATTCCCCGATAGTGAGTACATCGGGGAAGCAATTCAAGTGGTCAGTAGCCGCGCAAGGCCCCGTGCACGGCCGTGCCCTCGGATCACCGCCCGCGCCCCTGACAAGATGGCGGCATGGAGCGCGTGCTGGGAATCGGCGGGTACTTCCTTCGGGCAGCCGACCCCGCCGGCCTCGGCGCCTGGTATCGCGATTGCCTCGGCCTGGACGCCGACGAGAACGGCCTCTGGCAACCGGAAGCCGGGCCGACGGTGTTCGCGGCGTTCGAGTCCGGGAGCGACTACTTCGGGTCCCGCGACCAGCAGACGATGCTCAACTTCCGCGTCCGTGACCTCGACGCGATGCTCGCGCAGCTGCGCGCCAGGGGAGCGGACGTCGCCGAGGAAACGCAGGACATGGAGGGAGTCGGCCGCTTCGGCTGGGTCACCGATCCCGAGGGCAATCGGGTCGAGCTCTGGCAGCCCGCGCCCTCGTGACCGGAAGCGAAGGATCGGGGGCGGTCTCACCGACGGCCCACTACACCGGCGAGACCTGGGTCCGGAACGGCCTCTCCCATCCCCAGCTCGCGACCTGGCAGGGACGGGTGCTCCATCGCGGGCTCGCGTTGCCGCTCGCGGCGAGCAGGACGCTCGGCGGGCCGACGCTGGACGGGCTGCTCCTCGCCCGCCACCGGATCATCGACTCGATCCTCGACGAGCTGATTCGCGGCGGCATCGGTCAGGTGATCGAGGTCGCCTGCGGGATGTCCCCCAGGGGCTGGCGCTTCAGCGAGCGCTTCGGCGAGCGGCTCACCTACATCGAGGCGGACCTGCCGGGAATGGCCCAACGAAAGCGCGCCGCCCTGGCCAGGATGGGGTCGTTGACCGACCGCCATCGCGTGGCCGACCTGGATGTCCTCCAAGAGGAGGGCCCGGACAGCCTCGAGGGCCTCGTCGAGACCCTCGACCCGAGCGGGGGACTGGTGATCATCAGCGAGGGCCTGCTGACCTACCTGGACGACGACACGGTCAACGCGCTGTGGGCGCGGATCGCGACGGCGCTCGGGCGCTTCGACCGGGGCGTCTACCTGTCGGACCTGCGCTTCGCAAGGCCGGACCGGGGCCTCCCGGAGCGAACCTTCGACGTCATCCTCAGCGCCTTCGTGCGCGGGAAGGTCCACGCCTATCGCGGCGACGAGGCAACGGCGGAAACGAGCCTGCGCAGCGCCGGCTTCGACGCGGCCCGCCTGCATCCCGGAGACCAGCATTCGGCGGCCGCCGACGCTCGCACCGACCCCGGCGCGGCCGCGATCTGCATCGTCGAGGCCAGCTGCCGCTAGAGGACGCCGCGAATTCGCGCGCCGATCAAGCGCGGGCAATCGCGGCGTCGGACGCCCGCGCATCATGGAAGGCGACGACGACGACCCTGTCCTCGGCCTCGATGTACAGGTAGACGACGATCAGCCAGCCCCAGGGGCCGATCAAGGCGCGGCAGTCGCGCCAAACGCCCGAGAGTTGCTTCCCCGCCCGCGGAAACTCCGCCAACGTGAGCAGGGCACGCGAGACGCGCTTACGCGTGTCAGGCGGAAGCTGCCGGGTCTTGACCAGCTCACGAAGCTCATCACGCGCGAGGCGCGTAACCTCGATCGTCGGCATCGATTTAGAGTTCGGAGAGCGGCACCGTCTCGCCGCGCCGAGCCTGCTCGATCGACTCCTGCGCCCTCTCCCACGCCCCGGGAATCCCGTCAAGGATTTCGGTAATCCGCGACGCGTCCGGATCGACTTCGTCGAGCGCGCTGGACAGCAGTGAGCGGGCCAGGGTCCCCTCCTGGACATGAGTGCGCTCTGCCAGGCTCGCCAGCTTCTGCGCATAGTCCGGCTCGAGGGTGACGTTGATCCGGCGGTTTCGCTCGGCCATAGCCCTTAGGGTACACGCAAGGGCACGGGACGTTCGCAGAGGGTGGAATAGGATCGCGCCGTGCCGTTCACTCGCCGGAACCTGAAGCAGGATCTGGAGGACGTCGGGTCCAACTTCGACGGCTCGCCGGACCTGGAGTTCCGCCTGGCGACCCAGGCGCTCGAGCTCGAGCAATCGGGGCTCGGCTACCAGCGCGTCCCACCCGGCTATCGATTTCCCTACGGCCACACGCACAGGACGCAGGAGGAGGTGTACGTGGTCCTGCGCGGGAGCGGGCGGATGAAGCTCGACGATGAGATCGTCGAGCTCATGGAATGGGACGCGGTGCGCGTCTCGCCCGGCACCTGGCGGGGCTACGAGGCCGGGCCGGAGGGCCTCGAGATCCTCGTCATCGGCGCGCCCAATCTCGGCGACTCCCCGCGCGAGGACGTCGAGGGCGAGCGCGACTGGTGGGTCACGTAGGTTCTGGTCGCTGGCGAGAAAGGCAGCAACGGGATGTCCCGCTCCACCTCTGCGAGGACCTCGGCCGGACGCTCCGGTGAACGGCGGCTTCCTGATCGACTGAGGAACGAATAGCGGGAGCGGAGGATGGGGACCGGACGAGTCGAGGGGAAGTCGGTGATCATCACCGGCGCCGCCAAGGGGATCGGCCGAGCGAGCGCCGCGGTCTTCGCCCGCGAGGGGGCGCGGCTGGTTCTCAACGACATCGACGAGCCCGGCCTCCAGCGGACCGCCGCCAGCCTTGGTGATGGGGTCGAGGTCGTCACCGTCGTCGGCGACGTCTCCGTCGAGGAGGACGCGCGAAGAATCGTCGCCGCTGCAGCCGAGAGCTTCGGCGCCGTCGACTCCCTCGTCGCCAACGCCGGGATCATCCCGCTCAGCGGGATCGAGCAGGCCAGCGCCGAGGAATGGGAGCAGGTGATGGCGATCGACGGCCGCGGGATGTTCCTCACCTGCAAGTTCGCGATCGAAGCGATGGGCCCCGAGGGCGGCTCGATCATCTGCCTCTCCTCGATCTCCGGCCTCGCCGGCCAATCCAACCAGGCCGTCTACGGCCCCGCCAAGTTCCTCGCCTCCGGCCTGACCAAGCACCTGGCGGTCGAACTGGCGCCGCGCGGCATCCGGGTCAATGCGGTCGCCCCGGGAACGATCCGAACCGAGGCCGTCGCCGCACTGCCCGAGGACTACGTCGAGCCGATGCGCGCCGCCCACCCGATGGGACGCCTGGGCGAGCCGAGCGAGGTGGCAGAGGCGATCTGCTTCCTCGCCTCCGACGCCGCATCGTTCGTCACCGGCGCGATCCTTCCCGTCGACGGCGGCTACCTGGCCCGGTAGGGGAGGTGACGGTGCCGGCCGCCTGCGCGGCTCGCAGAGCCCGTGCCTCGCGCGCGAGGTCGTTGATCCTGGCCACATCCCCCAGCCTGCTGGCGGGCACCGATCCCGAGCGGCCGAGCGCGTCCGCGAGCGACGGATAGAGCGAGCGGGCAAGCGGGACGTTGTGGATTCCGATGGCGGCGCGGAACGCGAGATCGAGGCCGCCGACCTCGTCCTCGACCAGCCACTCGTCGAGCGAGGCGTCGCGGCCCTCCCAGTGGTGGGCGAGCACGAGGTAGATCGCAGCGCGGTGACAGTCCTGCGTGATCAGCTCGCGCAACAGAAAGAGCGGCGGCGGCGGGAACTGCCGCCGACCAGCCACCCAGGGCACGTCAAGAGAGGTGCGGACGGCCGCGAGCTCGCGGCGTGACGCCGAGCGGGCAAGCGTCGCCACCCACCCGCCGTCGCAGACCTGCGTCAGCCACCGCTGAGCGGCGGCGATCTGGCCGGTGACGAAATGTCCGTCGAGCGCCAGCCAGACGAGCTCGACGACGTGCTCCAAGAGCGCGTCGTCGGCGCCGCGGGTGCGGTCGAGGAGCTCTTCGCAGCGTCGCCGCAGCGCCTCCACCCCCGCCCGCGTCGCGACGGCACCGAACTTCTCCGGGTACCAGGCAAGCAGCGCCTCCCAGGCGCTCTGCTCGAGCTCGACCGTCTCGGCATCCGGCTCGAGCAGCGCGATTGCTTCGAGTATCTCCTCGACCAGAGGATCGTCCGGCGGTGGCGAAGTCGCGGAGGGCATCAGCCAGTTGCGCGCGGACGCCATGAACGTCCCGACCCCGAGCTTGCTGACGTTTCGCTCGAGCATGAGCTCGATCGTCGTGCGCAGCGGCGCGCCGCTCTCCCGCAGCGGCCCGTCGATGGGTGCGAGACTCGCGGCGACCTCGCGAATGGCAACCGGGTGGCCCGGCTGCATCCAGACGGCCACCTCGGCACTGATCGCATCGCGCAGGCGGTCTCTCTCCGCATCGGGGTGGTCCGGCAGCCACTCCGGCGAGAAGCGCTGCCGCACCCCCTGTTCGAGATCGATGCCCACCGCGCCGACGAGCCCGTTCGCCGCCTGAAGGTCGCGAGCGAGCGCAAGCAGCGCCCGGATGCGCCGCTGCGCGGTGGCGGCATCGATCTCGGCCTCGCCGAGAAAGGGGGTGAGCGCGTCGGCGCCCGCCCGCGCGCCCTCGAGACCGGCGTCCGCGAGACGAGCCAGCTGCATGCGCAGGATCTCCAGCCCGCGTCCGGCGAAGAGCTCATAGCGATGGAGGGCCTTGCCCTCAGCGCTCAGCGCCGCGAACTCCGTGCCGCCGGATTCGAACTCGCGCCGCAGGGCGGGCCAGAGCGGCGAGCCCGTCGACCACCCGCCGGCCATCAGCCCGTCCTGCCCGCCAGGAAGCGCTGCGCGTCAAACCTCCCCGTCAGCTCGATCGAGATCGAATTGAGCGTTTCGACGTCGCCCTGCCGCTCCACCGGTACCTCCGCGGCGGCGAGCAGGAGCCGGCAAACGATTGGATGGAGACCGCGGACAGCGAGGCGCCCCCAGTGCGCGGCCGCTGCCGCGAACGACAGCTTGATCGCGGTCACCTCGTCGGCCGACGCCCAGCGCTCCGAGCCGGGTGAGTCGGCCAGCGCGACGATCGTCAGGTACAGCGACGCGCGATAGCAGCCGGTGGCGATCAGCTCGCGCAACAGCTCGGGCGGCGGCGCGGCGGGCGGCGGCGCATCCGCGTCGGCCAGGACCTCGAGGACCGCCGCGACCTCGTCGCTGTGCCAGCAGGATGAGAGCCGTCCGCTCGCGGGGCTGCTGGAAAGCGCCGCGGCGCGAGCGCGCGCCCGATCGAAGCGGTGGAAGCCGATCTCGGCGTCGAAGGCGATCAGCACGAGGGGCACGATCGCTCGCGCCAGCCCGTCGTCGGCAGTCGCATGGGCCGGGTCGCCGAGCAGCCGCTCGATCCGAATCCAGAGGGTGTCGAGCTCCTCGATCGTCGCCGCCCAGCCACGCGTGCGCGGATGGCTGTCCAGGATCGCGCTCCAGACGTCGCTCTCGCAATAGACGACGGCGGGGTCGATTGGCTGCGCCTGCAGGTACGACAGGAGCTCCGGCAGCAGATCGGGCTCAGGCCGTGGCCAATCCTCGCCGAGGCTCGTCCAGCTCGGAATCTCGATCTCGAGCAGCAGGTGCCTACCGAGCTCACCGAGCGTGCCGTCCCGCGCCAGCGCGAGCAGTGCCACGAGCGTCTCGCGCGCAAACGACGATGACCAGCCGCCTGCCACCGAAGCGGCGACTTCGCGTTCGCGAGGAGACCGGCTCGCATCGAGGTGGGGAGCTGCGGCGGCGCGGAGCGCGTCGCGCTGAGCCAGGAACCGCCGGTCGGCCTCCTCCTCACCTGCAGGCCCACCCAAGACCCGGGGGTCGCGCCATTCCACCGTATGCACGAGGCCCTGCGCAAGTAGACCGGCCAGTCCGTCGCGGCGCGCGGCTCGCGAGGCGCAAGCCAGAAGGGCCGCGTTCGCCCGCGTGCCGTCCGCCTCGGACCAGCTCTCGGGTTCGAACGAGGCGACCTCGTCCCAAACGGCCATCAGCTCCTCCGCCTCGTCGCAACCGAGCAGGCGGAGGCCCGCGATCGTGATTTCGGTCTCTTCTTCGGGCCAGCGTGAAAGGCGCCAGTCCGGCAGCGTCACCGTGGTCATTCGAGGCTGCGGCGCCAGGCGCGGATGCTCGACGCGGCGTCCCCCGGAGGAGCCGACGATGGAGATCGGGCAAGCGCCACGTAGTGCTGGAGCAACGCGCGGGACGCGGCAGAAGGACGATCGCGGGCCGTGTCGTAAGCGCTGCGGGTCACCAGCCCGAGCAGTGCCGCCTTCCATCCGGCAAGCGAAGTCAACGACGCGCCCACCGCCCAGCCAATCGCTCCGCTGGAGGTCGCGTGCCACAGCCTGGTGCGAGCCGGCGCGGTGCGCAGCTCGGCGGCACGGGCGGCCATGTGCTCCGCTACGTCGGCGCGCGCGGACTCGATCTCTCCATGATGCAGCGACTGGCCGGCCTCGGTGAGGGCGGCCCGCATGTCGGTTCGGAAGGTGAGGAATTTGTCGTCGAGCCGGACGTCCACCATCTCGCCCGCCGTGAGCCCGTCGACACCGGGCAGGCTCAGCTCCATCAGCGCGGCCAGGCGCGCGTTCTCGGTCGGCAGCGTGCGCTCGGGCTCGAGGTACGCGGCCAGCGTCCGCACGAACTCCGAGAGGGCGGCGCCGTCGTCGTCAGGTGACACCGCGATCGCACGACCGTGGTCCTGCGGGTCGAGCGCGCCGTAGGCGACGAGCCGCATCAGCGTGTCCTTCGCGCGTGCAAACGCGTCCCATTGGTCCCAGTGTTGTCCTGACTGCCGGGCCTCGCGGCCAACCTCCGCGAGCCCGCCGGCGACGTCGACGCCCTCGAGCCAGACCACCTCCGGCGGCTCCGCGATCAACACCGTGCCGTCGCGGATCAGCGGCGCCAGGTCGACGAGCGTCTCGAGGGCACGGACGAAGGCCATGCCGTCGGGTCGCCCCTCGCTGACCAGCCCCGCGTCGTCGACGTCGAACCAGGGCAGCAGCGGATTGAGGACCACGGTCGAGTGCGCGTACAGGAGCAGCGCCTTGATCTCGCGCGTGCTCGCAGCGTGCTCAGGGCTGTCGCCGTAGTAGGAGGACAGCGGGCCCCCGCCGGTGAGCAAGCCGCGCCCGTAGATCGGCCGCAGTTCGTTCTCGGCCGCCGCCGGCAGATCGTCGATGCCGACCGACAGCCAGGAGGTCTCCATCGTCGCGTACAGCGATTCGCGCCGCGCGAGCAGGTCACCGGGCCGCTCGGCAGCCAGGCGGCGCACCTCCCGCGATGAGCATCCGAGCGCGTTCTCGACGAAGTCGACGATCGTTGCCACAGGCGTACGCTCAGTCACGGATCAGATCGCGGCAGGCACTCACATGTCCACTCGCCTCAGGTCCTCCGGGGGAAGGAGCCTGTCGAGGTGATCCAGCCCCGGCGTGCGTTCCGCTGGCTGGAATCCGTGGTAGCGAACGACGTCGCGCACACCAGCGACGGCCCCAAGACGTTCATACACCCGGGTTTTCATGAACTCCTCATACCCCTGGTCATCGAGCCTCTGCGGCGCCGTGTGGACGAGTGCCGCTTTCTTGGCGACCCCACTCAGCTGATCCTCACTCATCGGTGCCAGGCACCTGACGAACGGCCGCCCTTCGCTTGCGAGCTCGATCCGCGGGAGCTTGTTCAGACGCAGGTCGAAGTTGGCGAAGGAAACGTGATCATCGAAGCCGGGGATCCTCTCGCGCACCGGCCCGTGGACTCGGAGCCAATTCTCGTTCCACCAAATCTTCCCCTGGCTCGTCCAGGACAGATACAGCGGCACATCCGCGAGACTCTCCTCGAGTTCCTCCTCGAGCCTGCCAATATCGAACCCTTCCAAGCTGCATCCACCTCCCAGTGAGATACAAACGACACTCTATGGGTGATAACGCAAGATCGGGCTTACGGCTTGCGGCAACCCTGTTTCCGGCTCAGAGGGGGAACCGCTGCGCCACCGGCCCCAGTTCCCGTCTCAGCTCAGTCAGCTCCTCGAGCTCGCCGACGGTGATCTCGAGATTCTCGGACATCGCCTTGAGCAGCGGGTCGATCAGACGAGTCGCCATCAGCTGCAGCGAGTCATCTGCGATCAGTGCGGCCCGTCCAACCTGAGTCGAGACGGTCGCGCGCTTGCCCATGCGGTCGAGGTGCTCGCCACCCGATTGCAGCACCGCGTGGGCGAGCCACAGAACGGTTCGCGACACCCCGGCACCGTTGCGTACCAGGTCGTCGATCGCGTCGACGATCGAGGCGACATCCTCGGCGCTGAGCCCGCGGTCACCCATCGAGGTCGTCGAGCAGGCGCCGGACGGTGCGCTTCCGGTTCTCGATCCGTACGGGGCGCCCGCGCGCCCGCCCCCAGAGCTCGAGCGACGAGAACGACACCAGGTCGACCTCCCGCTCGTCGAGCCGGCCGGTCCCCAGCTCGACGTAGTGCGCTCGCAGCGCCCGGCGACCTTCGGTCGGGCGCGAGCGCACGTACTCGAGAGCGGTGCGACCCAGCAATCCGCTGACCACGGCGCCGAAGGTGGCGAGCGACTGCATCACCGCCGCGCCGATTCCCCACCCAACCGCGCCGCTCACCAGGACATCGTTCAGGATCCCCGCTCGCGTGCGTCCGTTGAGCCGGGCCAGTCCCGCGTCCATGTGCTCTCCCATCGTGCGGCGCGCCGCCTCCAGGTTGCCGCCGCGCAGGTCGGTGTCGACGTCGCTCAGCGCCGCCCTCATGTCCGCGCGGAAGATCCCGAACGAGTCATCGGATCTGATCGAGACCATGTCCTCGAGCTCGAGCGTCTTCAACCCCGGCAGCGAAAGACGCTGCAGCCGGTCGAGCTGGATCGCGTGGGGATCATCGTCGCTGGCCGCCGTCGCCGGCGCGGCCTGCGCCAGCTCGCCGACCACCATCTCGAGCACGGCCCGATCGAAGCGCGTCGGGAAAAGAAGGGTGCCCTCGTGAGTGGGATGTGCAGCGACGTCCCGGAGGCGTTCGAGGGCACGGTCGACCAGCGCCGCTCCGATCTCGTAGGCGACCGCCTGTTCCAGGCCAAACAGGTCTTCGTAGGACTGCACCGCCAGGCCCACGTGCATCTTGACTTTCTCCAGGTCCTCAGCCGTGGCGCCGCCGGCATCGGCCGGGTCGAAGATCCGCACGACGCCGCCGCGGATCAACGGAGCCAGAACACACACCTGTGCGACGCCGTGGAGGAACTCTCCGGAGCTGGCAGGCGTGTTCCCGTCTTCGGCCCGCAACGGATTCGGGATGTGGACGCCATGGGCATACAGGAGCAATCCCTGGATCTCCCGCAGCGAGTCCTCCGAGGTCTGGTGGGGAAGACCGATCCTCCGCTTGGAGTCGGTGCGCAGGCGCGCGAGCGTGAACGCATCCGAGAGGGTGTCCGGCAGGACCGGCCACAGCTCACCGAGCTTCTCCGCATCCTGGTTGACCGAGAGCTCGACGCCGCTCCACGCGTCTTCGATCAGAGCCTGCACAGCTTCGCTGCGATCCAGCACGTGGTCGGGATTGGTGGCCAGGGTATGGAGAATTTCCGCCACCGAAGCTTCGAACGCGTTCTCCACGAACTCGACGATCGGCCCGGACACGTCTAGAGCTCCCGCGGCCAGGCCAGGCTGAGGACTCGTTCGAGGAGCTCGGTTTCCTCGGAATCGCGATGCGAGTCGATTTCGGTCGCGACGCGGTGGGCCTCGAGCGTCCTTGGGGCGGCCGATCATCAGCATCGCGTCGGCGCATTCGAAGGCGGCGCGAGCCACGAAGGCTCTCAAATGCAGCTCGTCGGGCCCGTGGCCTTCCGATCTCAGCTCCTGGATCATGTTCAGCACCCGCTGGGTGTGGTGGCGCACCCCCTGGGTGCGGTTCTCCTGGGCGGCGGCGACGGCGAGCGCCGCGGCCGCGTCGGCCCTGACCTCGACGACCCGGCCGGCGCGCCCCCGCGATGGCGAGATGATGCGGTCGAGATGACAGGCCAGCTCGTCCCGCAGCGGCGCCAGGTAGGCGTTGAGCGGAACATTGCGGCCGATGATGTTGGCGGCCCCCCAGAGCCTGTCGAGGTGGAATTCAGCGCTCTCGACATCATCCTCAGCCGTGCGCAGGCCGGTGCGCCAGGCGAGTGCCTGCAGCTCCGCTTCCCAGCCCTTGCTGAGTTCGTTCCCGAAGGCGAGCATCGCATCTACCGCCCACCTGCCCAGCGTCCCGGTCGGTTGAACCTGCTCGTCGATGCGCAGGAGGTCCGCCATGAAGCGCTCGTGGAGAGCATGCTCCTCCTCCTCGTTCACCCAATCGCGCGTGTCAATCGTCAGTTTGATCCAAAGGGCTTCACAGCGAGGATCCCCGGTCGGATCGCCAAGCTGCTGCAGGAGGGCGAAGCGAGCGTAGATGTTTCGCTCACCAGGCCGGCCCGGTACGCCGCCACCCACCGCGAAAGCGGGTGATCGGGCGCAAATCCGAGTTGCCCCACGTCTCGCGCTATGTCCGAAAACGTCAGCCACATCTCGTTCCCGGCCACACCTGACCGGGCGGCTGGATCCTCTCAGGTCATCCATCCAACGGCGCCTGAGACGATTTCCTCCACACCGGGCACGAAATTCATCCAGCCACCGTCGGCATCCCCCAATCGACGTAGTCGCCGCCCGCCCCAAGGCGAGATCCTCGTCGGGCGTTCGATCGACGTTTCGAATCTCGACGCGCGGACCCCCATCCGCCGCAATCGCCTTGGTAATGCCGGATCCTAGCTTCTGCGGTTGGCGGATTCGCGGATGCGAGACTCGAAACGGTGCCTTCACGCCAGGACGGGCTGGAATCCAGAAAGGACGCAGCCCGACGAGCAATGACCCCAGGCCCAAGAGCCAAGAACCAGACCGACAATCTCAAACCAGGCGCGAATCGTCGTGAGGAAATAGCGGGAGCAGGATTCGAACCCGCGACCTTCGGGTTATGAGCGCGATCCGCAGACTCTGCCGGGCACCGTGGAGCGCGTTCTAGAGGGGTTTTCGCGAGATCGAGATCGGTTGAAATCGGCTGGGATCCGTGGGGCACGTTGCCCCATTTGTTGCCCCAGCGGAGCGATCGCACAATCTCGCGACCGGAGTTACTTGCCGACGAACTGGAGACGTGCCCGCGATTATCGGCGCGGGAGCAATCCGAAGGCGATCGCCGTCGCTCCGCCGTAGACCAGGTGATACGAGAGGTCGAGAGCCTCCACTCGCGCCGGGTACTTCCAGGGTGGTTCGTAGATGCCCAGCGGCACCAGCTGTGCGTAGCTCGACAGCCAGACGAAAGTGCCGAAGGCGAGGCCGTCGGGCAGGGTCGACCGTCCGCGGATCCCGGCGAGGATCCCATAGACGGCCCCCCAGCCCGTGCCGGTGCTCCAATGCATCGCGTTGGTGAGGAATCCGATCCTCTCGGCCGGGATCTCGATGTGGAACACGCCCTCGCCGATCAGCTTCGCCACCCGCGCCGGTGCCGGCGCGTCGTCCCAAGGGTCTCGGGCTGGGTCGTCGGATCCCTCGCTCGTGCCGCCGGCAGATCGCAGCCTCGCCGCCAATTCCTGCCAGGCGGTCATCGCCGCGGTGCCGATGACGCCGGCGAGGAGACCCATGCCCACCGCCCTGAGCGGGGAGATTTTGGCCGTGCTCGACACCGATCCAGTCTCCCCTCCCAGTCCGGGTGTCGCGCCCGGGCAAACCCTGGTCGCCTTCACTGGTCTGCTTCGCGCTGCGTTCGGATCCCGCCGATCCAGGGAGTCGGCCAGGGTCCAGACGGGCGCGATCGACCATCCCAGCAGCGAAGCTCGCCGCATGACTTCGACGGAGGCGCTCGTGCCCGACTTTCGCGACCTGAGTGGAGTGCGGATCCGCTACGCCGAGGGGGGCGACGCTCAAGCGCCTGCGCTCCTCCTCACCAGTCCCTGGCCCGAGAGCATTTACGCGTTCGCGTCTATCTGGGACGGGCTTGCTCCCCATGCCCGCCTCTTCGCCGTCGACCTGCCGGGATTCGGGGCGTCCGAAATCCGCGAGGAGCTGCTCTCACCACAGGCGATGGGCGAGTTTCTGGCGCAGCTGATCGTCGAGGCTGAGCTGGACCGGCCCCACGTCGTCGCTCCGGACGTCGGCACCGCTGCCGCCCTGTTCGCCGCCGCCGCCCACCCCGAGGCGATCGGCGGCCTCGTGGTCGGCACCGGCGCGACGGCAGTTCCCCTGCAGCTCGGCGAGCCGCTGAAATCCTGGGTCCTCGACCCGGATTTCGACAAGTACCGGCAGATGGACCCGCGGGCGGTCGTCGACGCCGCGGTCAGCAAAATCGCCGGCGGCCTTCCTGACGAGATCCGCGCCGACTATCTCGACTGCTACGACGGTGACCGCTTCGCCCGGTCGCTGCTCTACGTCCGCCGCTACCCGGAAGAGCTCCCGGAACTGGCCGACCTGCTGCCGAGAATCTCGACGCCGGTGACGATCATCACCGGCAGCAACGACCCCGTGGTGCCTCTCGCAAACTCCGAATTCCTCGACGAGCGGCTGCCGAACAGCCGCCTCGAGGTGATCGAGGGCGGGCACTTCATCTGGGAGGAGCAGCCGGCCCGCTACGCGGCCGCCGTGCTCGCCTCGATCCCGAAGACAACGCCGTAGCCGCTCAGGCCCCGGACTCGGTATGCCGGGTCGCGGCCTCGACCGCCTGCTCAGGGCTTTTGCCCTCCTCGCGGGCGACTATGCAGGCCGCATACCAGGTCGACCAGTGGTGTTTGGGGGCGGTGGGCTCGTATTCGCCGTGGTGCTCCTCGGCCTCGCGCAGAAAGGCGGTCAGCATCTCGACGTCCATGTGCGACTCCTCTCTGTCGGTCCCGGTCCCAGTCCAGGGTAAGGGCCAGGGATCACACGGGCGCGACCGGACCGATGCCGGCGCGAGGCTGGCGAGGACGCAATCGCGATCAGGAGGAACTCATGAGCACCGCCAGCCCGCAACCCGGAACGATTGACATGAAGCTCGAGGTCATCGCCATTCCCGTCAGCGACATCGACCGCGCCAAGAACTTCTATGCGAGCCTCGGCTGGCGGCTCGATGCGGATCTGGAGTTTGGCACCGAGATCCGGGTCGTCCAGTTCACGCCGACCCACTCCGAATGCTCGGTCTCCTTCGGGCGGGGACTGACCAAAGCCGCGCCGGGCTCGGCCGAACGGCTGGAGATCGTCGTCTCCGACATCGTCGCGGCGCGAGACGACCTGATCGCCCGCGGCGTCGAGGTCAGCGATCTCTTCCACCGTGGGGAGACTGGATTCGAGCCCGGGCCGCACCCCGAACGCGCATCCTACGAAACGTATGCCACCTTCAACGACCCCGACGGCAACGGCTGGCTGCTGCAGGAGGTCACCGAGCGCTATCCGGGGCGGACCTGGGAGGACTGACGTGGACCCGGCGAGCCCGTCGAGCAACGGCTCGGGCTCCGAGGCCTGGTCCCGGTCCTGGGAACACCTCAGGGTTGATCGGCCCAGCCCCGGCCACTGCCGGGTGACCTTCGACCACCCACCGATCAACACGATCACGGCCACCACGGTCGCCGAGTTGGCGGAGCTCGTCGGTCTGATCGAGTCCGACCCGGATCTCAACGTCGTCGTCTTCGACAGCGCCAACCCCGACTTCTACCTCGCCCACTACGACGTCGAGGGCGACCCGGCGAAGACGGTGGCGTTGGGCAACGGGCCGACCGGAATGCACGCCTGGCTCGACCTGCTGGTGCGCCTCTCGCGAGCGCCGGTGCTCAGCATTGCCTCGATCCGTGGCCGCGCGCGCGGTGCCGGCAGCGAGTTCGTCCTCGCCTGCGACCTGCGCTTCGCCGCCCGCGAGAACACCCTGCTCGGCCAATTCGAGGTCGGCACCGGCGTCGTCCCCGGCGGCGGGCCGATGGCGCGTCTATCGCGACTGGTCGGGCGCGGGCGCGCGCTTGAGATTCTGCTCGTCGCTGACGATCTCGACGCCACGCGCGCCGAGCTGTATGGCTACGTCAACCGCACGATCCCGGACGAGTTGCTCGATGAGGAGGTCGACTCGATCGCCGCACGGGTCGCGCGCTTCGACCACCAGGCGATGGCGCGGACCAAGTCCTATGTGGACCAGATCACCCTGCCGCCCGACAGCGAGTTCCCACCAGCCCTTGCCGACTTCTTCGCGATGCTCGGCGGCCCCGCTCAGCGTGAGCAGTCCGAGCGACTGCGCGCGATGGGCTTCAACACCGACAGCGACCTCGAGCGCTCGCTCGGCCGGCGCCTCGTCGAGACGCTTCCAGGCAACTGAAGGAGGAGCAGCGATGGCCACGTTTCATTTCAAGCAGACGACCACGGCAACGCCCGCGCAGTTCGTGGCGGGCCTCACCGATTTCGGGCCGGGGCGCGCGGAGCTGTTCCCGAACAGCGCCGACGACTACCTGAAAGTGCACGATCAGGGCGCGACCGACGCCGACGTCACCGAGGGCTCCGGCGGCATCTGGGAGCGCCTGCGCTACGACTGGTCCGATCCCCAGCACGTCGTTCTCACCACCACCGACTCAAACGCCTGGGGGCGAAACTCCGGGCACACCTACGACCTGACGCCGCAACCCGACGGCACGACCGAGGTCGAACTGGTCTCCGTGCGCGAGGGCAAGAACTTCAAAGGACGGTTTCTCGAATTCATCCTCGGCACCGTCGGCAAGGGCAAACTCAAGGGCGCCTTCGAAGCGAGCGTGAAGGCGATCGAGGCAAGGGGCAGCTCGGCCAGCTAGCTCGGGACCAGCTCCGCTTCGCTGGCCGGGAGGACGTTCCCGAGTTCTCGCCGGGAGCGGATCTCGAGCTTGGCGAACACCTTGCGCAGGTGCCACTCGACCGTGCGGGGGCTGAGGAACAGCCGCGCACCGATCTCAGGGTTGGAGTGGCCGTCGCGGGCCAGGCGGGCGATCTGCAGCTCCTGCGGAGTCAGCTCGTCGCGGGATCCCAGGGTGCGCTTGCGCACCTTCTCGCCGGTCGCCTGCAGCTCCACCCGGGCACGCTCGGCGAAGGCCTCCATCCCGATCGCGACGAAATGCTCGTGCGCGGCTCGAAGTTCGGCGCGGGCGTCGAGGCGCCGGTTCTCGCGACGCAGCCACTCGCCGTACAGGAGGTGCGAGCGGGCCAGCTCGGGACGCAGCCGAGTGCGACCGAGCCGCTCGACGGCCTCGCGGTAGAGCGGCTCGGCCGCGTCGGAATTTCTGAGGAGAGCCTGCGACCTCGCCCGGACAGCACCGGCCCAGTCATTCTCGGCGACCGCGGTCGCGGCGAGAACGTCCTCGAGCGCCGCCTCGGCCAAGCCCCGCTCTTCACTGCGGACCGCCGCCTCGATCAGCTCGATGGCCGCCCAGACCGAGATGAACAGCTCCGGGGTGTCCTCGGCCGCCGCACTGGCCGCCGCGAGCGCCTCGCGGTAGCGGCCGAGCCCGTTCAGCATCACGGCGTTTGCCCAGTGGGCGTACTGGACGGCGGTCCCCTGACCGCCAGCCGTCGCCTCCTTGATCGTTGCCTCGATCAACGGCGTCGCCTCGGCCTCGTGGCCGCGAAGCCCCGCGAGGACCAGCGCGCCGTAGGGGGCGACCTGAGCACCGGTCGCCTCGAGGACGGCGTCCGCCTCGGCGACCCGCATCGCGGCGCTCCCGAACTCACCTGACAGAGCCAGGGCTTGGGTGAACACGTTGACGTTGGGCAGGAGGGCCGTCAGCGCGCAGACCTCGCGAGCGCACTCGACGCCGCGGTTGGCGACCGCCAGGCAGGTGTCGAAGTCCCAGGCGATGACCGCCGCCCCTCCCGCCAGCCAACCCCAGCGCAGCACTTCCTCGATCGAGTTCCCATCGGCCGTGAGGGCGCGCGCGGCCTCGCCGACGATCGGAGCCGCCGCCGCACGCCCATCGGTGAAAGCGAGTGCCAGTCCATCGAGCAGCAGATCGCTGGGTCGGGGCGGCCCGTCCGGCTTCGGAGCCGCCCTGGCCTCGTGGGAGATCTCCCGCAGGCCGACCGGAGCGGCGAGCCTGCCGGCGAAGAGCGCCGCGCTCCACGCTTCGAGGTAGGTGTCGCGCGCAAGCCGGGGATCGAGCGGCTCCAGCGCTTTCGCGGCACGCAAGAGGAGGGCGGGGGCCTCGGCGCCGCGGCTCTCCGAGTAGGCGGCCTCGGCGCGCAGCAGGTCGAGGCGAGCGCGCTGGAGATCGTCGAGCGGCCCCGCCTCGGCAGCCGCCAGCAGGGTGCGGGCGCCGTCGAACTCCCCCGCCCCGAGGCTCGCCTGCGCCGCCGCCAGGGCCCGCTCGGCACGGCGATCGGGGTCGACGGTCAACGCGACCGAGCGCTGCATGAAGGCGGCGGCGGCGGCGAGACCGCCGCGGCCACGTGCTCGGCTCGCCGAATGCTCGAGCTCGATCGCCACCTCCTCGTCGGGCCCGGCACTCGCCGCCGCCAGGTGCCAGGCGCGGCGATCGGGATCCGACTCTCGATCGGTCACCTCTGCCAGGGCAAGATGGGAGGCGCGGCGCTCGGGTGCGCTCGCCGACCCGTAGACGGCCGAGCGCACCAGCGGATGGCGGAAGGTGACCCGCTCACCGACCTCGAGCAGTCCCTCGGTGGCGTCGATCGCGGTGGGGGCAATCGAGAGCTGCGCGCAGCCGGCCCGGAGGAGGAGCGGATCCCCGACCGGATCCGCCGCCGCCAGGACCAGCAGCAGGCGAGCCTCGTCGGGCAGGGCTTCCAGTCGGCGCACGTAGCTCGCCTCGATGTGGCCGCTGATGGCATCGGCTGCGGCGAGGCCGAACCCCCCGGCGAGCTGGGTCGCGCTCAGCCCCCGAGGCAACTCGAGCAGGGCGAGCGGATTGCCCCGCATCTCAGCCAGAATCCGATCTCGCACCGGCTCGTCGATCAGCCAGGGCGCGCCGGCGGCCAACAGCTCGCGCGCCTCCCCATCGCCCAAGCCGCCGAGCCGCAGCTGCGAGAGGTGCCCGAGCTCTTCACCCGGTTCACGGGCGGCGAAGACGATCGCGATCGGCTCCGCCTGCAGTCGGCGGGCGACAAAGGAGAGGGTCAGCGCGGACGCGTGGTCGACCCACTGCGCGTCATCGACCACACAGAGCAGTGGGCGCTCTTCGGCCAGCTCCGATAACAGGCTGAGCACGGCGAGGCCGACCAGGAACCGATCCGGTGGAGCGCCGGCGCGCGCACCGAAGACGACTTCGAGCGCCTCGACCTGGGGCTCGGGTAGACCTTCGAGCCGATCGAGCCGGGGCCCGCAGAGCTGGTGCAGGGTGGCGAAGGCCAGCTCCATCTCCGACTCGATGCCCGCAGCCCGCAGGACGGTCATCTCCCCGGCGCGCGAAAGCAGGTGCGCCAGCAGCGCGGTCTTGCCGATCCCGGCCTCGCCGACCAAAACGAGCGAGCGGCTCTCGCCCCGCTCGATCGCGCTGACCACCCCATCCAGCAGTTCGCACTCGCTGCCTCGACCTCGCAGACCGGCGCCCCACCCTTCTTCGGGAGAACCGTCTCTCATAGACAAGAGTCCCCATCCTAAGTCGGCCTCGCTGAGTGTGACAACCCCGTGAACGCCGCATGCCAGGGTCAGAACCAGGGTGATCACGGGCGCGATTCCGGGCGCCGACGCGGGAGGCTCGACGCTCCACCAGGAAGGGACGGCAACCGTGGGGAGCTTCGACTACGACGTGATGATCATCGGCTCCGGCTTCGGCGGCAGCGTCGCCGCGTTGCGCGCCGCCGAGAAGGGCTACCGGGTCGGCGTCATGGAGTCCGGCAGACGCTGGCGGGACGAGGACATCCCGAAAACGCAGTGGGACCTGCCGCACTTCATCTGGATGCCCGGGGCGGAGCTGTACGGGATCCAGCGGATCGAGTACCTCGATGACGTCCTGATCCTCTCCGGCGCGGGCGTCGGCGGCGGCTCGCACGTCTACGCAAACACGCTGTACGTGCCACCGAAGCAGTTTTTCGACGCGCCGGAGTGGGCGGAGATCACCGACTGGGCCGACGAGCTGGCGCCTTGCCTCGACCAGGCGACGCGGATGCTCGGCGTCGTCCGCTACCCCTACATGCCCACCGACGTCGACCGCGTCCTGCAGCAGGTGGCAAATGAGATCGGGCGCGGGGAGACGTTCAACAAGGCGCCCGTCGGCGTCTACTTCGGCAGCCCCGGGGTCGAGGCCGAGGACCCCTACTTCGGCGGGGTCGGGCCGCGGCGCACCGGCTGCATCTCGTGCGGCAACTGCAACATCGGCTGCGGTCACAACGCCAAGAACAAGCTGACGACGAACTACCTCTACCTGGCGGAAAAGCTCGGCGCCCAGGTCCACGAACTGCACGAAGCCCACGAGCTGATCCCGCTCGAGGGCGGCGGGTTCGAAGTGCACACGCGCCACCCCGGATGGGCGCAGCGATCCGCGCATCACCACCGCCACACCTACACCGCCGAGCAGGTGATCGTCGCCGCCCACGCCTACGGCTCGGCCAAACTCCTGCACCACATGCAGCACAAGGGCCGCCTGACGGGCCTTTCGAGCGAACTCGGGAAACGGGCGAGGACGAACTCCGAGCAGCTGCTCGCGGTCACCCAGACGCACGAGGAGTGGGACCGAGACCGGGAGCGGATCCACATCACCCCCGGCTCGGTGGCGATCACCTCGGGGGTCTGGCCGGACCCGGTGACGAGCGTCGAGCCGACGATGTGGGGCGTCGGTTCAGACGTCTTCGCCTTCCTCGTCACCGAGCACCAGCACGGCGAGCAGAAACACGCGACCGCGTCCTGGCTGAAGGAGCTGATCGGGCACCCCGGCAAGGTGCTCGGGTTCAGCGATCCCCGTCACTGGTCGGAGCGCAGCTTCATCGCGCTCTGCTCGCAGACGACCGACACCTCACTGGAGCTCTACTGGGAGGGGGACCTGCTGCGCAGCAAGCCCTCCGGGACCCCGCCTCCGGTCCACATCCCCGAGATCGAGGACTTCGTCGACCGGGTGGCGGCGAAGATGGGGACGGGGGAGGGCGCGGTCCTCTTCGAGGTCATCAACCGCAACGCCTCCGCCCACTTCATCGGCGGGATCCCGATCGGCGAGAGCAGCGAGAGCGGCGCCGTCGACCCCTACCTGCGCCTCTTCGGGCAACCGGGCCTGCACGTGATGGACGGCAGCGTGATGCCGGCCAACCCGGGGGTCAACCCGTCGCTGATGATCACCGCCCTGGCCGAGCGGGCGATGTCGCTGTGGCCGAACAAAGGCGACCCCGACCCGCGGCCGTCGCTGGGCTCCGGCTACGCGCGCGTCGACCCGGTAGCGCCAAACAGCCCGATCGTTCCCGCGGGCGCCCCGGGCGAGCTGCGACTCGATGCCACCAAAGCCGACGTCGTGCCCGAGTACCCCTATTGAACCGAGCGGGATGAGAGGAGAAAACCATGACCGAGCTCCCCGCTGACGCCTTCCGCACGGTCGGACCGGGCGACGCGATCCCCGACGATTTCGTCGTCCCTTACTACTTGGACGATCGCAAGCTGCGGATCTCCGTGGCGCGGGTTGGTGGTGGTCTCTACGCGTTTGACGATCTCTGCACCTGCGCCGAGCAGTCCTGTCCCCTCTCCGGCGGGTTGCTGGAGGGGACGACGATCATGTGCCAGTGCCACGGCTCGCGGTTCGACGTCACCACCGGCGCCGTCGTCAGCGGCCCGGCGACCGAGGCGCTGACCATGTACGAGATCCAAGAGGCCGACGGCGACGTCCGGGTCCGGGCGTGACGGCGGAGCAACCCGACAAGCAGCTGGCGCTCGCGCTGGGCGCGATGCTGATCCCGCTCTTCTTCGTGGTGATGTTCGCGGTCTGCATCATCGGCACCTACCACCAGCCGGATCCGAACGGGATCAAGGTCGCCGTCGTCGGCCCGCCGGCGGCCACGACCCCACTGAGCACGGTCCTCTCGCAAAGGGCCGGCTCGGCCTTCGAGATCAGCCAGGAGCCGAGCCTCGCCGAAGCCGTCGACCACGTCCGCCAGCGCGATATCAACGCGGCCTTCGTGCCGACCGCGGACCCGAAACGCCCGGCGACCCTGATCGTCGCCAGCGCCAACGGCCGCATCGTCGCCACGGCGGCCGAAGTGCTCGCTCGCAACGTCACCGCGACCCAGGGTGCACAGCTCTCGGTCCGGGAGGTCCGACCCCTGCCGAGCGGCGACGAGATCGGCCTCGGCATCTTCATGCTGATGGTCGTCTGCACGATTTGCGGCTACATCACCCCGACCGTGCTCGAGACCGTGACCCCTGCCCTAGGGGCGAGGCGCCGCTACCCGATCATCGCCGCCACGTCGTTCCTGATCGCGATTCTTGCCGTCACGATCGGCGGCGCGATCTACGGCACCTACGAGGGTTCCTTCGGGACGATCCTCGCCTTCATCGGGGTCGCCGCCCTCTACACGTTCACGATCGGGCTCGGCACGCGCCTGTTCCAGGTGCTGCTGGGGCCGACCGGGATCTTCGCCTCGCTGGCGATCTTCGTCTTCCTCAACATCCCGAGCCTCGGAGCCACCTACACGGCCCCGGTCCTCTCGGACTTCTGGCGCTTCCTCAACCACTTCTGGATCGGAGCGGCGACCGTCGACGTCCAGCGCGCGATCCTCTACTTCGACGGACAGGGGGTCGGCTCCGACCTGCTGAAGCTCCTGATCTGGGCCGCCGTGATCGTCGCGCTCCTGCTGCTGCCGGCATCGCGCAAGCTGGAGCGAAAGCGCGAGCGCACGCTCCCTCCCGCCGCCCTCGGTCCGCCGACGCCGAGCCTCGCCGGCGAGGCCTGAATTCCCATGGCCGCCGCGGGTGAAGGCGACTCCTACGAGACGCTGAGGATCAGCGCCGACGGGGCGGCGCTGTTCGCCGAGATCACGGCGCCGCCGATGAACCTCCTCGGCCCCGAGCTGGTCCGCGACCTGGTCGCGCTGATCCAGCGGACCGAGGCGGACGAGGCGGTCCAGGTGCTCGTCTTCAAGAGCGGAGACCCCGACTACTTCATCTCCCACGTCGACCTGACGCAGGTCAGCGAGTACCGGGCCGAGGCCGCGAAGCTGACCGGCGAGGCCTCGATCGGGCTCCTCTTCCGATACCTGAGTGTGAGCCCGGTGGTCAGCATCGCCCAGATCGAGGGTCGCGTGCGAGGGGCCGGCAGTGAGTTCGTGCTCGCCTGCGACATGCGCTTCGCGGCGCGCGAGTCGACGGTCTTCGGCCAGTTCGAGCCGGCGTTCGGACAGGTTCCCGGCGGCGGAGCAGCGCAGCATCTGACGCGCCTGATGGGCCGCTCCCGGGCGCTCGAGGTGATGCTGAGTGCCGACGACTACGGCGCGGACCTGGCCGAGCGCTACGGCTGGGTCAACCGGGCGCTGCCAGCGGCCGACCTTGGCGAGTTCGTCAGCTCGCTGGCCCGTCGCATCGCCGGTTTCCCGGCCGGCGGCCAGGCCGCAGTCAAGGAGCGCGTCAACGCGATCGCGCTGGCGCCGGTCGAGGATTTCCGCCGCGACTCCGACCTCTTCGGCGAAGGAGTGCGCACGCCCGAGACCCAGCGGGCGATTGCCACCGCGATGGAGCGCGGACTGCAGACCCGTGGCTGGGAGATGGACCTCGGCCAGGCACTCGGCGAGAAGGCAACGGCACCGTGAGCGGCTACACGACGGCACCGAACAAACGGATCGAGGCGGCGACAGGGACGACCTTCGCCTACCGTGAGACGGGCAGCGGCGAGGTGCCGCTCGTCCTCTTCCAGCACTTCCGCGGCAACCTCGACAACTGGGACCCCGTGCTGGTCGACGCCCTCGCCGAGAGGCGCCGCGTGATCGCCTTCGACAACACCGGAGTCGGCGGCTCGAGCGGCGAAACCCCGCACACGATCGCCGCGATGGCGGCCGACGCGATCACCTTCGTCGAGGCCTTGGAACTCGACCGGATCGACCTGCTCGGCTTCTCGATCGGGAGCTTCGTCTCCCAGGGGGTCACGCTCGCCAGGCCCGACCTGGTCCGGCGCCTCGTGCTCGCCTCCTCCGCTCCCCAAGGCGCCGCGGGCATGCACGGCTGGGCGCCGGACGTGATCGAGAAGGTCGGCCGTCGTGAGGGCTCGCCGGAGGGATACCTAGCTGTCTTCTACGCGGGGACCGCGACCAGCCAGGAGGCCGGCCGCGAATCAGCGCAACGGATCTTCGGCGCCCGCTCCGCGGACCGTGACGCCGCGACTACTTGGCAAACGCGGCAGGCGCAGTACGACGCGGTTTGCTCATGGGGCGTGCCCAACCACGCCCTGCTCGAGGGCGTCAGCGCGATCCGCTGTCCGGTGTTCATCGCCAATGGCGACAGCGACCAGATGATCCTCCCGCACTACTCCCATCTGCTCGCCGGCCTCATCCCCCAGGCAACGGTGAAGATCTACCCCGACGCCGCGCATGGCTTCCTCTTCCAGCACGCAGCGCGGTTCGCCGCCGACGTCGAGGCATTTCTCGGCGCTTAGGGTTGTCGGCTGAAAATTGGTACCAGATTGGTACCAAGCGGCCGGTCGCTTCCAGGGTCAGGGCAGAAAAAAAGGCCCCATTAGCGGGGCCTTTTCCTATAGCGGGGGCGGGATTCGAACCCGCGACCTTCGGGTTATGAGCGCGATCCGGTGGCTCTGCTGGGCACCGTGGGGCGCGCTCTAGAGCGGTTTACGCGAGATCGAGATCGGCTGGGATCGGCTGGAATCTGTGGGGCGTGTTGCCCCATTTTGTTGCCCAGCAGCCCTCTTCTCACGGCGTCAGGGTGGCGTCTGCCGATCATCCGGCAGGCGACCAGAGAGCGCGCGCGTTACTCGAACGTGGCAAAGGTGCCAGCGAGGTGCCTCATCAACGCGACCAGGTCGCCGCCAGCTTGATGCCCCACGCCTGGCCGAAGAAGAACGATGGCGGGCTCTTCGCGCGCTTCTCTTGATCGCGCGCGGTGTCGGCTGCCGTTGCGCTGTAGGCGTCCGGTATTGGAAAGGTCACCCGATTGTCTCTGCTCTGTTGCGCCTCATCCCTTCCGCCATTTTCTGGTGAGATCCGGAACGCGTCAAGAGACTTCGCAGGATCGCCAAACCCCTACCTGCCCCCCGCGCCGTTGGGCAACACCGGGGTTTGGCTGGCACACCGGCGCTGATCGCCTACCTGTACGGTGCGACCCGCATGCTCTTTGACCCAGACCGACTCAGTAAGGAGATGGAGCGAGCGGGGCTGGACGGTCTGATCGCCTGCAGCGGCCCGAATATCTGCTACCTGACCGACATCCGGAGCATCGCCCGCTCGTCGTTCCCTCATTCTCCAGATTGTTTCGCCGTGGTCAGCCGGGGCGATCTCAGCCGAGTTTCGTTTGTCTCCTCGTTGTGCGAGATCGATCAAGTTCTCGACGCAGACCCGATCGTTCGTCACACGGCCGGTTTCGGCACCTTCTATCGGACTGCCAACAACTCGGTCGAGCTCAACAACCGCGAGAAGCGGCTTGAGTCGATCATGCGGGACTCCCCTCGCGGCTCGACTCCTCTCGATGCGCTGGCAGTCGCGGTCCGCGACCTCGATCTAGTCGGGATGACCGTTGGCATCGATGAGATCGCTGTCCCCCGCGACTTCCTCGCGGCGCTTGAACAGAGCCTTCCGACTGTCCGCTTCGTTCCCGCCACCACGTTCTTCAGGACGGTCCGTCGCATCAAGACGCCGGAGGAGGTCGCGCGACTGACCGATGCCACCCAAATCGCCGAGGCGGGCGTCAGCGCAATTGCGGCGAGCGCCTCAGAGGGAGTCTCCGAGTATGAGCTCGCGCGCGAGTTCGAGCGGGAGATCGTGAGCCGCGGCGCCACGCCGGGGTTCACCCTTGTTCGGATAGGTCGCAATGCCGTGGCTCAACAGGCCCTCCCTGGCGCAACTCAGCTGCAACGAGGCGAGGCGATTTGGATCGACGTTGGCTGCGCTTATCACGGCTACTGGGCAGACATCGCGCGTGTCGTCACCCTTGGCCCGCCGGGGGACAAGCTGAGGCGCGTATACGAAGCCGCCCGGGCAGGAGAGGAGGCTGGCATGAAGGGTGCTCAATCTGGAATGCCGGTTGCCGATGTCTTCCAGACTGTCGTGGATGCCGTCCGCGACTCCGGTCTACGACACTTCCAGCGGCATCACGTCGGTCACGCGATAGGCCTTGAGGCCTACGACGACCCGGTGCTCACCGCAGACAGCGCCGAGACGCTCGAGGACGGGATGGTGGTCAATATAGAGACGCCTTATTACGAGTTCGGCTTCGGGGGCGTGAACGTCGAGGATCCGGTCCTGATCCAAGCCGACGGCCCCCGCCGGCTGGGGACGCTGTCGAACGCCCTGATAGTGCTGGATTGACCGCTGCACGGGCCATCCCGGAAGTCGCGTCTTCGCACCGACCCGCCGACCACAAACACCTCGGTTTGCTGGAGTCGGAACTTAGGAGGTCGAGTGCGGATCAACGAAGCAAGCGGGCAATACGTTCGGTGGCTGGCCGTCGCCAAAGACCTCTCGGCTCACACAATTCGCGCCTACGCCGGCGATCTCACCAGCTTTGAGCGATACCTCGGCACCGGCGCTGAGTGCAACAGCATCGATCGCGACGCCATTCTTTCCTTTGTCGAGACTCAGAGAGCGGCGGGAATCGCGCCAGCCTCTCTTCGAAGGCGGGCATCCGCACTGCGCGGCTTCTGCCGCTGGATGCTCCTGTGCGGCGCCCTTGAGGTCGATCCCTGGAGCAATACGAGGCTGCACCTCGGGCGCTCGAGAAGCCTGCCACGGACCGTCCCGACCCATAGGCTCAACCGCCTGATCCGGCACCTGAAGGCTGCAGCTGGGATGGACGTGCGATCAGCTCCCGAGGCAGCGCTCGTGCGCTCGAAGCCCTACGAGTCAACGACGCTACTGGCCGTCAGCCTGATGGTTGCCACAGGCATACGGGTGAATGAGGCCACGGGCATCCGATCCGTCGACGTCGACCTTCCGAGCCGAACCATCCGACTGCTTGGCAAGGGAAGGCGGGAACGACAAGTCTTTCTTCCCGACGATTGGATTGCCGGCCTGACCGAGGCCTATCTTGAGGCTCGATCCGCCTTCGAGGTTGGACACCCGAGGCTGCTCTTCAACCGGCACCACGAGCCGCTCACGCCACCTGCGATGAGATCGAGGCTGGCCAAAGCCAGCCGCGCGGCCGGGGTCGAGCCGCGGGTGACCCCGCACATGCTTCGCCACACCGCCGCGACCCAGCTCATCGAGGCAGGCGTCGATATCCGCTACATCCAACGTCTGCTTGGCCACGCAAGCCTGGCCACAACAGAGATCTACACCCACGTCTCGGACAGCGCGCTGCAACGCGTCGTCTCCAACGCCAACGTCCTCGGGAGGGTTGTGCAGGCGCGATAACTGAGGATTATCGGTGCAGGACCGCAAGCCATCCGCCTACGAGGAGCGTCTCGAGGGGATACTCCGTGACCATCGGGAGTTCCGTAAGCACGTGGTGCCGCTCTGCGCGGCCGAGACGCCGATCTCGGGCTTCGTCCGCTCGTTCCTGACCGATGAGATCCACGAGAAGTACGCAATGGGCGGACCCCTCGCGTTTGAGGAGGACAACTTCATCGGCGCCGAGTTCGTCATCGATCTGCACCAGCTGACGATCGACCTCTGCCAAGAGCTCTACGGCGCCCGCTATGCGGACCCCCGCCCCCTCAGCGGCACCTCGGCGGTGACGAACCTCCTCATGACCTTCTCGGAGCCGGGTCAGAGGATCATGCTCCAGCAGCATGAAAGCGGTTGCCACGCCTCGATGGCACCCATCTGCCGGCGCCTAGGCCTGGAGATCATCGACGTGCCCTATGACTTCGAGCATCTTCAGTTCGACCCTGACGCCTGCCGCGAGGTGGCGGCGGAGGCCGCACCGGACTTCGTCCTGCTCGCCCCCTCGGACATCATCTATCCGCCGCCGCTGCAGGCGATGGGCTTTCCAGATTCGACGATCGTCATCTATGACGCAACCCAGACCCTCGGCCTGATCGCGTCAGGTCACCTTCCGTCACCGCTCGGCGAACACCCCAGGGTCATCATCTCCGGTGGCACCCACAAGACCCTGCCGGGACCGAGCTGCGGCCTGCTGCTGACGCAGGACGAGGAGATTGCGATGCGGATCGACACCGAAGTGAGCCCCAAATTCGTCCGTCACTCCCACCCTCACCACATCGCGGGACTGTGCGCAACCCTGATCGAGCACCGTGCCGTTGGCCACCTCTACGGGGAGAGGATCCGCGAACACGTGCACACGCTTTCCGGAGCGTTGGAAGCTGCCGGGATCGCGGTCGTCCAAGACGGCGACCGCGTCTCCGAAACCCACCAGGTTTGGCTCCATGTGCCCGCCGAGGAGACCCGCGCCGTCTACGAACGTGCACTCGAAGCGGGCATCACGCTTAACGACAAGTACCGGCGCCTGTTCCGAGACACCGGGGTCCGACTGGGGGTGCAGGAGATCGCCCGTTACCGCTGGGACCAGCGGAACGTCGGAGACCTGGCAGGGCTGCTCGCGAGTCTGGTGACGGGCGAAAGACCGGTGGACGAGCTTCGGGACCAGGTCGAGGAGATGGCCAGGCTCAACGAGTTCGCACCCGAGATGGTCATTCCCCCGGTTCGGGTCGCGGGACCGCCTGGGTCGGGCGACTTCACCCTTACCTGACCGCGCCGCCGATCAGAAGTTGATCAGCCGCGTAGGAAGCTCGACCATCGCACCGTCAAGCTTGGCGACCACATTTTCAGCGAGCCGCTTGGTCACCTGGATATCGGCCTCGGCGGCGATGTTCCGGGCGTGCAGGGCGGACCCCCGCGCCTCCATCTGTGAGGAATGGTGCTCCCAACGGTTCAGGGAGATGTCCGCCAGGACGAGGCCAAGGAGTGCGATCGACGTCATGTTGCGGTCCCGGTTTCCGGTGCCGAAGCGATAGGCCCGGTCGTAGTCCTTCAGCGCCGCCAAGCCGTCTCCGCTCAGGCGCAGGAACTCGGCTCGTTCGAAGAGGAGGTCGTAGAGCAGCCGGTCGTTGGTCGCCTGCGCCTTCTCGATCGTGTCTTCGATCCGTTTCATCGCCGGCTCTCTGCGACCGCGGACCCAGTCCACCTGAGCTAGTGCCTTCCAGATCCCCAGCATGTGCCCGTCGTGGGATTGGGCGGACGCGATCTCACGCTCGAGGTCTTCCAGCCGCTCCTCCTCGTCGTCGGGAACCGATTCGAAAAAGACCTTGATCATCGAAGCACCGGTGATCGACAGGCTCTTGACCGAGAGCATGCTCAGATCCTCGGCGAGGCCCTCCGCCTGCTCGAACAGCCCCAGCGCGCGCTCCAGTTCGCGGCCTTGATGGCGCAGTACGTGTGCCTGGGCCCAGGTACACCTGGCCCGCAACTCTTCGTTGCCGTTGGCACGGGCGTCCTCGGCCAGCCCTTCGAAGCCGATCGCGGACTCCTCGTAGCGATTGAGGAGGTGGGCAATGTCGTTCTGGAGGTACTTGAGCTCCAGTTGCAGCTCGGACGCTGCCCCGCCCGTGCCGTCGCGGATCGTCGCGACGCTGGTTTCCAGGATCTCCTCTTCGGCCTCCTCGTAGGAGCCGAGACCTGCCAGCTGAGCGGCTCGCCCGTACGAGAAGAGGTCGGAGCGCTCGCGATTCTGGGCCAGGAACTCCAGGACGCGCTCGTTCGCTCGCGCCCTTTCATGAAGGGTCTCTAGAAAGGCGTAGTCGCGCGCTTCGACCGCGTCCTTTACGGCCGTTGGAAGGACTTCGTCGAAGCGCCCGGCGCCAAGCTGCCGGGGGTCAGAGAACATGGCAAACACAGCGGCCTTGGATCCTTCGCCTCGCTGCTCCGCGCGCTCGAAGAGGATCGCCGCCGCCTCCGTCACCTCGGGCTGGAACTGTGCCAGGGCTTCTTCACGTGCGATGTCATGCATCGTCAGGAACCTGCCTTCCGCGGTTGGCTCCACGAGCAGCTCACCGACCGCGTCCTCCAGGTGGTTGTCGAAATTCGCGATCGGACAGCGCCTGAGCTCGGCGAGCGGTATGCGCCGCACCGTCACCGCAAGCAGCGCCGCATATGCCCCCAAGCGGCGCGTTCCCGTGGCGAGCTCGACCCGCTCGGCGAGCGCGGCGTGGTGTGCTCCCCTGGGGCCGGCGTAATAGGGCAGACCATCCCATTGGGTATGCAGATCGATGATCTCCGGCTCTTGCAAAGGCAGACCTTCGATGTGGACCAGCTCGGTGAAGGCCGCGACGTCCAGACCGCCGATATCGACCGTTCCGACCACCTCGTTGTCGAGGTGGAGTCGATCGATCGACCCCAGGAGGAGTTTGTCGTGGTCGCGTGCCACCAGATATTCGCCCACCGCCTTTCCCACCGGCTTCCACAGGCTCGGCGAGTTCACGTTGTCGAGAACGATCAGCACCGGCCCCGTGTGTCTCTCGTTCACATAGCCGATGAACTGCCCCCAACTGCCGTCCTGGCCGAAGCTCGCGCGGCAAACCTGGGACTCGATCCCGCCGAAGCCGGTCGCGTCAGCGAGATCGAAGTAGAGAGCCGCCGAGAGGTTGGGTGGCCAGGTGTGGCCCGGGTTCGGCTGGCGGTGGCCGTTGACGACGTCGGTGAGGTACTGGAGGACGAAGCTCTTGCCCGCCCCCCGGGGACCATGGCAGTTGACGACCTCGTGCTCTTCCAGCTTCTCCGTCAGATTGGCGACCTGCTGGGCCCGGTTGACGACCCTCCGCCCGCTGCGAAGCTTCGGAGAGCAGACGTCGATCGGGGTGGGGGGACGGCCGCCCGATCCTCGAATCGTGACGATTCCCGATCCGATCCCGATGACGGCGGCCAGGGCCCCAACCGCTTTGACCGCGAAGGAGAGGAACCCGGGCGGATCTTCGATGAAGATGCTGCTCGCGATTAGCAGCACACACACCAGGAAGACGAACCCGGCCACGATCAGCACCCGCCGCGCCTCGGCGGCGACCCGATGTTTTCTCCAGGGAGACAACTGCCGTTTTCCGATAATCCTCAGTTATCCCAACTGGCTGACACGGGAGGGAGATACTATGAGATTCCTATTTCGGTCCAGTGTCAGACCGCAATTCGGCCTGCGACATTCGCGCCAACCACCGCTCTCTTGATTCCGAGGGGAGGGATCCTTGTGACCTTCGGGATTTCACAAGGTCGGTCGGGATTATGAGCGCGAACCAGTGGTCCCGCTGGGCTACGTGGAGCGTGTCCTAGAGCGGTTTGCGCGAGATCGAGCTACGTGGAGATCGGCTGGAATCTGTGAGGCATGTTGCCCCATTCGTTGCCCCAGTAGGGATCGGCAAAGTCACGACTGCTCGGGTCGCTGCACCTCGGTGAAGAGATCACCCTGGGCGGCCCCAGACCCTGCGCTGCCTCCACCCGGACCGCGAAGCACGTAGGCAAAGGCGACGGCGACGAGCGCGCCGGTGAGCGGACCGGCGACATAGACCCAGTAGTCGGTGAAGGTGCCACTGACGAGGTCGGGGCCGAACGTCCGCGCCGGGTTCATGGAGGCGCCCGAGATCGGGCTGCCCCAGAGACCTGCGAGGGCGATGTAGCCGCCGACGCCGAGGGCGCCGAAGATGCCGACATTCTGGGCGCCCGACGCCGTGCCGAGGATGACACTGAGGAGCCCGAGGGTGAGCAGCGCCTCCATCAGGTAGCCGCGCCCCGCGGAATAGCCGGCCGCGACGTAGTTGGACCCGAAGGTCGCCGAGACGTCGATCACCCCGCGGAGGAACAACGCCGCGAGCGTCGCTCCGACGAGCTGGACGATGATGTAGCCCGGGACCCGGCGCCAGGGGAAATCGCCGCGCGCCGCGAACGCGAGGCTGACCGCCGGGTTCAGATGCGCCCCGGACACCTTGCCCATGAACAGGATGATCCCCATCACCATCAGCCCGGGGGCGACCACCGCGGCGGTGCGGCTGATCGTGTCGGGGAAGGCCTGACCCATCATCCCGCCGCCCGCAGCGACGATCACCAGGAGGAAAGTCCCGTAGAGCTCCGAGAAGAGCCGCCGCCACTCCTGACTCGGATCTTGGAAGTCCCGCATCGGCGCGGTGACCTCGCGGTCGATCCAGGCGAGGATGCCCGTCTCGGTCGTCGTCGGTGGCACCGATGGCGTCGGCCGGGCACTCATAGTCCCGCCATCCTTCCGGCGGCCAGCCGTGGGAAGAACTGGGCGAGGACGCTGCGCAGGGCGGTCAGGGTCTCCTCGGTGGAGAGGTGCGCGTCGGGGTCTGCCAGCTCGGGTGGGATCTCGACCCCGGCTTCCTTCGCGTGCTCAAGCATCCCGCCGCCCGCGGCTTTGCCGAGGGTGCTGAGGGCTTTGCCCATCTGTTCGATGTCCATGTGGAACTCCGGCACCGGCAGCGCCTCCACGTCGGGCCAGGTCGCCGGGTCCCGCGGGGTCTCGCGAGAGAGCAGGTGGTCGAACGGGGCGGCGACGGCGTCGCGCTCGGTCAAGGCGTTGCCGAGGTCCCACACCTTGCGCAGCGTGGCGATCATCGAGGTGTGGCGATGCTCCTCGTTGATCACGATGCCCTCGTCGACCCAGGGGGAGACGATGATCGCAGGCACCCGGTAGCCGGAGCGGTCGAACCTGAAGCTCATCTGCCCCGGCGGCGCGCTCGGGTCGGGGGGCGGGACCGGACCCGGGGGGACGTGGTCGTAGGTGCCGCCGGGCTCGTCCCAGCCGATGAAGAACGTGGTGTTGTAGGCATTCGAGCCCTCCGCCGACGCAGCCGATCTGACCGCCTTGTAGATGCGGGCCAGAAACGCCTCGCCACCGCGGATCGATGACGGCGGATCGGCCGGGACCTCGATCCCGGGGAGGAGCGCCCGCCCGCAGGCCGGGTGATAGTCGCTGTGGCCGGCCATCAGGTTCGGCTCGATCAGGCTGAAGTCCGGCAGCGTCCCCTCAGCGGCGTCGCGCTCGAACTCTGAGAAGGGGACGAAGTGGGTGGCGAGCCTGTCCTTCAGCCGCGGCATGTGAATGATGCCGGTGAAGGAGAGCGCCATCGGCTCCTGGGCGTAGACCTTCCAGGTGCGTCCGTTCGCCTCCAGCCGCTCGAACAGGGTTTCGGCGGCGTTGTGGCGGACCCAGTTCGAGACCGGTTTGTTGATCACGAAGCCCGAGGAGGTCGCGGCCGTCCAGAACGAGCGGTTCATGAACGTCTGTGAGGGCACCTCGCAGAACCAGTGGTCGAAGACGCCGAAGCCCCTGGCGATGCCGCTCAGCACCGGCACCTGCTCGGGCGTGTAGCCGGTCATGATCTGCGCGTACTCCTCATAGGTGGGCTGACGCCCCATCTCCGCGGTGAAGGTGCTGATGTAGTCGGTGACGAAACCGTCCATCGCCGGCGTCGCACCGGGCTCCGGGGCGTTCCAGGGCACCTTGACGTCCTCGCCGGTCTTGAGGCGGTTCTGCTCTTCGAGGCAATTGAAGAGCTGGACGTTGGTGTGGAAGTACTCCTCGCCCGAGTCGGGGTTCGGGGCGTCCATGTCGTCGGTCACGGAGTAGGGGACCGATCCCCGCTCGGCGCCGTGCTCGGCCCAGGCAGGAATCGGGTTGCTCAGCCCCTTGCCGATCACGCCCTCGAAGGTCTTGCCGTCGTCGGGCCCGTAAAGGTGGCCCAGGAGGTTGTCGAACGAGCGGTTCTCGAACAGCACGAGAACGACGTGGTCCATCGCCTGCGAACAATCACGGCTCATGGCGGCTCCTCGGATAAGGGTCGGCTCGGGCTGGGACTTGAGAAATCTAACCCAAAGAAACCCGTCTAAAACGAGGGCGCAACCACACCGGGCCGGGAGGTTACGAACCTCCTCTGATCGGCCTAGTCGAGCAGACGCCGTAGATCGTCAGAGCTGAGGTCGGCATCGCGCAGGATGCCAGCGAGGGTGCCGCGCCGGAGTTCTCGGTGCAGCGGGACGACGAGCGCGTGCCTGCGCCCGGCCTTCTTCAAACGGACGTGGCTGCCGCGTTGACGGACGACTTCCCAGCCCTCCTTGCCAAGCGCCTTAATCAGGCGCTCGCCGGAGACGACCGGCTGGCGCGGACTCACGCGGGCAGGGGAATCGAGCGGCGGATCACGCCGCTGTCGAGCGGTTCGCCGTCTTCGCGCAGACCCTCAACGTAGAGGGCGACCGCCTCGCTGGCGTTCGCCATCGCGTCGTCCATGTCGTCGCCTTGGGTGTGGAGACCGGGAAGGTCAGGCGCGTAGACGTGGTAGCCGCCTTCGTCTTGGGGCTCGAAGACCAACTCGATTTCTTGTGCATCTGCCATAGCGCTCCCCTCTAGCTTACGCCAGCTTGCAGGCCCTGCCCGCCTAACTGGCCTCGTTCTCATCGCCGTTGTCCTCGTTCCGCTCCTCTGAGAATGCCGCCTCTGCCCAGCGGGCACCCTGGACGGGATCGGGCGCATAGTCGGCATAGATTTCGGTCGTCTTGTAGTCGCGGTGACCCATCCACTCCTGAATGGTCCGCAGCGGCGCTCCTGCGGCGGCCATCCTCGTACCAAAGGTATGACGGAGATCGTGGAAGCGGATCGAGCGGACACCAGCGGCCTCAATCGCGTCCTTGAACCGCTTCCTCATTAGAGCGCCGGCCGGGTCAAGACGACCCAGGCGCCCAGACGGCGCAGCAGGCCGGCGCCGATCAACTCGCCAACGGCTCGCCTGATCGCGTCCTTGCCCGCGAAGCTCTTGGCGTCGCGATGGAAGGCAAGGACAAGCTCAACCTCGGTCAGCTGGTCAGGATGCTCGCGGAGGAGATAGGAGAGGACCGCGGCCTCGGTCTTGCGGTCTTCCCTCCTCGGGGGACAAGACACGGTCGCCCGGAATATCTTGGGAGTGCATGGGAAGTACTCCTTCCTGTGCCGCGCCCCGGCTGTTCCACCAGCGCGGGGGCACTTCTTTGCCTAGATCGGGATCAGCCTAGCAAGTTCTTTGGCACAAGTTCCGAAGAACTACCATGCGAACGCCTCTGATTGTGAAAGCGTCTTGGATGTGAGCGAGTCCAGCAATCCACAGCCGGCACTTGGTGCCGCGATCCGCGAGCTTCGCGCCAAGCGCGGCGCGACTCAGGAAGAAGTGGCCCAGGGCGCCGGCATCACCGTCGCCCATCTCTCGAAGATCGAACGCGGGTTGACGAATCCGACTTGGGGGACGGTTGAGGCGATCGCGGCCGCGCTCGGCGTCTCGATCGTGGACGTTGCGAAGCTCTCCAACCGCCTCTAGCCGACGAACTTAGTACCCACTTAGTACCCGCGGGGAATTTGCAACGGGGCCTCAGACACGAAAAAAGCCCTATTAGCGGGGCCTTTTCCTATAGCGGGGGCAGGATTCGAACCTGCGACCTTCGGGTTATGAGCGCGAGCCTTGAGATCCGCTGGACTACGTGGAGCCAGGTTTCAAGCGGTTTTCGCGAGATCAAACTACGTGGAGATCGGCTGGAATCCGTGGGCATGTTGCCCCATTCGTTGCCCCAGAAATCAGCCCTCCAAGCCGCCGGTGGCTTGCAGCACAACCCTGCCAACCGCAGTCCGCGCCATCGGAAAGTCACCAACGGGTCAGCGCGCTGAGGTCGAGGACAGCCAGCAGGAACGGCGCCTTCTTGCCTTGAACCGTCGCCCGCCAGCCGATGCGGCCCCAGGCGGTCGAGCTCGTGCGCTCGCTACTGAGGCCGCGCAGGCCTATCGCCACCTCCCGGTCGCTCCCTTCAAGTAGGGCGCCGTGGTCGGCTTCCTCCGCCTGACCCGCCAGCTGTGTCAGCCCGATCGAAACCAGTCGCTGGTGCTGAGGGAGGTAGGCGTGCCGGGCCCCCGCGACCGACTCGACCCGGAACGCCAGCTCCTGCGGGCGTCGCCAGTGGCCGCGGTAGCGGGCGAGAAGGACGCAGTACGGAGAGTCGGCCAGCTCTTCCCCCGCGGCGATCTGAAGCGGGCGAACGTTGACGCGGAGGCGACCGCAAAGCCGCAGCAGCCTCTCCGGGTGGGGTGGTCCACCGGCCTCGCTCAGCGCCCCGCCGAGCACCTCGCGATCGATCAACAGGCGGCCGGCGAAGCGCTCACAGAGCGACTCTTCCTCGCGCGGGGAGAACGGCATCCGCCGCACGCGCTGATTGACCAGCAGCATGTGGGCGACCTCGTGGGCCACGGTGAAGCGCTGAACCTCGTAGGGATCGCCTGCGTTTACGAAAACCACCCGCGATCCCTCGCCGCCCGAGCAGAGGCCGCGCGCCCTCATCCTCACGGACCTGACCTCGATGCCGAGACCGGCCCACTCTTCGGCCAGGACCCGCGAGTCGACGAGCCACGGCCTGATCACGCCGGTCAAGCGCAGGAGACGGCTGGCGATCTCGCGGCGGTCGGCCGGAGATTTCCAGATCTCGGCCCGCAGCTCACTCCAAAGGCTCTCGGGAGAGCGGCGCGGTTGCCCTCCTGCGCGGCTAACCAGAGTTTTCTCGGATCTCGTCTGCGGCATGGACCAAGCGTTGGGCAAGCGCGTCCCGAGGCCCAATCCTGCCGCCTCCCCCCGACGTATTCCGCAGCGGTGCTCTTTCGAGACCCCTGAGGTCTCCGGATGCCGCGTTGGCCGCTGCCTGCCTCAGGGCGACGCGCTCCTTTTCGTCTGCGCTCACTGCCTCAAGGTCGGTGGCGACGCTGAAGAGCATTTCCAGAAAGGCGTACTCGTCGTCGATCGGCAGCCCTTCCTCTTCCAGTCGCTCCCACCCGATCTCCAGCGCGCCATAGAGCTGCCAGGGAAAGCGCGAGGCGCAAAATGGCGGCGGGCCGATCGTCACCCCGTCGATCTCGTGTGGCTGGCTCATCGCGTCCAGCAGCGCATCGAGATTCGGCTTGTGGTCGAAGTAGGCAAGGAACGAAGGGCGAATTTTCGAAGGGATCCGGTAGGTCATCGCCGCCGCGATCGCGCCCTGATCGCCCTCTCGCAGCGCGCTCACGTGCTGGGCGGCGAAAGAGGCGTCGAAGCCGCGCTGCACGGACAGGCTCATTGCCAGGTGGACGGCCCAGCCGGCGTGCTCCTTGAAGCGCGAGAGCTCTGCTACGAAGCGCTTGCAGCGCTCGGCGACGACCGGTCTGATCGCCGGCTGCAGCGGCCGCTTGATGCGGTGCAGGAGGTAGGCGTGGGCGGGCTCGAGGCTGCGCCGGTACAACAGCGCCCGGGCTCGGCTCTGGTGCACGAAGTGCCAGCTGATCAGGAACGAGGCCATCTCGGCGTCCTCGGGCTCCAACTCCTCGACCGCGAACTCGAGGCTGTCAGCTTCCTGGGCCAGCAGGGCGAACCCCTCGGGGTGGTGCAGGGAGCTGCAGATAACCGCCGTGCGCAGCTGCGAGCAGCCGCGGGCGCCCCTCGCGAACGAGGCCAGCCAACTCCGCAGCTCGCGTTTCTCCAGGCGCGGCGGGCACCAGGTGAAGGCGTCAAACATCAGCGCCAGCTCGGCCGCGTTCTCAGCCGGACGATCCTGCAGATCTGCCCGGGCGACCGATAGCATCGCCCAGATCCGGTCGTAGGCCTCCATATCCCAGGTCCACGGATAGGTCGCGGCCTGGACGTAGAGCATGGCCTCGAGCACGAGGTAGGCGCCCATCCGGTTCCGAGCCTCGAGGTTCCCGACCTTGCGGCGGCTGAGCACGTCTTTGAGAAAGCCCAGGGTAGCCGGGTCGTCCTGAAGCTTCGGCCAGAGGCGAATCGTCTCGAAGACGAGCTCGCGCATCGACCAAAAATGCTGCGGGTCGTTGAGCAGAAGTCGACGCACCTGGTTGAACCGAATCGCGGTCTCCCCCGGCCTGGCGCTGCGGGCCGCCTCGTCGAGCAGGGTCGCACCCCAGTTCAACCTGACCTCAGAGGATAGTTTTTTGACTCGCCCGAGCCTGCCTTGACGCAGGTCCTGAATCGCGAGCCAGAACTCGCAGGTGTCGCGGGCGCTGCCGTGACGTCGGCTGAGCTCCGCCACCTTGCCCTCGAAGCGGTCGTAGTTGACGGCGAAGAAACGGTCGATCGCTTCGCGATCGGTCGAGTGCGCGGGCACAACGTAGCTCTGGCCGTCGAGCTCGACGGTGCGCAGCATCAGCCTCGCCTCGGCGAACGCGGGGGCCTGCCGGTCGACCGCGCTGTGCAGGGGCAGGTCGGCGACGCCGTTGGGCCAGAGCTCCTGCAGGCGTGCGAGCACGGCGCACCAGATGGCGTCCTCGGAAATCGCCTGCAGAAAGGCGACCTTCTCCTTGATCATCTCGTCGTGCGGCGGGGTGCCCTGAAACACGGCGCTGTCGATCGCCGCCGGGGTCGCCAGCTCGCCCTTGTCGATTTCCCGCCGCAGCAGAGGCTCGCCCCCGTTGCGGCTGGCCGTTTCCTCACGGTCGACCCTCGCTTCGAGGTAGGCGGTCAGCTCGTCCCGGTAGTACCAGTCATCGACGGCGACGGAGACGACGTTGGCGGGCCGCTTCAGCTTCGTCTCGGAGAGCGCCAGCCGCCAGTTGCTGGCCCGAGTGGTGACGATCACCCGCGGTCCGCTCTGCGGGGTCCGCTTTGCCTTTTTCGCGAAGGCGTTTACCGCTTTCACGAAGGGCTCATTCTCGCGGAAGGCGTCGGTCGTCCCAAACGGGTTCTCAAGGATCAACACGCGCCGGTCGTCCTCGTCGGCCGGATCCATCGCAGCCAGCGCGTTCGCGCACTCAACGGGGTTCACGTGGACCTCGACCTCGACGGGAGGCAGTTCGTCCTCCGAGTCGCAGAGGCGCGCCATGTGGCCGAGCACCGCAGCGGCCATCGTCCGGCCCACTTTGGCGTCGCCCTCGATCACGGTCAGCCGCTCGCAGGACGGGTGGAACTTCGGGCCGAGCACCCTGGGGGCAGGCAGAGCGACCTGGTTCAGGGGCGGCAACTCGACCCGGCCGAACGGGTCACCGAACTCGACGCCCTTCAGGTTGGAGGCCAGCTCCAGAAGCAGGTGATCGAAGTCGACCGCCGGGTCGCCACGGAAGTTGGAGTGCGAGCTGCGCCGGTAGAGGACCTGCTGCGTCAGCTTGCCGCTGGGGTCCACCGCCCGCGTCTCCTGGCGCGAGAAGACGTAGATCGGGGCGCCGGTCCGGGGTAGGGTGGTCGACTCTTGGGTCAGCTGCACGAGCAGATCGACAATGTCGAACTCGCCCTCAAGTGAGGCTCCGACGACAATCGTCGGGTGGCACAAGAACTTGCCGAGAATCGTCCGCTTGACCACCGGCGTGAACTGCAGGGTGTCGTAGGTCCCGATGCGGATTCCCGACATCTCGTCGTCGAACCTGCCGTGCACCTGCAGACAGTAGACACCGGGGGCGGGAGGCGCTTCCAGGGCGGGCGGCATCTTTTCGAACTCCGCGGCAGTGACCCGAGCCTCCTTTTCGCCCACCCTGGCAGTGAAGATCAGGTCGCCGTCGCGGCCGACCGTCAGGTGGTGGAACTCCACTCCAATCGCCGCACACGCCCCTTCGAGCGCCCGGTCCCAGTTGAGGTTGAGCACGAAGATCGGGCGTTCCTTGGCCAGCGAGGCGAGCGCGTGGTAGCCGATGTAGGGGTGAATCGAGTCGAACAGGGTCGCGATTGGGTTGATCTTCTGCGCGTCGCTGCGTTCGCTGATCTTTTCCAGCAGCGTCTTGCGGTCGGGATAGGCGGTGGGGTCGCTGTCCATCCAGCGGCGCTCCAGCCTGGCCAGCGAAGGGCCGCCAGAAGACATCGAGGCCCCGGCGCCAAGCACGAAGTTAATCGGCGCCTTGCCGATGTCGTGGGGGATCGTGTGGGCCAGATCCAGCCAGCTTCCGTCGTGATCGCTCAAGCCAAGTCCCCTGTCTATTCCGCCTACGTGCGCTCAGAAAATGGCTCGTGATCATATTGGTCCGGCCCGGTATCTACCGAGCGTGTGCCCGCAACTTCGGCGAACAAGTCGCGGTCGAGTAAGCGAACCGAGATGTCGGGGAGTCAGCCGCTTAAACGGGCGAGCAGCAACGAGCAATCGAAGCCGCCGCCGCGCTCGGCCCAGGTCCCGATGACCGCGTTTCATGCCTGGCAGCGGGGACCTTTCCGAAGAGCCGTGATTGTGCTTTTCTTCAACGGGATCGCCCGGCAAAACGGGCAGTCGCTCAAACCTCAAGTTGCCCCAGGGGCGATTCTGCACCCTTTTGTCTACATCTCAGGGCAAACAAAAACCCCGCATTTGCGGGGCTTTCGTCCTATAGCGGGGGCAGGATTCGAACCTGCGACCTTCGGGTTATGAGAATGGACACGCCGGTTGGCTAGGCTGGTTTTTAGCTTGTTCAAGCGGTTCGAGATGGTCTGAGTTGGACCCAGTTTCTCTCAAATTGGTACCAAGATTGGTACCTGCGACCAGACCTCTGAGCGAGCATCGAAGTCGCAATCCAGCGGGCGGGCAACCGCTGGCTCAGCCGCGGACCCTAAGCCGCGGCTCAACCTCGGCCTCCGGCTCGATCGGCAGCTGCGCCTCAACGAGCGCGCGGAGGTCGACCCCCTCGCGCTCTTGATCCTCGAGGACGACGACCAAGGCATATCCTTGTCGGTCCCCCTCCTCGACCTCAAACCACGTTGCCGAACGGTGTTCGACAACAACGTGAAAGCCCTCATTGTCGAGCGTGTCGGTATTACGACGGCTGAAGGTCCGGACCTGGAGGGTCGCCCCGAGGCACTCACTGGAGCCTGGGACCAGTTCGGGACGACGGCGGTCATTCGGTAGCGGTAGGCGGTCGTCTTTCTCCTGCGGCTGGATTTGCCAGACGCTCTCGATCTCATCCATCGTCATCCCTCGGACGAGATGGAATTTCATCGTCGCCGTCAGGTAGTCACGACGGGTGCGGCGCACCTCCGGGTCGAAGGCGAGGGCGACGATCACACGGCGGTCGCCACTTGCCTCCATGAACTCAGGAGGAATAGGGACCGGGTGGGCGACGACCGTGTCCACCGCAATCTCGCCCTGGTACATCAGCGCTACCCGGTTGCCTCCGCTCTCCAAAGCGTTGTACTCGGAGAGCGAGCCGTAACCGGCGAGCCGGCGGCGCTGTCTTTCGTCCAGAGAGTCAGGCAGCAGGAGAGGTCGGGCCGAGGACCCAATAAGAGCGCGCAGGAGATTGGTGCGGCTCGCCGGATAGCGGCTAAGGATTTGTGCCGCCACCCGGGTGACGAGCGGCGCGGCGTAGCTGGTGCCGTTCGCAACTCCGAAATAAGGCTGTTCGCCACCGCCTTTGGTCGAAATCGCGCTGACACCGAAATCGTTGAGCTCAATCAGGTCGACGTCGTTAAGGGCCCAATTGCCACCGTGATGGAGGACATCGGGCTTGATTCCACCAGCGGCGCCGGGGCCGGCGCGAGTGAATGGGGAGGGTTCGCCCTCTTCGGCGACCGCCCGGTCCCCTGGAAGCTGGCGCCCATCGGCGCGCTGCGGCGCGGAGAAGCGGGCTACCGAGCCGACGGTGAGCAAATTCGCTCCCGCCCCAGGCTCGGCGACCCGGCATCCGTCCTCCAGGAGGAAGTTCGGATAGGCGTCGAGGATCGACTGACCGTCAGGCAGGTCTCTGGCGGTCTGGTTGCCGGTGACGGCGACGATCAGGACGTCGAGCTCACGCGCCAGTTCGTCCATCCGCTCGCTCCATAGGCTTAGATGGGGGCCGCTGAACGAGACACGATCAGCAATCGAAATGTTGATTACGCGGACCCCGCGAGCGTGAAGGCGTCGCACGGCATCCTCGATCAGCGAGTGATATGGCGTAGCCGTAGGGAAGATCGCGTCAGTCGGGTCGTTGGGATTCTGCTCGAGAACGCGAATCGAGTGGAGCGGGCCAAGGGCGATCCACGCAGTGTCGCCCGCAAGGGCGGACTCGATGTCGCCGAAGACGATCCGGCCCGCGACCATCGTCGCGTGATCACTCGGCTCACCCCAGTCGTGCTCAGCTGGAAGCGATTCACGCGATGCGATGGAGTCGGCAAGCATCGGGTGCTCCACCACCTCGTCGTCAATCAAGCCGATTGGAACACCTTCGACACGCTCATACCCAGGGAGGTCTTGCTCATCCATGCGCCGCCAAGTCGTCGGCTCGAGGTACGGCATCGGCGGCGTTCGCAATCGCTCGATGACAGCCAGTTGCAGGAGATCATCAACGGCGTCGGCGCCGACGCGGGCCCGAACGATGGTGTAGCGGGGGCGGTCATCCTGGGCCAATACCTCACCGTCGTGAAAGTCAACGACCTCCCGAACTTCTTTGATCCGGCTACGCGCCTCATCGAAGTCGGCCGACGGCCAAACGATCGCATCAACCACCAGCTGCCCGCCCGCCCTATCGAGTTCCTGCTGGCCGAGGCCCGGACCGCGGCGATCCTCGGGTCCATAGGGGAGGATCTCGACGATGTGCTCGAAGAAGGTGAGATCGGGAGCTCCATCCCGCTCTTCACCGGCCGCGGTGTAGGCGTCCAGTAATCGCTCGAACTCGGCTGGACCTTCGCGGGAGAGGACGAAGTAAGTCCAGTCTGAAGTGTTGCCGAGCCACTGGAACTCACTGGATTCCAGCTTCGCGTCTTCGACACCACCGACGGTCTTGATTTTGAAGACCTGCGCGGGGTTCACTCCGTCTTTGGTGCGCACAGGAATCGTGGCGGCGGCCGCGGCAGCCAGATCTTCCTTTAGCTTGCGGCCGTGCCGGCCCGGCACCTTTTTGTCGACTTCGCCTCCGCCGCCACCGGCGCGCCGACTGGGGATCGCCCGTGGGGGCGGCAGGCGCAGATGGTCGGCCATCGCCTACCAGGGACGCGCGAGGGCGTCGATGAGGGCACGTTCGAAGTCTGCCTTCGAAACTCGGTCGCGACCATCGAGGATGGAGTAACGCAGAGAGTCCCATGCAACCTTCTCGGAGGCAGCGTGTGGCTTGCCTTTGAGCTTGGAGGCAGCCGCTTCGATGTCGAGCTTCTCTCCGACTCCGCGGAGCCCGCGTCTCAGCAGCTGGCGGTTCTGGTGAACCGTCGGCAGCCCAAACTCAAGCACCTCGTCGAAGCGTCGCCAGAGAGCGGGGTCGAGCAGCTGCTGATGATTGGTCGCGGCGAGAAGGAGGCTCGACCCTTTGAAGGCGTCGAGCATCTGCAGGAAGGCGGTGACAACTCGCTTGACCTCTCCGTGCTCCCCGGGATCATCGCGAGCCTTACCCAGCGCGTCGAACTCGTCGAAGAGAAGAACCCAAGAGCCCTGGCGGACAAAATCGAATACGCGGTGGAGGTTAGACGCAGTCTCGCCAAGGTAACTGGAGACGACGGAGTCAATGCGGACGATGACCAATGGCAGCCCGATCTCGGTCGCGATGGCCTCGGCGGCAGTGGACTTGCCACAACCGGGCGGCCCATATAAGAGGACGCGCTGACGGCGGGGGACGCCGCGGAGATCTAGAGAACCCCACTTGCCATGTTCATCTACGAGAGAGCGGAGCTGATCGAGCAGGTCGCCGCCAACAACGAGTTCGTCAAGGGCCTTTTGGGGGTGGTAGACCTCGGCTAGAGGCCACTCGCCCTCTCGATCCTTAGGGGGCGCAGGAAGCGATACGTCAGGGGCAACCGCTCGTTGGGATCCCCCGGCGATGATGGCACGGAGATCGCGCGCCAGGGCCGTGTGCTGCTTGGCCTCCTCATCGTCGATGATCTCCTGCGCAGTCCTCCGGAATGCGAGCTCGTCCCCCTCTTTGAAGGCACGAAAAAGCGCCTTTAGCTCGCGTCCGGCCACTTTCAGAGCGTAACGGCAAGGACGGTCAGGCGACGTGCCTGCTCCCGGTGGCGGAGATCTTCCAGCCCTCCTTGCGAAGTGCCTCAATCAGCCGCTCGCCGGAAACGACCTCCTGGCGCGAACCAGCATCGGCAGGGGAATCGAGCGGCGGATCACGCCACTGTCCAGTGGCGTGCCGTCTTCGCGCAGCCCCTCGACATAGAGAGCAACCGCCTCGCTGCCCTTCGCCATTGCGTCATCGAGGGTCGCCCTGGGTATGAAGACCAGGAAGGTTGGAGTGCCCCCGCTTCTCTGGACACGCGTGATTAGGTCGACTCTTCCTCTTTCATCTTGAGGGAGAGAGATTCTTCCTCATACTGCTCAGGAGAGAGATACCCCAGTGTGGAGTGTCTTCTC
>Ga0081540_1000324_pt1 | contig 49372 bp, 33 predicted proteins | sample TabmetS2T1R1_FD_71024 | JGI IMG/M metagenome (GOLD analysis project Ga0081540, IMG submission 71024) | Tabebuia heterophylla rhizosphere microbial communities from the University of Puerto Rico - S2T1R1 | ecosystem: Host-associated > Plants > Roots > Rhizosphere ...
TGAGTCCATGTGGGGCGCCTAGTCCGACACCAACCGTGACTCCGGCTTCGCCTACGCCGACAACCCCTCCGGTTTCGCCGACACCATCGGCGACGCGGCCTCCGCCAACACCACGGCCTCGCCCAACCCCCCATCCCAGGCCGTAGCCGACAACGCCCTTCTTCTGTAGGGGAAGCTGTTAGCTTCCCCTACAGCGGGTCTCGGGAGGGAGTCGAAAGGGATGGGCGGAAAATAGGGTTAATCAGGCAACATCCATGGGTATCATTTCGATTTTGATTAGCGAGGAACGCTTTGCTTCAGGCGATCTTGTGAACCATGTAGCCACCCGTTTGTCGCACGACGAATCCGTCCGATATAAGGACTCATGGCCGGTCCATCTACGCCGTTGCTATTTAAGCCTGGGACACTGCCCTCAGAGCCGTGTGTGAACTCATTCTAGCTAGACGCACAACGATGAATAAACGACTATCAACTATCAGCTATCAATTATCGGCCGCTCTTGTTCTAACAATTATCGGCTACCTGCCATCAGCTCTTGCTCAAGCCCCCGCTTCGGGAGAGAAGGATTCGGGCCCGCTTTCGGTTGCGGAAGCGACCTACGGCGCGACAAGCAAGCCGCGTATGACCGAGCCGCTGGAAAAACCCGCGACGATGCCGCCTGCTTACATCTACCGCCTGGAGACAGGGCCGCGCATGATTTCGCAATTCGGTCTGTTCACCAGCTTTCAGGTGAACGTCGATGCTAACGGTAATAACATTCTCGGCGACGCTGCGAACGAGACATCTATTACCGTTGATCCCACAAACCACAACAGGATGGCAATCGGCTGGAGGCAGTTTAACAGCGTTCAGTCCGATTTCCGGCAAGGCGGCTATGGCTATACTACCGATGGCGGCACAACCTGGACGTTTCCCGGTGTGTTGCAGGATAACGTTTTCCGTAGCGACCCGGTATTGAGTTCCGATGAAGCAGGAAACTTTTTTTATCTCAGCCTTCTCGGATCGTTCTGCGATAACATGTACGGCTCGCTGAATTTCGGGCAGAACTGGACCCGCCTCCAACCCGATGGCGACGCAGGAGGAGGGGACAAACAGTGGTTCACGATTGATAAGACAGGCGGCACGGGTCATGGCTTTCAATACCAAACATGGAGCACCGCTGCCCCTTGCAGCTTCGGGCAGTTTAGCCGGTCCACCGACGGCGGGGTGACCTGGATGAACCCAATTGACATCCCCACCCAGCCCGTGTGGGGAACACTCGACGTGGACACTAATGGCAATCTCTTTATCGGCGGGGGAGATTTTGGGAGCTCGTTTTTTTGCGTTCGATCCAGCAACGCGCAAAACCCGGCCGTCACGCCAACTTTTGACCAAAACGTTTCGGTCGACCTTGGCGGCAGCGTGTTGTTTGGCGCACAGATAAATCCAGGCGGACTGGCTGGGCAAATCTTCCTGGCAGTGGACCGCTCCGGGACGGCTACCAATAACAACATTTACATGATCGCGACCGTGCAGCAGTTCAGCGCCAGCAACGGCAGCGATATCATGTTCTCGCGCAGCACGGATGGTGGACAGACATTCAGCGTGCCGCAACGGATCACCGACGATCCGATTAATCCGAACAAATGGCATTGGTTCGGCACGCTTGCAGTAGCGCCCAACGGGCGCATTGACTCTGTGTGGCTGGACACGCGAAACGCTGTGAACAATACCGATTCACAGTTGTTCTATTCCTGGAGCACTGACGGCGGCTTGACCTGGGCGCCCAACGTCGCGGTTAGCAATCCGTTTACTCCTTTCGAAGGCTATCCGGTACAAAACAAGATAGGCGATTACATTACGATTGTGTCCGACAATACGGGGGGCGACGTAGCATATCCTGCTACCTTCAACTTCAATCCGACCAGCGGGCAGCATGAAGAAGATGTCTATTACGTGCGCGTTTCCCCATCGGGCGTACCTACACCTACGCCAACACCAACGCCGACGGTTACACCTACACCGACGCCGACAGCAACGGCTACTGTTACACCCACATCTACTCCTACACCGACGCCACGGCCAACCCCAACGCCAAGGACTATACCGACCCCAAGGGGGCGCCCCACTCCGCCGCCGCGTCCAACGCCACCTGGCCCAGGCCGTTCATTACCGGCGAAATGATTATTGATGAATAAGGAATGCTTCGCTTTAGTTTGTAGAGCGTTCTCCGGCGACTACGTGATCGCTTTAGCTGATGGCAAGAATTGCGCGCACAGAGCGAACTGTGGAGTGCGGCACTACTGCGTCGCGTTTCTTCTGCTATCAACTATCTGTTATCAACTATCCGCTATCAGCGCCTCAGCCCAGCTCACGCGGACTTGGAAGCCGCGCGAGAAGGAGCCTTTGGAAAAATATGACATGCCACCCATGTACATTTACCGACTGGAAACGTCGCAGCGAATGATCTCGCAGTTTGGACCATTCATTAGCTATCAGGTGAACGTTGATGCGAGTGGCCAGAATATCGTTGGCGACGCCGCGAACGAATGTGCGATCTCGGTTGATCCCACCAACCCGAGCAAGATGACGGTTGGTTGGAGACAATTTGACAGTGTGTTATCCAACTTCCGCCAAGGCGGCTGGGGATTTACCACCGATGGCGGCGTCCACTGGACATTTCCGGGTGTATTGGAAGACAACGTTTTTCGCAGCGATCCAGTAACGGACTCGGATGAGACAGGCACCTTCTTCTACCTCAGTCTTCTCGAGACATTTTGTGAAAACATGTATCGCTCAACCAACGGCGGCCAATCCTGGACAGAGCTACAGCCCGACGGACTCGCGGAAGGGGGAGACAAGCAGTGGTTTACCATCGATAAGACCAACGGTCCAGGGCACGGATTTCAATATCAGTCCAGCGACGGCATTAACTGTAGCGGCAGCGGCGTGCAATTCCAACGGTCTACTGACGGCGGGATCACCTGGCAGGCTCCCATCGTTATTCCGAACGAACCCACAGATGGAACGCTCGACGTGGACACCAATGGAAACCTCTTTGTCGGGGGCGAAGGATTCAGCCCGTTTTATTGCGTGCGCTCGAGCAATGCCCAGTTTGGTGGCCAGACACCGATCTTCGACCAGATAACGGAGGTTGACATGGGTGGCCAACTGTCCGGTGGAGGAATAAATCCAGCAGGCCTCGATGGAATGGTGTTTCTCGCCATTGATCGCTCCGGCGGACCGACTAACAACAACATTTACATGCTAGCAAGCGTGGCGCCGCCTGGGAGAAGCACAACCGACGTGATGTTCGTACGCAGCACTGACGGCGGAGCAACGTTTAGCGCGCCGCAAAAGATCAATGACGACCCGGTTAATCCTAGCAAGTGGCATTGGTTTGGAACATTTTCGGTAGCGCCAAATGGCCGGCTGGATGCTGTCTGGTATGACACACGCAATGCTGCTAACAACACAGACTCGCAGCTGTTCTATTCTTTTAGCACCGACGCTGGCGTGACCTGGTCGCCTAACGTGGCGGTGAGTAATGCGTTTAATCCTTTCGAAGGCTATCCGAATCAGAGTAAGATTGGCGACTACATCACAATCGTTTCCGACGAAACCGGCGGTAATGTAGCGTACTCGGCCACGTTCAACTTCAACCCGCAGATGAACCAGCACGAGGAAGACGTTTATTATGTTCGGGTATTCCCTGGTGGACAGGCACCCACACCGACCCCAACGCCAACAACTACACCCAGTGCCACACCAACAGTAACGCCAACGCCTACAGTTACGCCTACACCTACGTTCACGCCAACGCCAACGCCTGCAGTTACGCCGACTCCGACACCAAGACCTACTCCTACTCCAAGATCCGTTCCCACGCCTAGGACGCGACCAACACCGCATCCCCGGCCATGAGGCGAGCGGCGGCTACGACGGGAAGTTCGTGGACGTCAAAGAGATCTACTCTCCACGCCGATTACTAAATACTTCCCAGATAATTCTCGACAAAATTGCGGTTCGCGATTAGGAGAGCGCCAGCGAGGAGAGGAAGGTTCGAAAAATCGTGAATTGCTTCCAATTCTTAACGCTTAATTTTTTAACAACGACTATAACTGATATGAGACGCTCCACAGTTTCACTCGCCCTAGTGGTTTCCTTGGGTCTACTAAGCGCATTAGGCACGGCTTCAGCCCAACTGGCGCCCACACGCGAGGCGCCTCGCGGCGAGCCGCTGGAAAAATATGATAACCCGCCTGCGCCGCCTCGAAAAATCGAGACCTCGCCGCGAATGATCTCGGTCCATGGCCCATTCATCAGCCATCAGGTGAATGTAGATGCCAGCGGAAACAATATCCTTGGGGACGCGGCGAACGAATGTACGATTTCCGTTGACCCCACGGACGGCAATAAGATGACAATCGGCTGGAGACAGTTCAATGACGTTACCTCCAACTTCCGACAAGGCGGCTGGGGATTTACTACCGATGCCGGCGTCACGTGGACGTTTCCTGGCGTTCTACAAGATAACGTCTTCCGCAGTGACCCCGTAACAAACTCCGATGAGGTCGGGAATTTCTTTTATCTCAGCCTCCAGTCGAACGTTAACCAGTCGTTTTTTTGCGATGATCTGTGGCGTTCGACAAACGGCGGCCAGTCCTGGGTGGAACGTTCACCGGACCAGGGAGCGGGGGGAGGCGATAAGCAATGGCTCACTATTGATAAGACCGGCGGGCCGGGTCACGGCTTCCAATACCAGGCGGATGATGGAATTAACTGTGATAACAACTTTTTCGTGGAATTCCAACGCTCCACGGACGGCGGGATCACCTGGCAGTCGCCGATTGAGATTCCCCAAGGGCCTATATACGGAACTCTTGATGTGGACACCAATGGCAATGTTTTTGTCGGCGGAGAAGGGAACACCTTTTACTGCGTGCGTTCGAGCAACGCGCAGTTTGGAGGCCAGACCCCTACTTTTGACCAGGTAACCCCAGTTAACTTGGGCGGCGACCTCGGTAGCGGTGGCATCAACGGAGTAGGACTGACTGGAATGTTGTTCCTGGCAGTTGATCGCTCTGGGGGTCCGACCAACAACAACGTTTACATGCTCGCCAGTGTGATCCCTCCCGGGAGAAGTACAACCGACGTGATGTTTGCGCGCAGCACCGATGACGGCGCAACCTTTAGCGCGCCGGTCAAGGTCAATGACGATCCGGTTAATCCAAGCAAGTGGCACTGGTTCGGCACGTTCTCGGTAGCGCCCAACGGTCGACTCGACGCGGTGTGGTATGACACGCGAAATGCTGCTAACAACACAGATTCGCAGTTGTTCTATTCTTTTAGTACCGATGCTGGCGTGACGTGGTCGCCTAACGTGGCGGTGAGTAATTCGTTTAATCCCTTCGAAGGTTACCCGAACCAACAAAAGATAGGTGATTATATTACCATTGTATCGGATAATATCGGCGGTAACGTGGCTTACTCTGCCACGTTTAACTTCAACCCAAACCGGGGCCAGCATGAAGAAGATGTTTATTTCGTTCGGGTGTCGCCTACAGGAGGGCCGACGCCGACACCAACTCCAACGGTGTCCCCGTCCGCGACTCCTACTCCAACACCGACGGCTACACCTACACCTACGTCGACAGTGACGCCAACAGCGACACCTACTGCTACCCCCCCCACTACTCCTACTCCACGACCGACGCCGACGCCCCGATCGAAGCCGACTCCTAGAGCTCGACCTACTCCGCTTCCAAGGCCTAGTCCCCGGCGTTAAAGATGAATGGGTGTACCCCGAGTCGCTGAAGGCACGAATTTAAGGTGGCAGCGCCGAGTGCGTAGCCAACGCGTTGAGTCGCCACGGCGACCGTTCTACCTACAGATCCAATTGCGGCTCCTGGGAGAGAACAGGTACTGCTTCTGATGGATTTGTACGAAGTGCTTTTGTAGTGCGATGTGTCGTCCCTGCTTAGGGCGGGTGATTCGGGCCTCTTCTTTTCGTCACTGCCGTACAAAATAGTAACAATATCGATACCAAATGGGGAAATGCCCTTCGCGTCTGTGGCATTAGAAATAATCCGTTTAGTGCGTGTGATCCGTCGTTCAGAGCATCGTGGATGACCGCAGCGACGTCGTTCCCTGGCATCCTCTCTCTTCGACACTTGGCTGGCGTGTAGGTCGTTGCCCGACAAACACGGGTTCGGGAATGATTTCGTGAAAAAATGTAAAAAAATGTTGACACGCTTCGGGCATAACCGATAGCATCCACTCTCTACTTCGCAGGGAAAACCAACTCCATCTATGAAAAAGAAATCCACTTCGCAATCCGCCTTTTTTAATCTACGCATCTTAACTGCGTGTGTGTTTTGTCTCGTCGGCATCGCCGTGGCACTCTTCGCACAGGGTAACCGCCCAAAACAGACCCAACAGAGCACTCGCCCCAACGGTACTCAGGACGCTCCCGGCACGCAGAGACCGGACATCGTGCAAATGGTTGGTCCGGCCCGTCAGGACCAGGACTTGCGCAACCTCCCTTATGGCCCGGTAAAGGAGGAGTTCGACGAGAGAATCCTGACGCGCTATCCACACGGGAATGGCGCGCCCCCGGAGGCACACTCTTCGCCATGGTTGCAAAAGCTGGTTAAAGGACTTTTCCGACCGACACCCACGATGCCGGGGCCGCTTCTAACCTTTGAGGGAGGCGCTGCAGCTCAGTTCTGCGCTTGTGCGCCACCAGACAGTGATGGCGACGTCGGGCCGAATCATTATGTCGAAGCGATCAATAATGCGTTCGCGGTTTTTGACAAAACTGGCACGATGCTGGCGGGCCCAATTAGCTACGACTCGCTCTTCGCCCCTTTGACCGGAACGCCATGCCAGAACCAAAACGATGGCGACCCATTTGTCATGTATGATCAGATCGCTGACCGCTGGGTGATCAGCGATTTCGCGTTTCCCGGGCTTCCTGGCTCAGGCCCATTCTTTCAATGCATCGCCGTATCCCAGACCAATGACCCCGTCAGCGGCGGCTGGTTTCTGTATGCGGTCCAACATGAGCCGGCGCACCCCACCTGGGTGGGAGATTACCCCAAGATGGCGTTGTGGACTGAACCGCAACCTGGCGGTGCCTATCACCTGACGGTCAATTTGTTTGATGGTCCGACCCTTGCCTTCCAAGGCGTGCGCGTTTTCGCGTTCGATCGCGCGGCGATGCTCAATGGCGACGCTAATCCTACTACCGTCGCTTTTACCTTGGGTCTCGCAGGCGTGGGCGATTCCTATAGCTTTGTTCCCGCGAACTTTCGCACGGCCAATCCACCACCTGCCGGTAGAGATGAAATGGTGCTGGCTATCGATAGCCCTTCGTCCGGCGGCGTGAGCCTGACTCAAGTCCATGCCCGGTTTTTCCATGTCGATTTCGTCACGCCAGCAAATTCGACTTTCGGTGTGGGAGCCAATCATACACCGAACGCAGAGATCGCAGTTGACCCGTTCGTTGATGCTTTCACGTCCGCCGCTGGCTTTACAATTGTGCCACAGTCTGGAACGTCGCAGCGCATCGATACCCTTGGCGACAAAATCATGACGCCGGTGGTGTATCGGTTTGACGGTGGCACAGAGTCGTTGTGGGCATCCAATACGGTTTGTACCGACGCGGCCTGCACCCAGCCGACAGGTGTTCGCTGGTATCAATTCGATGTGACCGGTGGCAATTTTCCTGCTACACCTGTTCAACAGCAGACGTGGACCAACGACAACGATGGCTTGTACCGTTTTATGCCCAGCATTGCTGTCGATCAAAGCGGCAACGCGGCTATCGGATATGCAACGTCAAGCGCAAGCGACTTCCCCGGGATCCGCTATGCGGGGCGCCTTTCCGCCGACCCGCCGAGTAACCTTGGTCAAGGGGAAGCTACACTATTCAGTGGCGCCGGGAGTCAGCAAGGCACCAATGGCCGCTGGGGCGACTATAGTATGACCACTATCGATCCCGCCGATAACATGACCTTCTGGAGCGTAGGTGAATACTACGCTAACACCAGCAGTTTTAACTGGCATACCCGCGTCGGGAAATTCAATTTCGTTGGTGGCGGTGGTACACCCACTCCAACGCCTAGTGTAACACCCTCGGCATCGCCAACGCCCACTCCGGGTCAATGCAGTTGGGGAGCCGGTGCGGATCTGCCGGGTCCTGGGACGCGTTTTGCTGGAGTATTTTTCCCTGGCAACGGGAAGTTTTACGCCATGGGCGGGCGGGACGCCAGTGATGTCGAGTTCACTCACCCATTTGAATATGACCCGGTGAGCAACACGTGGACGACCAAGTCAGCCAGTTATCCGGACACCTCTACGAACAACATGGCTTGCAGCGTACTTAACGATAGTGGAACGGACTTCATCTACTGCGTAGGCGGTTCGAATTTCGTCAGCCAGCTCGCGACTGGTCGCGTCTTCCGCTACGACCCGGTCACTGACACCATCAGCGCAGTTGCTGGTGCGGACTGGCCGCCTGGCGCCAACAGTATTTTGCCCGGTGGCTGGAGTGTATTTTCAAATAAGCTGTACACCTTCGGCGGGTTCGACATACCTAACGGTGTGGGGATCGCAGACATCTGGGAGTTTACTCCTGGAACCAACGCTTGGGTGCAGAAGACGAACCTGCCAGTTCCGCTTGGCTACATACCGACTGCCACCATCGGCAGCTTAATCTACACAGGCGGTGGTGCCGATATCACGGGAGGGACTCTGACCGATACGACAAACTCTTTTGTCTATGATCCGGTAGCTGATTCCATCTCCACCATTGCTGACATACCGCGTGCAACGAGCAACACGCGAGGGCTAAACTTCTGCGGTCAGATGTATGTGTTGGGTGGGTCTTTTAATACGATCTCCAACGAGGTGGACATCTACGATCCGGTTAGCAATACGTGGTCAGTTGGCCAACCCTTCGCCATCGCCAGGCGGAACGCTGCGGCGGATACCGACGGCACCAATAACATCTGGCTGGCAGGTGGCTACGATGATACTGTCGTTGCGACAGCTTCAACGGAGATCTTCAATTGTCCGGTGAGTCCATGTGGGGCGCCTAGTCCGACACCAACCGTGACTCCGGCTTCGCCTACGCCGACAACACCTCCGGTTTCGCCGACACCATCGGCGACGCGGCCTCCGCCAACACCACGGCCTCGCCCAACCCCCCATCCCAGGCCCTGAGGGCAGGTAAATAAGTTAAAGGTTAAAAGAAGTAAACGGGAACTCGCGAGGCAACTCGCGAGTTCCTTGCTTTTTAGGGGAATCGTCTCGCCGCGGCGGCCGCTCCAAATGTAGGCCGCGGGTGGATCGGCTTCTCCTGAAAATGCCAACCCGACTCGGACCGATGACGACGAATGAACGCTGCAGGCGGAAACATTTTGCGACGGCGCGCTCTTTGCCTTGCCAATACGTTAAGGACAACGCGTGCCACCCCAGGCTAACGCGTAAAGGAGTTACGGCGGCGACGGTTCCAGCTTCGTGGCGCGTTTCGTTGCAAATTTTGTTGCGGTAATTCTTGACACGAGCTTGGCCCTTCGTGCTAAAAGGGAGTGCGGTTCAAGCATTTGCCGCGGTAGACGAGCGATCTGTTCTTAGAGGAGGAACAAACTTTATGAAGCAATCATTCTCCATTCTCGCCCTTACTGTTGTAATTGGAGCTCTTCCAGCTAACGCGCAGGTGAACGTGACCCAGGAACACAACCATCTTTCCAGGGACGGACTCTATATCGATTCCGCGTTCACCCCTGCCAACGCGGCGAACCTGATACGCGACCTGGGCTTTGACGGGACAATCTCCGGCAATGTGTACGCGCAGCCGCTTTACATCGAGGGCGGTCCAAACGGCCCAATGGTGATTGCCGTGACGGAATCCAATAATGCGTATGCGCTCGACGCTGACAACGGCAGCATCATTTGGCAGCGCAACCTTGGGCCTGGGGTTACGTCAGGGTTGCCATGCGGTAACATCAATCCGCTTGGCATTAGCGGCACGCCCGCTGTTGATCTTGCGTCGAGGTCGCTCTTCATCGATGCGATGATAGACGGAGCTATTAAGAAACATTTCGTTTTTTCATTGAACGTGGACACCGGCATGACGAATCCTGGTTGGCCGGTAGATCTGAATGACACCGCAAGTTACAACGACATAACGTTTACCTCGTTGGTGCAGAATGAGCGCGGCGCACTCGCGATTGTGAATGGTATCGTTTACGTTTCCTTTTCAGGACACGCTGGCGATTGCGGCACATACCATGGGTGGGTTGTAGGTATACAAATTAACAATCCTTCCGCCGTGATGGCATGGGCAACGGATGCTATCGGCGGTGGCATCTGGGGACACGGCGGCGTTGCCAGCGATGGCACGAATATGTTCGTAATCACCGGGAACACTTTTAACACCAACCAGGTCTGGGGAGGCGGTGAAGCAATCATTCGTTTACAAGAAGGCCCGATTTTTAGCGGTACTCCCATCGATTACTGGGCACCCACTAATTGGTTCAATCTTGATCAAGGTGATACCGATCTCGGCGGTGTCAGTGCCACCCTGGTGGATGTGCCGGGTGCCACGCCTTCGCAGCTAGTGCTCGCACTGGGCAAAGATAGCAAGGCCTATTTGCTCAACCGCAATAATCTTGGTGGCATCGCTCAACCACTGGCCTCCACGAATCTTCTAAGTGCTGTAAGGGGTCAATCAGCCGCCACTTATCACACCGGCCAGGGAACATATTTTGCTTTTCATACTGAAAATAGTGCTGTTGCGGCTTACAAAGTCACTGCCACAAGTCCTCCGACCATCGTACCTGCCTGGAACATGAGTCAAACTGGACTAGGTTCAGTTTTTGTTACCTCGACGAATGGCACAGAGAACGTGATTGTATGGGTCGCTGGTGGCGGAGGTGACCAGCGATTACACGCCTATGATGGCGATACCGGCACTGTGATCTACAATGGTGGCGGAGCCGACGAGATGATGTTGGGAACACGTAAATGGAGCACAGGCATTGTCGCTCGCGGTCGCATTTATTATCCAGCTGACAACAAAATCTATGCCTTCGTCACTCCGGGCGGAGTGCCCACTCCTACGCCTACGCCGAGTACGACCCCAACCCCAACGTCAACACCAACAGCTACGCCGTCGCCCAGCGTGAGCCCTACTCCTACACCGAGAGCGACACCGAGGTCGCGCCCGACCCCACGGTCGCGGCCAACTCTTCCGCCGCGACCGTGAGTTGAAATCTATAGAATGACCGGACAGAAAGGCTAATTGCTATCGGCTCCGAAAATGGCTTGACCCAATCTGCCAAGATACCTATAAACGGCGCTTTGCTTCGCCTTGAGATTCCAAAGCAGCCGCCATCTAGTTTTCAGCAATACGCTCCACAAAACTCCACTCGATTTGAAAAATGAAAAAAACTCCCACGTCATCAGCATTTCTTAATCTCCGCGTATTAATCGCCCTGGTTTTTTGCTTCTCCGGCGCGTTGCTAGCGTTATTCGCTTCCGGCGTTTTCAGCGCCAGGCAGGCCCAGCGGCCTGAGCGTTATATGCCGGTGCCGGGCGACACACCGGAGACAGAAGCTGCCGACCTTGGCCGGTTGCAGCGGTTCTGGAACGACCGATTGACTTATCCGACCGGCCGCTTCGATCCAAGATGGCTGCGAGCCGCCGCCGCCCAGCACGCGCGCCTGCCGATGGGCGTGCCCGCAGGAGCGCGTACCCGGTTCAATGCATTAAGTCCGCTGGCTCTCAGCACCACCAATTTCACCGCTCTCGGTCCGCAACCAGAACGCATGACCGGCTGCTCGGGGTGTTTTGATTACACGACGACCGAAGGGCGAGTGAACTCAATTGCGGTCGATCCAACCACAACAGTTAATGGCAGCATCGTCGCTTATCTTGGGTCGGTCGGAGGCGGTGTTTGGAAAACGACCAACTGTTGTAGTGATTCAACGACTTGGAATGTAGTAACCGACGATCCGCTCATTTCCACAACAGCCATTGACACCGTTACCATCGATCCAAATGATCATAACACTGTCTATGCCGGTACAGGTGATCTTAATTACGGTTCCTTTTCCATGGGTAGCCAAGGGATCCTCAAGTCCACTGACGCCGGGGCTTCCTGGACAGTGCTTGGCGCCGATGTTTTCGGTATGCCCTTCCCGACGCCTCCGGGTCAATTTCCACAGTATAATGCCGTTGGCAAAGTTCGTGTTGATCCTAATGACAGTAGTAAGGTTGCCGCTGGCGCGAAAACAGGTTTCTACATCTCTTATGATGGCGGAGTTAACTGGACCGGTCCGTGCGCAACTAACGCCTTTAGCACTCAGCGTCAGGATATAACAGGCCTGGAGCTAACTGATATGGGTGGGGGAGTTACGCGCATCCTGGCGGCGGTGGGTGTGAGAGGTTTTGCTACAACGGTGCAATTCGATCTGGGGCAGAACGGTGCCAACGGTATTTACAGCGCCACAATGCCTTCGAGCGGTTGCCCAAGCTTCACTTCTATCGCCAGCAACGCCAATGGGTTCATCTTTGGTAATGCGGTTGGCGGTAGTGCTTATTCGACTAATGCACCCATGAATGCCGGCAGCGGCGCTTCGTTTGTTGATATTAACACCGGCGATCAACTGGGACGGGTGGAAATTGCTGTGGCGCCGAGTAACTCGAATTACATTTATGCTCAGGCGCAGTCGATTGTGCCTAACAACAATGGCGGCTGCGGCGGTGCTCCTGGCTGTCAGATTGGGGCCTGGGCTTCGACGAACGGCGGTACAAGCTGGACCTTTATGGACGGTTCTCAAGGGGGTGCCCTGAGAGATTGCCAAGGTGGTGCAGGTGATTATCCCCAGAACTGGTACGATGAGGGAGTGGTTGTGGATCCAAATGATCCGGAGCGCGTCTTTTTCGACACATTCGACGTGTGGTTCGCAACGCGCACGGGAACTACCTGGAATAATACAACCTGCGGATATTCTTACAGCGGACCGGCGGGTCCTGTGCATGTGGACCAGCACGCGCTTGCTTTCCTGCCGGGCTCGTCCAGCATCTTGTTATTAGGGAATGACGGCGGCGCCCATGGCACTACAAATGCCGACGTAACAAGTTCGAGCACTGATCCAACATGGTTTAACATGGACACCGGTTTAAACACAATCGAGTTTTACTCGGGTGACATTAGCGGAAATTTTGCCAATTCACCTTCTCCACAAGCTAACGGCGGCGCCCAGGACAATGGCTCCAGCTCGGTTACTTTTACCGGCACACCAACAGGGCCGGTGCAATGGCAGTTGGGAGTGGGCGGTGATGGGTTTTACGCCCGCATCGATCCTGTAGGTACAGGAAGCAGTCTTCGTTTTTGGCAGGGAGGCAACAGTGGCTCGCTTCATCGCTGCGTAATGAACTGCACAAACCAGAATGCACCATGGAGTGGCAGGGTATCCGGCGGATGGGGCAGCGATACGCAATCATTCGTTCTGCCATACGATCTTTTCCATGGTGGGATCTCCGGAGGCGATGACTGTGCGCCAGCCGGAGTCCCCGGCGGCTGCGGTAATCTGATTGCCGGTAGCACTCGCGTATGGGAGACAATTCATGGCGGTAATGCATCATTCAGTTCAGCAGACTGGTATGTGACGAACAATCCAACCACCCAGAACATGACCAAGCAAACGCTGGGCAATCGTTCGTTTATCAATCAGGTCAAGTACTCACCGAAATATCAGAGCGTAGCAATCGTTGGCACGAACGACGGCAACGCCTGGATCGGCTTTAACCTTGGCACGGGGACTCAAGCACAAGCAAATTGGGTAGATGTCACTGGTAACAACACTGTCCTGCCCAATCGCCCTCTTCTGGGTATCGCACTCGATCCTTCGGTGTCAGCCGCAAACCTACCAGTCGGATACGCGGCAATCGGCGGCTTCAATGCTAATACGCCAGCGACACCGGGTCACGTATTTCAAGTGACGTGCACAGCAAGTTGCGGCTCGTTTACCTGGGCGGACAAAACCGGTGATCTTCCGGACATACCAGTGGACTCCATCATTGTGAATCCTAATCAGCCGCAACAGGTCTTTGCCGGCACCGACTGGGGCGTCTACTTTACGGATGATATAACTGTAGCGTCTCCTACATGGCAGCGCTTCGAGAACGGTTTGCCTCACGCGATGGTCTGGGACATGCAGATTGACCGGGGTAGCACAACTCTCTCAGTCTGGACACGCAGCCGCGGTGCCTACGTCTTTCCGTTGTCCGGCGGACCAACTCCGTCTCCAACTCCCACGTCTTCGCCAAGTGCGACGCCAACGCCGACACCTACCGTGAGTCCGACGGCGACACCTACAGCAACGCCGACTGCCACGCCTACGGCTAGTCCTACGCCCACCCCACGGCCGACTCCAACGCCTAGGGGCCTCCCGACACCCAGGACTCGTCCGACGCCGCATCCTCGTCCGAGGGCGCGCTAGGGAAAAGGTAATCAGCGAGGAATGACGAGTGATCAGTTGTAGCGGGAGTCGCTGACCCCGGCCACGTCTAGCCTCCGCTGTCGGGCGCAGCAGCGGCTAACAATCGAGCGGTACGGTGTGACCAGCCGATGCAGGGCAAGGCGTTATTTGGTTCGGAAAATAGAAAAGTGTTGATCCATGTCCGGCCAATGAGCTAAAACCGTCTCTCCTACTTCGCTGTCCAATGAAAAAGAAATCTGATGGTCAATCTGGCCTTTTTAGTCTTCGCCTCGTTGTCGCTCCCCTTGTCTTTCTGAGTGGGGTAGGTCTAGCCGTGTTTACGGACGCTCGGCCGATAAGCGCGAAACCAGCTCAAAACCTTACGCAAAGGCAACCCCCTAAAAGTGATCTACAACAGCCCAATCAAAACTTTTGGGCGCAAACAAACGGTCCGCAAGGCGGCGATGGTATTGCTTTAGCCACCAATTCGAGCGGCAACGTGTTTGTCGGCACTCAGGGCGGCGGTATTTTTCGCTCCACGGACAGCGGAGAGAACTGGACGGGCGTGAACAATGGGTTAACAGCTACGAACGTGCGCGCTCTGGCAATCAATTCTACCAGCGGTCATATTTTTGCGGGCACCTTTGGCGGAGTTTTTAGATCCACGGACAACGGGGGTAGCTGGGTCCCGGTTAACAACGGCTTGGAATTCCCGTTCGTTATTTCTCTGGCGATAAACTCGAGCGGAGACATCTTCGCCGGCACATTTGAAGGAGGCGGCGTTTATCGCTCGACCGACAATGGCGACAACTGGACGCTGATCGATAACGGCCTGACCAACACCTATGTCACTGCGCTGGTCATTAATTCCAGCGATGACGTTTTTGCTGCGACATTTGGCGGCGGTGCGTTTCGTTCAACCGATAACGGAGACAGTTGGAACGCACTTAACACCGGTGTACCGAATGCCACGTTTCTGTCGTTGGCCATCAACGCCAGCGGGTACGTTTTCGCAGGGGGTGACCCTCTTGGTGGTCCTGTCGGCGTACTTCGCTCGACCGATAACGGCGACACCTGGCAACCAGTCAACAACGGATTAACCACCGGGAATGGCATTAACGCGCTCTTAACTACTCCCAACGGCTCCCTTTTTGCCGGCAGTTACGGCGACGGTGTGTTCCGTTCGACGGATAACGGCGACAACTGGGCGCAGGTCAACAACGGATTGACAACTGTCTTTGTCCTCTCGTTCGCCACTAATGCGAGTGGGGACATCTTTGCGGGTACCTACTTTGGTGGCGGCGTTTTTCGGTCGACAGATAATGGCGACGCGTGGGTCGAAAAGAACAACGGCTTGATAGCGACCGAGGTTCGGACAATCGCGACGTTCGCATCCGGTCCACGAATTGCCGGTGAAAACGGCAACGGAGTTCATTTCATTTATGCTGGAACATACGGGATCGGCATGTTTCGATCGGGCGATAACGGTCAGAGTTGGGAGAAAATTAACAACGGCCTGCTTGCCCAGTACGAGACGTGTCTGGCGATCACTTCAAATGACATCTTCGTGGGAGCTGATTTTGTCGGCGGCGCCGGCGGCGTTTACCGTTCGAGTACTTTTGGGGATAGCTGGGTCGAAATTAACCATGGCGTTATCCAAACTGACGTTCGAGCACTGGCGATTAATCCGGTCGGCGGTCACATTTTTGCGGGGACATATTTTGGTGGTGGAGTTTTTCGATCAACGGACAATGGCGACAGTTGGACCGCAGTGAACAATGGTTTGGAATGCGGAAACATTTGGTCGCTGGCTATCAGTGCAACCGGAGACATCTTTGCCGGAACCGCAGGGTGCGGAACAGGCGTGTATCGTTCGACTGACGACGGCGACAGTTGGACACTCACTAACACGGGTCTCACATCAACGGACGTTGCTGCACTGGCGATCAATCCTGGCAACGGTCACATCTTTGCTGGAACTCATTCTATCATGGGCGAGGGCGGCGGGATTTTTCGATCCACCGATCACGGCGAAACTTGGACCGAACAAAACAATGGTTTCACGGCACTCGATGTGAACGCGATTGCGATCAACTCCCTGGGTCATGACTTTGCAGGTGCCGCCGGCGGCGTTTTTCGCTCTAAAGACGACGCTGACAATTGGAGTGACATCAGCAGTGGCCTATTGCCGCCCGGTGGAAATGTATGGGCCCTTGCGATCGATTCGGAAGAATTTGCCTTTGCCGGAACTGCAGGTGGCGGAGTATTCCGTAGTGTAAATCCTACGGTTAGACCCAGTGGAACGCCGCGTCCTCGGCCCACACCGCGTCCTCGCCCGACTCCGCCATAATTCATAAACCAGCGAGAGCCTGATCCTGCTACGTTTCAGGTCGCCCTCTCTGAAGACGATGCCAATTCGCGAACCGGCCAGCTAAAGCTTCCCTGGTCAGCCGGCGCGGGTATCGACACGCGGCTACAGCAGCGACATCATGTGGCTGCAAACCTCAAAATGTTACGGTGACGACGTATCCGAAAGGGTTCTGGACGGCGACCCATCATAACCGTGATTGACTGGATCTATGCGACGCATGGGTTTCTCGCGAGTTTGTTCCTCGATTACGTGCGCCACCAGGCCGGGCGTACGCGCGATCATGAAAATGCCGTTAAACGCTAACGGGTTCATTCCCAGATCAGCAAGGATCGCGCCGATCGCACCGTCCACGTTAATGGGCAAAGCTTTTTTTGCGCCCGCGAACGATTTTTCAACGGCGCGCGCGGCCTTCATGTGCATGCCATCTACGCCCGCTTCGCGCGCCAGGTCGAACAGGCGCGCAGTGCGCGGATCTTTGGTGTGATAACGATGACCAAATCCAGCCATGCGCTCACCGGTTTCTCTCATTGCTGCCAGCGTTCGCGCCGCGGCTTCATCCAGTGGAATGGATTCACGAGTCGCGCGATCAGCTATTGCCTTCAGTTGTCGGGCACAATCTTCAATTGCCCCGCCGTGATGCCGATTAATCGACATGATCCCGGCGGCGACCGCTGCGCTCAAAGTTGCTCCGGTTGATGCCACAGTCCGCGCGGCTAGCGCGCTCGGGGGCGTGGCGCCGTGATCGATCGACGCGACCAAGATCGCGTCCATCAAACGCGCGATTGCCGGCGAAGGCAGGTCGCCGGTCAAAATCAGATAAACCGCGGCGCCAAAAGAGACGCGTCCCATGAGTTCGGCGATATCGTATCCGCGTACTCCCACTCTGTTGGGTTCTATCCGCGTGATCGCGGTGTTCCATGTTGCTTTCTTGTCGGCTTCGCTCATGAGACTTGGTGCTTTCATTGTCTTGAGAATCTCGACGACCGCGTCCGGCAATTCCCCGAACGAATCGACTACGGTGGCGCCTGCCTCGCGCAGGGCTTTCACCTTGCCGGCGTGCGTGCCGCGACCGCCCTCGATGATCGCTCCGGCATGGCTGAACCGCGTGCCTTCGCGCGCAGCCTTGCCACCGATATAGGTGATCACCGGCTTGGTGACCTTTCGATCGACAATCAATTGCGCCAATTCTTCCTCCTGCGACGACCCGATTTCACCGAAGATAACAATGGCTTCAGTGAAAGGGTCAGCCTGGAACATCAACGCGGCATCGGGGATTCGAATCCCCAGCACCGCGTCGCCGCCAATGTGCAAGATGGTTGAAAGCCGCACGCCCGCTTGTCCCAAATAATAACCAGTGCTTGAGGCCATGCCGCCGGAGCGGCTGATGACTCCGACTCCCTTTGGGATGCCGGGTTTGAACCATTGTCGCGCACTTTCTGCGCGGCCGCCGATCATGCCGACTACTGCCTTGCCTGGGCTCAACGCTCCAAGCGTGTTTGGCCCAAGAAACATTGCATCATTTGCTTTTGCTGCCGCTGCGATTTCCATGGCGTCCCAAACCGGGACCCGATCGGGGACGAGGACTGTAAGCTTGATTCCAGCGTCAATCGCGGAAATCGCTGCTTCTTTCACACCCGCCGCTGGCACAAAAAGCACCGAGATGTCGATGTTACCTAACGAATTTACGGCTTCCTGCGGCGTGTTAAACACCGGAATGCCAAGAACGCTTTGACCACCCTTTCCCGGCGTAACGCCGCCGACTACATTGGTTCCATATTCACGCATCAGCCGCGTCCGTGCCCGCCCTTCGCGCCCAGTGATGCCTTGCACCAGAACGCGCTTTTTCTCGTCGATTAAAATTGCCATTTAGCGAGCGCCTCCGATCAGTTCTTCCAATCCTGGAATATCGAGTTCCAGGTAGAAGCCTTCGACTTCAGCAAGGCGACACTCGACGTCGCACGCGAGTAATTCGGAATCTTTGGTGGCGAATTCTTCATCGGGTAGCGATGGAGCTGGGACGCCTTCTCGATCGACAATCAATCCGCCCGAGTGCGTCTCCACAGCAGTGCGGATTTGTGGCCACTGCTTAGCGTCGATCCAAGCGCTACCGTTTTTGACAGGCAAGGAGACAACTGACGAATCTTTGACGAAGTGAGGCGCACGTGGGATTCGCGGTGTCCACTTTGTGCCGCCCGCGCTCTCGACGAGCTCAGCAAAGCGCGTGGCGATCGTGGCGGGCGTGTCGGTCTTGCGATAACCCTCGACCGGTGCGCGAAGCAGCTTGGTCATGCGATGCAAGATGTCCACCGCGCGATCTTCTGTGTTTCCACCCAGACGGATGACCGCAGGAATATCAAGATCGAGTTCCCAAAAAGCTTTGGCCAACCCATACGCCGACCAATATTGCTCCTGGCTTGCTACGCCGGAACCCGACCCGAAATAACCCACCAAGCCGGGCTGAGCCAAAATGATTCGCGCGGCACGATAAACTTTGGATGCGGAGGGATTGCCGCTGGTATCCGTGAAATTGGCGATCGTGAAGCCTGCATTCACGATCGCGTCCATCGACATCATTGAGCCACCGCCGCCGGCGCCATGGAAACCGGCCAGACCTTTGGAATCCCTGAGAGCGGCCGTGGCCAGCTGTGCAAAATAAAATGTCCCGCGATGATCGTTTTGTTCGACTGCATAGGCGATGCGTTCCAGAGCAGTCGGCGGATGATCGAACTCGCGCGCGATTTCGATTCCCAGTTCAGGTTGGCGCGCCACGGCGTAATCATCAATTGTGATTCTGCAATCGGCGGCGATGAACTCGCCGTTCCTGGTCAATATAAGCGGATTGATTTCCAGCGACCGCGCTTCGACGCTGCGTGCGGCGGCAAACAGCTTCCGGATCGAATCGGCGAGTTGCGTCGCCTGCTTTGGCGAAAGTCCGCTCGAAGCAACGGCTTCATTCACAGTTGAATCGAGAGGTCCTCGATTGACGTCACAGGGGATGCGACACGTTGAAGCCGCGCGTTCTTCGATTCCGGTTCCGCCGCCCCCGGCGAAGATGATCATTGGCGCGCGAGCCGCATCATCAATGGCAAACGAAAGAAAGAATTCCCGGTGGATGTCGATCTTCTCCTCAACGAGCACGGCTTCGACCGGAAATTGTCCGACTATCATCGCCAGCATTCGCGTCGCGTGAGCACGAACTTCATCCGGCTTTTTCGCGAACGCCACACCACCAATGCCGGCGCGACCCGTCGTCCAGGCTTGAATCTTAATGACAACTTCGCCGCCTAGTTCCTTCGCTGCCGTCACGGCTTCCTCAGCGTTTCGAACCGAGCGGCCACGCGGGATTTTGAATCCGTTGGCGGCAAGAATGGCTTTGCCTTCATATTCGTGCAGTCGTGCCATGGCGTTGAGAGTAACGAAATTTTAGGATAGCGCACGCGTCTCCTGCGCGGTCTAACTTGGTCTTATCCGCCAACGGCTTGGTAATGACCGAGGCCGCGTTTCCACATGAAGCTCGCCCAAGCCCACGCGAGCAGCAGCCAGCCGGTTTGGATCGCCAACCCTTGGGCAAGTTCAACCCCTTTAAATCGGCCAAGAAAGATGGCGACCGGAAAAAACAGTTCGTAATAAAACGGCAGCCATCTCAGCACGGCGTACACCGCAGACGGCATGATGTCGATAGGAAACATCTGGCCGCCCAGGAAGTATTCGAACGAGTAAACGATGAAAACGATGGTGGAGATTTCCAAAATCCAAAACGCCATCATCGCCAGGCTGTACGTGATGAAGAATTGAATGAACGCCGCCATTATCGTTGATATCGTCGCGAAGACATAGGTCAGCGGATCGGCAGGCAGCACGATGTAGTCGCGGAAATAAATAAAGATTAGCGCGATCGGTGGCAGCGTGACGAACGTGTAGACGAGGCGCCCGCTTAAAAAAATACTGAACCGGTATGCGAGATAACTCATCGGCTTGGTCAAGAGCGCATTGATCTGACCTTCGCGAATATCGGCAGCGATCTGCCATTCATCCTCCGTCGGCGTGACCAGATTGCTCACCAGGATAGTGAGCAAATAGTAATAAATCATCGAGCCGTAGTCGTAGCCGTGTAGTCCGCCTCCGCGCTCCTTGAACACCGCGCTCCAAAGGAATACCGTGCCGGCCAGCGGAATCAGCCCAAACAACGCGCGCAGAAAATAATTCCAGCGGTAAACAAACGTGTTCTGTAGTCCGATGTTAAAAACCGAGAGGTACTTTTCGATCTTTCCGGTGCTCATGCTGGCGGCAATTGGGCAGCATCGCTTCCTTCCGAGCGAAGTCGAGAGATGCCGTTGGAAAACCTTGCGTGATTTCGCGCGGGCCCTTCGACTCCGCTGCGCTTCGCTCAGGATGACCTGGCAGTCAGCTTCGCGGCGAGATTAATCGCGGCGATCATGCTGTCGGGACGGGCGATTCCTTTTCCGGCAATTTCAAACGCAGTGCCGTGATCGGGACTGGTGCGAGGAAAAGGAAGACCTAGCGTCACATTCACACCTTGGTAAAAGGCGTGAAGTTTCAGCGGGATCAAACCCTGGTCGTGATACATGCAGAGTACCGCATCGAATTCGCCTTGAATGGCACGGTGAAAGACCGTGTCGGAAGAGTGGGGCCCACTAAAAGCGACCCGTGATTGGTGCGAGGTGAGAAGTAATCGGTTTAGCTCCGCGACGGCCGGCGCGATAATTTCGATTTCTTCGCAACCGAATTTGCCGGATTCCCCAGCGTGCGGATTCAATCCGGCAACGGCGATACGCGGTGCGGCGATGGATCGTGAATCGAGAAAATCCGCCAGCAAAAGGCCGACTCGGACGATCTCCGATTGTTTGAGAGCGCTCGCGGCCTTGCGCAATGGAATGTGCACCGTCACCAGTGCCACCGTAATTTTTCCGCCGGTAAGACACATGGCGAAATTTTTGACGCCGCAGCGCTCGGCAAAAAATTCCGTCTGTCCTGGAAACCTGAAGCCCACCTCGGACATCCGAGCTTTGTGAACCGGGCCGGTTACGACTGCGTCGAGCTCACCGCGCCGGGCCAGGGTAACCGCTTCTTCCAAGGCGGCTGCGGCAGCGCGTGCAGTTTCTGCAGTAGGATTTCCTGGCCGAGAACCGGGATATTTACCGACGATTTTACATTCAACGCTGCGCGTAAGACGATTCGAGGTCAGAGCGAGATCGACAATCTCCGGGCCGATCCCGGCGCAATCGCCCAGCGTAATGCCGATGCGTGGTTTATTCGTGCTCATGCTGGTGATCGTAAACGAAACCTTACTTAATCGATCAGGAGCACGATTACGAGCATGAGCCGAGAGCGTGCCACCGTTTTTTCATCGAACCCAGGATTGATTTTCCCCGCAGTTTAAGGAAAACTCCTCTCCGGCATGCAGCACGTTACCGCGTTCTCAGGTCCGCAAACTGTACCGGCTGCGCCCGCGGCCGCGCGAAAACAGGGCTTGTGGATTTTGGACAGTTGGAGGGACTTGGTCCTTTACGTCTGCACTCCGCTGCTAATCGTGCCGATCTTTCTCGTGGCACAGGCGCGTTGGAGCGCGCAGGACATCTATCTTTTCGTCGCTGCTTTTGGCGCAATGGGCCATCATCTGCCGGGAATGATTCGCGCCTACGGCGATCGCGCATTGTTCCAGCGCTTTAAGTGGCGCTTTATTTTGGCGCCGATTTTCTTGGTTCTCGTCTGCGCGGCGTTTTCCATTTGGGACCTTAAAGGCATTGTGTTGGTGGCTTTTGTCTGGGGCGTTTGGCACGGCATGATGCAGACCTACGGGTTCTGCCGCATTTACGACGCCAAAGTCGGTTCGTTCGCCGAGTTAACGCGGCGTTTGGATTTCGCATTGTGCGGGATCTGGTTCGCCACTGCCGTACTGCTCTCACCACAGCGAATGACCGATACCCTCGAAACTTATTATTCCGCAGGGGGACCTTTCATCCCACCTGCGCTCCTCCACACTGCGCAGCAGGGGTTGCTGGCGGTGGCGATCGCAGTCGCGGGATTGTTTCTTGTAAATTATGTCCGGTCGTGGATGCGCGGACAGCGACCAAGCCCGGTGAAGCTCGTGCTTCTGGTTACGAGCATATCATTCTGGTGGTACTGCAACAACATCGTGGCCAGCGTTCTGGTTGGGATCGCCCTGTTCGAAGTCTTTCACGATGTCCAGTATCTCTCGCTGGTTTGGATTTATAATCGGAAACGGGTCGAGTCAGACAGCTCCATCGGCGGGTTTATGCGTTTTGTGTTCCGGCGCAGTGGCTCGCTGATTGGTCTTTATGTCGGCCTGATCTTCGCGTACGGAGCGTTCGGCTATTTCAAGCCAGGTGTCGGGGTCGAGTCAGTCAAAAGCATTCTGGCGGGAGTGGTGACCGCTTCGGCGCTGCTCCATTTTTATTACGACGGATTCATTTGGAAGGTGCGCGAGAAATCTACCCGGCAGTCTCTCGGTATCAGTGGCGGCACAGCGGATGTTTCGGCGAAAGGTTTTCTCCCAGGCTGGGCGTTGCACGGAGCGAAGTGGGTAGGCGTTTTCGTCATTCCGCTGGGAGCACTCTGGCTTGGACAGACCCACACCTCCCGGAGCGAAGTCGATCGCGTCGCCATGATTGCGGCCGACCTTCCGACCAGTTCCCGGGCTCATCTTAATCACGCCACCGCTTTGCAGGATGTCGGCCGGGCTGATGAAGCAGCTGAGGCATTTTCCAAGTCCTTGCGTTTGAATCCCGATTCCGCGAAGGCGCATGCCGGTCTGGCGACGATCCTGATTGGCAAGGGAGAATTGGACGATGCCCACAAGCATTACGAAACGGCGCTCAAGATCGAACCGAACAATGCAGAGTATCACTCCGGTTATGCTTATCTTCTGGAGCAGCTAGGCCACGACGACCAGGCGGCGGCGGAGTGCGAAGCAGCAGTCAGGCTGGCGCCGAAATCTGCCCAGGCGCGCCATAGCTACGGCGCCTTTCTGGAAAAACACGGCAAATTGGACGAGGCCATGGCACAGTATCGAGAAGCGGTCCGCGCTGATCCCAGTTATGTCGACGCGCAAATAGATCTCGGGACTGCGCTTTTGGAAAAGGGTGATTTGTCAGAAGCGAAAGCGCATTTGCAAGTGGCGACCAAGCTCGATCCAAAGCTCGCGCAGCCGCATAATTACCTGGGAAAAACTTTGATGCGCGAGGGCAACATTCCCAGCGCAATCGCGCAGTTCGAAGAAGCGTTACGTCTGCACCCAGATTTCCCTGAGGCCGAGGAAAACCTGCGCATGGCCAAGGGCAGCGACGCGGGATCTCTGACGCTATCGCCTCGCTAGAAGCTCGGGCTGATGCTGGAGCCGCGCGGTTAGAACGGCTAGCAATTACCAAGGCGGGCGCGACAAATAATCATCGAATCGACCGTCTTGAACCTCTGAGAGGAGTTGACGAAACGGTTTCCGACTGATCATGCATCCGCGCGCCACTTCGACGTCATCGTTGGGATGCGCGAGGGAATCGAAGACTTTTTGATATGCGGCACGATCACACCGGCGCAGACCAACCAGAATGTAGAGCTTGCCTGCGGGCGTTGCGTGACTAAGCACAGTTTGTAACTGTTGCGAGGCATCCGGCCGCTCGAGAACCGCTCGCAAATTCCGTTCCCCTTCAGACATGAGTCCGGCAACACCAATACCTCCAAACGCGAAGGATTTTGCTGCGGCAACATCACGCGCCGCCGAAGTCTCGGACGTGGCGGCCACTGAAATGCCGGTCTGCTCCAGCACGATCCCTGCGATGAGCGCAACGGTGAGTATTTTCACAATGCAGTGCGCCTAACGAGAACGATCAGCGACAGGCGGAGCCTGTACTGCATCGCCTGGCCCGTTCTTCATGACCATAAGGTTCCGGTGACAATTCCCTTTTTGTTTCCACGCCCTTGATGGAGGTTTTGTAGCCGTGTCGTGTGAAGAGTTGACCACGATTAAGCCGATCTTTTCGATTGTCGCGCACGAATTACCAACAAAATCTTCCGCGCGATGAATAGCCCGACCAGACTCAGAATAGCTGCCCCATATCCAGATAGGTAATATGCACCCAGCCATAGTGTGACGCCAATGATGGCGAAGAATACGCCTGCATACATCCAAAATCCCGAAAGGATAAGCACAGGAACGAAGACAAACCGAACAAGAGAGGCGTAATTTGGAAGTTCTTCAAACGGACTGTAAACATAGCCGAGTATCGGAATGGTAAAGATGAGATGAATCCAGCGAAGAATCGAACGTTTGGCGGCACTACTAATCATTCAATCCCTTTCCATCGAGGATTTGCTGCATGCACTTTTCAACTCGTAATTCCCGGGTTTTGGATTGTTTAGCTCTGGAAAAATAAAGGATGAATCCTCTTTGCCGTCCCGGCGTCAGTGCATCAAACGCAGTTTTTAAGGCAGGGATTTTATCTAATTTATTTTGAAATTCTTCGGGAATAGGTTCTGGATTCCTCTTGAAATTCACTTCCAAGCCGGCTTTTTCCTTGGCCTCATGAATATAGGCTTTCAAGACCGGTTCCATTTCAACTATTTCTCGAACATCGGTGTACGGAATCCGGCGTGCCGCCTGCCAGCCAAATTGTTTAAGAACACAATGAGGATTATTTAACAAAGCACCTTTGCAAAACAACAGCGCACAGAATTTTTTGAACCCTTGTATTATAACTACGTTACTTTTCCGAAACGTGTAACAGGGTTTACCCCACTTGAATTCTTCGGTCAGTCCACAGTCAAGAACGATCATTCTCAATTTCGCAAATTCTTCCTGCCATTGTTTGGCTTTTCTTAAATATTCATCAACGTTAGGATTCATGTTACTCTTTGTTAAATCATGTTATTTTAACTTGATTACGCCGACTGGTTTTCGGTTATGTGTTATGTTCGTGGCTTGAGCGAAAAGGTTAACTCCGGCATTTGATCTCTGCGTACGACTGATCTGTATGTTGTTTGCATATTGATCTTGCTGGGATCGTTAGTGAGTGTTTCAAGTTCATAGAACTCAGGCTGGACGCCAAAAGGCGTATTCTCCATTTCAAATGCCCGCGTGAATTTCCGGTTCGGAATAGACTCATCAATTACGAACATTCGGTTTTAAACGCGAACGTTTTTCGTCCTGAGATTTTGATTAGGAGCCGGCGAGCACGGAGAAGCAGGCGCCCAACGTCGAACGTTCAAACGTATAATCAGAACTGGCGGATATATGCCTTTTCACGCAGGCTGGCGATCCAGCGTTCCTGAATTTGCTGCGCTTCGTCCTGGATCAATTTTTTCTCGATGTCGCCTCGTGCTTCGGCCAGCGATCTGGTGGTGCCGCCGCGTTTGTCCTCCACCTTCAAGATGTAGTAATTGCCGGCGTAATCGATGATATTGCTTATTCTGCCTACCGGCATGTTGAAGGCGAACTTTTCCAGCGGCGTCGCGAGAGTGTTGCGCCCGATCCACCCCCAGTCGCCGCCGTTCTCTTTTGTGCTGTCTTCGGAATAAATCTGCGCTGTTTGGTCGAATTCCCCGCCGGCCGCCAGTTTTCCGAGCACTTCTTCAGCCAGCGACTTTTGCGCCTCGGCATTCCCAGTGTCCTTTTGGCCTGAAATCATGATCATTCGCAACTTGATCTCTTCCTTGGTCGTAAACAGGTCGCGATGCTTCCTGTAGAAATCTTCAATCTTGGTAGGCGAGATAATGTAGTTGGTCTTAACGTTGTGGCTGCGCATCGCCTGGACAATTATTCGTTCCATCTCCTTTTCCTTGAACTCGCCCAGCGAATAGTTCTGCGCCTCAAGCGTCTTGACAAACGTGTTGCGATCGCCGCCGAAGCTCTCTCGAATGATGTCGTGCACCCGCTGATCCACAACGTGATCTGGGATTTGATAGCTTTCCTTTTTGAACGCCTGGATGATAAGCCGTCGGTCGATCAAGTCCTTTAGGGCAAGCTTGTGGACTTCTTGCAGCTTGTTTTCCAGCTCTTGACCGGTGAATTGCGACCGCAACAGTTTCTCGCGCGGCGCGGACAACTGCCGGACCTGGGAGTATGTGATGACGTCGCCATTCACAATCGCAGCGATGCCGTCCACTACTTGAGCCTCCTGGGCGAATGCGGCGCAACAGATGGGCAATAGAACAAGCGCACAGACCGCCGCCGAAACGGCGCTAAATGGATGCCCGAAGGTTCTCATAATTTCTTTATCAGTTCCAGAATCTCCCCGAGATGCTGCTCGATTTTCGCTCCAACTAAACGAGGGAATTTGCCCGCGACAAGTATAAAATCCCCGCGCCGGGTTAACATCAATTTGCGGTCGCGCACCTCAACGCGGCTGATCCCTGATTTTGCCGCGGCGAGCTTGATTTCGATCAGGCCAAACAAATTGTCAACTGCCTCCGGGAATGGCCCAAAGCGGTCTCGCCAGTCGCGTCCCAGACGCCGTAATTGCTCGTGCGTGGCAACTTCTGCAACGTCGCGGTACGCTCGGATGCGCAAACTGGGATCGCTGACGTACGTGACGGGAATGAAGGCTGAGATTTTGTAGGGGAAGCTGCCGGCGTCCCCTACAGCGAAACGCGGAGTCGGCACGAACTCCGCTTCGTTTGTGGCGACAAAATCAAGCTTTAGATCGACATCGATGCGAAACCGCGGCTTTTTGCCTTTGAGCTGGGTCACTGCCTGTTTGAGCAACTGACAATACAAGTCGAAACCGATTGCAACGATGTGACCGCTTTGAGCTGTGCCCAGTATGCTGCCTGCGCCGCGAATCTCCAAGTCGCGCATGGCGATGCGAAAACCGGCCCCGAGCGAACTGTACTGCTTAATGGCGCTAATCCGTTTGCGCGCTGCGCCCACGGTCATCATTTCGCGCGGAAGCAGCAGATAAGCGTACGCCTTGTGCTCCGCCCGGCCGACGCGCCCGCGCAATTGATACAAGTCGGCGAGACCAAATTGGTCCGCCCGATCGATGATGATTGTGTTTGCATTCGGGATATCGAGACCGCTTTCGATGATCGTAGTACAAACGAGCACGTCGGTTTTTCCGGCAATGAATCGCGCCATCACCCCTTCCAGCTCGTCGGCATCCATCTGGCCGTGCCCGATCTCAACTCTGGCCGACGGACAAAGATCGACCACCCGATCGCGCACCCGCTCGATGGTCGCTACACGATTGTGCAGGAAGAATACCTGACCCTGCCGCTCGAGCTCGCGATCAATGGCCGCGCGAATGAGCCGCTCATCGTAAGCCGATACCACCGTTTCTACGGGCAGGCGGTTCAGGGGCGGCGTCTCGATTGTTGACATGTCCTTTACGCCTACGAGCGACAGATACAGGGTGCGCGGAATCGGCGTGGCCGAAAGCGTTAACACGTCGACCAGTTTGAAAAGCTCTTTGAATTTCTCCTTGTGCAGCACTCCGAAACGCTGCTCCTCATCAATCACGACAAGGCCGAGATCCTTGAATACGACGTCGCCCGAAATGAGCCGATGCGTGCCGATGACAACATCGACGCCGCCTTCGCGCAATAGCCTCAAGACTTTCTTCTGTTCGGATTGCGAACGAAAACGACTGAGCATTTCGATGCGCACGGGGTAATCGAGCATGCGTTGCCGGAATACTTCGAAATGTTGTTGGGCCAGAACCGTAGTCGGCGCCAGCACGGCCACTTGTTTTCCGTCCATGACTGCCTTGAACGCGGCGCGCACCGCCACTTCAGTTTTGCCAAAACCGACGTCGCCACAAATCAAGCGGTCCATCGATCGAGGACGTTCCATGTCCATCTTCGTATCGATGATTGCCTTCATCTGGTCCGGCGTTTCACGAAACGGGAATGAATGTTCAAACTCCGTCTGCCATTTAGTGTCTGGAGCGAACGCGTAACCCTGATGCGTTTCACGTTCCGCCTGGACGGCAAGCATTTTCCCAGCGTAATCAAATATGGAAGCCGCTGCTTTTATCTTGGCGCGGGCCCATTTTCCGTCGCCGAGCGAGCTGAGAGCCGGCGATTTTTTTCCTGCGCCAACGTAGCGGGAAACGAGATACGCTTGCTCGAGTGGAACATAGAGCTTGGCTTCATCTGCGAACTCGAGGACCAATACTTCCTGTGGTTGCCCTTGATGCTGTTGGGCAAGCGCTCTGCTTGCCGAGCCCGCCGCATCCGCACTTGGCAGGCGGGGCGCCTGCCCTACAACGAATTTATCTAGCCCCAGGAAACGACCGATGCCATGCTCGAGGTGCACGACGAGGTCGCCCTCGTTCAGCTCACTGAAATCGATCTGTGCGCGATGGCGCTCCGCGCGACGCAAGCGCCTGCGCGGATGGGCTGCAAATCGCCCAAATAATTCTGCCGCCGAGAGAACAACGAGATTGGTGGCCGGGAAGCAAAACCCTCGCGCGAGTGTTCCTTCGACAAAGTCGATGCCGTCGATCGCGCCCGCCATGATTTCGCGAAAACGCTCGATCTCGCCTTCGGTCTGGAAGTAAATGACGATTTTCGCGTTGTTGCCCCGCCATTCTTGCAAGCGCTCGACAAACTGCGCCCGTTTCGCCTCGGCGAGCGCCAGATCGCCGACCGCAAACTCGCCGATCTCGCAATCCGAGAATGCCCCGCTGAAATCTTCCGGACCAGTCTCAATCCAGCCTTCGCTGATCTGGATGTGTGTAGGGGCGAGCTCCCGCGAGCCCGGCGTCGATGGAGATCCGCTCTCCATGTCTGGCTCAACGCCAATCAGAAGGTGATCGGGTTTGACGCAATCGCGAACATGACCGCTCTGATCCAGCGCTCCCTGGTCGAGCAAAATGTCGACTGACTTCAGATCGCGCACTGAAGTCTGCGTATCGATGTCGAACTCGCGAAGGGATTCGATCTGATCTCCGAAGAATTCCGCCCGGAAAGGCATTGAGGCCTGCCACGAATAAAGATCAACAATGCCGCCACGGACGGCAAATTGTCCACGGGTGGTGACCTGGGCGACGCGCTCATAGCTACTGCCTGCAAGTCGTTCAAGCAGACTTTCCATCTTCAAGGTTGCCCCGCGCTGAAGTTGGGTGACGGCAGATTCCAGCGCGCCGCGCTTCGGCGCAGCTTGATCGAGACTCGCCCGTGTTGCGACGATGACGCGTCGGCCGGTCCCGCGCCCAATTTCCATAAGCACTGCGAGGCGTTCCGCAGCAATTTCCGGATCCGGCAAGACATTCTCCGCTGCTGCAAACTCTGCTTCCGGAAGGAAAAGCGCGTCCGGCTGCCAGTTGAGCAGACTTTCGTAGAGCGACTCCTGGGAATGAACGCTGGGACAAAGGATCCAAATCGCGGAATCGCCAGCGCGCCGATGATCGGGCGATAGCGAATGCCAGGCATGCGCGATTATGGCGACCAGAAATGGCTGGGCTGGCTGGATAACATGAGAAAACTGCACCGGCCACTGAGCATGTTGTATCGCATGAAGCTTGCGCGTCATGGGTTCGCTCGTCGCGACACGTTGCAGAAGCTCTATCCTGATCGGTTTTTCCACTGCAGAGTTTACGCCACATTCCATGAGAGTTGTAGCCGCGTCTGCGTTCTCGCGGGCTCGGGCGATCACTCTCGGCGTTTTCGAGAGAAGCCGATCCACCTAAGGTGCCATGCCTCAACGCATTGGCCAGCAACAGCCCAAAGGCTTCGGGCGATTTCTTACAGCGCGCGGCCGATGGCTGCGGCAACGGCCCGAAGCCGTGGAACGAGCTCGGCGAAAATCTCCGGCGTAAGCGCCTGGTTGCCGTCACTCTTGGCCATCTCGGGGGAATCGTGCACTTCAATCATGAGCGCGTCTGCGCCGGCAGCGACCGCGGCTAGGCACATCTGTGGAACAAATTCTCTCAAACCGAGAGCGTGCGTCGGATCGACGATGACCGGCAAATGCGTCTTGGACTTCAAAATTGGAACAGCACTTAGATCTAGCGTGTAGCGGGCCGCTGTCTCGAACGTTCGAATGCCGCGCTCGCAGAGGATTACGTTGGAGTTGCCCTCGTTGAGAATGTATTCAGCACTCATCATCAAATCGTAAATGGTGGCGCTGAACCCGCGCTTAAGCAGCACTGGGAGTCTGCTGCGTCCCACTTCTTTCAAAAGCGAGAAATTGTGCATGTTACGAGTGCCAACCTGCAGACAGTCCGCATACTTTTCGATCATCGAGAGATCGCGCGGGTCCATGACTTCAGTGACTATCGGCAGGCCTGTTTTCGCGCGCGCTTCCGCGAGGAAACGGAGTCCGTCTTCCCTTAACCCCTGAAAACTGTATGGGGAAGTCCGCGGTTTAAATGCGCCGCCCCGCAAAATTTTTGCGCCGGATTCTTTTACGATTGTCGCGATCGACTGAATCTGCTCCTGGCTTTCGACGGAGCATGGGCCGCAGATGAGGACAACGTCCTCGTGTTCACCGAGGCGCACGTCGCCTACTAGCGCCGAGGAGGCGCCGCGAGAGTCCCGAGCGGCGAGTTTGTACGCCTTCAACACAGGCACGATTGCTTCCACGCCCGCCATCGCGGCAATCGGCTTCTCACGAAGGAGCGCCTCGGGCCCGATTACGCCAATGATCACCCGCGATGCGCCGCGGCTAATTTGTGCCTCCAGGCCGAACTCACGCACCCGCGTGATGATCCGCTGGATCTGCTCCTCGGTGGCGTTTGGTTGCGTGATGACGATCATATTTCTGCGAGCAGAACAATCAGGATGCCGTCACCCGGAATTTTCTGCAAGCCCAGACATTGAGCGTGCATTCCCCTGCAATTCGTTCGAGTACGAAATTCGCGAGAAGGCGGACTCGAATCGAAGGAACCGTAATCTAATTCGTGATCGTCACCGGCGTTCCCACTGAGACAGATCTAAAGAAATCTTCGGCCATGAATTCTGGCATTCGGATACAGCCGTGCGACGCCGGATAGCCAGGTAAATAACCTGCGTGCATGCCTGTTCCCGACACGATGCGCATAAAGTAGGGCATCGGCGTGCCTTTGAAGTGAGCGCCTGGCGGTTTGGGGTCTTTCTTTATGTCCACGTTGGGCACAACCACATTGCCCGCCGAGTCCACATAATCCCCGAACAAGCTGGAAACGTGGTCTTTGTCCTTTTGAATAATTTTATAAGTACCAGTGGGAGTGTTGAGCCCCTCACGGCCAGTGGATAATTGCGATACACCGACCAGCACGCCACCCTTGTAAAAATAAGCGCGCTGCTCTCCGAGACTGATCTTCACGGAGGGGCTTCCGTTCGCGTTGTCTCCATCCCAGTAGGAGACTGTGTCACGCGGCCCGCCAGGCGGCGCTTCACCGTAAACGCCACCTAAATACGGAGTATTAGCGGAATTCCCTCCGCCGCAACCCGTCATCAGCAGGACCAGAGCAAAAGAGAGAACTGTAGGTAAAATGGAAAAGAAGGAGCGCATAGGTTTCTCGACGGCGTTCTTAATGCGCAACCTGCGCAAAAAGTCAAGGAGGCGGGTCAGTGGTGGCAGTTCAATGTCATTCCGAGTGGAGTCGAGAAAACTCTAACTATTTCAGCGGACTATTTACACCACTGATCCACCCAATCGTTCACTGTCTTGTACCAGAGCTGCGAGTTCTGCGGCTTGAGTACCCAATGGCCTTCGTCCGGGAAATACAACATTTTCGACGGCACCTTGAGCACTTGCAGCGTCGTGAAAAGATCGAACCCCTGCGAAACATCGAGCCGGTAATCGTTCTGGCCGTGCACGACTAGAGTTGGTGTTTTGAAATTCTGCGCGTATTCGTGTGGCGACCATTTCCGGTAAATATCCCGTTTTTCCCATGGCGGCCCGCCAAATTCCCAGTTCGCGAACCAGAGCTCCTCAGTGGTGCCGTACGCCGCCTCAGCGTTAAACATGCCGTCGTGGGACACAATACACTTGAAACGATTGGTGTGGCCTAATAACCAATTCGCCATATAACCGCCGTAGCTCGCGCCGAGCGCCGCTTCGCGGTTCTTGTCGACGAACGGGTATGTTTTCTCCACATAATCAAGTCCTTTCATCAGATCGACATATGGTTTGCCGCCCCAATCGCCGCTGATCGAGTCGGTAAACTTCTGTCCGTAACCCGTCGAGCCGTGGAAATTGATCATTACCACGACATAATTTCCGGTCGCCGCGAACAACTCCGCGTTCCAGCGATAGGTCCACTCATCTCCCCAGGCGCCTTGGGGCCCGCCGTGGATCAAAAATTTCAGCGGATATTTTTTGTTCGGATCGAATCCCGGCGGCTTGATCATGAAACCCTGCACGTCATCATCATTCGCGCCCTTAAAGGTGAATGATTCCAACGGCTGCATGTCGATTCGCGATAACAGCGCATCGTTCATGTGGGTGACGGGCTTGAAGTTATCTAATCCCAAAAACGGCCCGATTTCTTGTGTTTGATCGATGCGCCAGATCTCATTCGGCGCAGTGACGGACATTTGCGTTAGGAACAATGCATGATGTGAAAATACTAGGTCGTCCGCATGTAGACCTGGGTACCCGGGGCCGGGTTTGGTGTACTTCAAATCGCGTGACCGCGGCATCACACTGAAAATTGGCGCGTTGCCATAGTCTTCCGCGGTGAAGGTCACCATCGCTGAATCCGGCTGCCATGTGAAACTCCCAACTGAGCGGTCGAAGTTCTCGGTAACGTCCGTTGTTTTCGCGGATTGGCGATCCTGCACGATGAGTCGCCATTTGTCGGCTTCGAAACCGGCGCGGGCTTGCGAGCGCCAGGCAAGGTATTTTCCGTCCGGTGAATAGAGCGGCGTCGTGTCAGATCCGGGACTGGTGGAAATTTTCTTCGCCGTGCCGCCACTGATCGGCACCACGAAAATTTCGTTGTTCGTACTCGTCGCTTCCACTTCATCAATGTTGGAGGTGTAAGCGATCTCTTGTCCGTCGGGCGAAAGTGCGTACATGTCCTGGCCGCCTAACGAAAACGGCGGTACGTCGTGATCGCCCGGCGTGAGATCGCGCGGTGTCGGGGCGGCTGTCCCACCCGCCTCTACACCCTGCGCAAACAGATGGCTCCTCTTGAATTCCGTAAACGCGTTCCAATGCCGGTAGAACAGACGCGAAAAAATTTTCGCTTTCACTTTGCTCTTCTTCAGTTCTTCGTCGCGCTGCTTGTTACAAGCGTCATCTTTGCAATCCGGATATACCGCCGACACGAAGACGATGTTCTTCCCATCGGACGACCAGATCGCGCCATCGGCTCCGGTCGAAATCGATGTGACTTGATGCGGTTTTCCAACCAACTGCCCGGCTTCGGGATTGAAATCGCACATCCAGATTTGTGTCGGGTCGGTCGCTTTCGATGTCCAGATCAGTCGTTTGCCATCCGGAGAAAAGCGCGGGCGTTCCTCGTGATTTGGTGTTGGATTCAACCGCCGCGATTCACCACCGCTAGAGGACACAATCCACAAATGCGAAGTCTTTGTGTTGGCGGCCAGATCGATATCCTGGCAGTCGAACACGACCCATTTGCCATCCGGCGACGGCACCGGAGCGCCGACGCGCTTGAGTTTCATCATATCTTCGAACGTGAAAGGGTGTTTTTGCGATTGCGCGGGCGATTGAGCGAAAGCAAAAAATGCTAGCGTTAACGACAGCGTTAGAGTCTTCCAATGCATAGTTGCTTATCTTGTGTTGAACGGAGCTATAAATCCAGTGGATCGGCTTCTCGAAGACGATGCCAGAAATAACCGCGCCTTTGGCGCCTGAATTAACATCGCGTTGAGGACAACGCGATCCACCTTAGAATGCAGACATGGCTCAAGTAACAATCGAAGCAATCAAGAACGGTCCCTACATCGTGACCGGCGCAGTCGAGTTGATCGACGCGGATGGAAACAAGTATCCAGTCGAAAAGCGCATGGCGCTTTGCCGTTGTGGAGCATCGACTGAGAAACCGTTTTGCGACGGCACCCATTCCAAAATCGGATTCCAAGCAGCTGAGAAGGCCGTGCCGGAATCGAAAGAATAACCTTTTGTCATTCCGAGCGAAGTCGGGGAATCTCTGGCATGAAACTTAAATTTGCCATCGTACTCGCGGTTTTACTCTTTACGGCGGCGCTTCGCGCGGAGCGGATATCGCTCGTCGGCGGAACCGTGATCAATCCTGCTGACGGCAAAGTTTTGCCAAATGCAACGGTGGTCATCGACGGCGACAAGATCGAGAGCGTGGCGATGGGTAAACAAGACGCGGCATCCCTAGGGAAACAAATCGAATGCGTCGGTAAATTCATTTTGCCGGGTTACATCGACACGCACATCCACTTCTTTCAATCCGGCGATTTGTTCACGCGGCCGGACGGCACCGATCTGAATAGTGTTCGCCCGTACAAGGACGAAGTCGCGTGGGTAAAGAGTCACTTGAACGATGTGTTCGCGCGTTACCTGCGAAGTGGAATCACAAGTGTCGTCGACGTTGGCGGACCATTTTGGAATTTCGAGGTTCGCAAAACCGCGAATGAGACGGCAAAAGCGCCGCGCGTGGCGGTGGCAGGTCCATTGATCTCGAGCGTCTCCCGCGAAAAACTGGATCTTGGCGATCCGCCGATCGTCAAAATCGATACACCCAATCAGGCACGAGAGTTTGTAAGGAAACTGGGCGAACAAAAACCCGATCTGGTCAAGATTTGGTACATCGTCGACAAAGACCACCCGGTCGAAAGCTTCCGGCCAATCGTGCGTGCCACGATTGAAGAGAGTCACGCGCACAAGCTCCGCGTCGCAGTGCACGCGACCGAATTGGAGACGGCGCGCGCAGCAGTCGAAGAAGGCGCGGACGTCCTTGTCCACAGTGTGACAGACAATCCGGTTGATGACGCCTTCGTAAAGCTGCTGAAAGATAGACACACGATTTTGTGTCCGACGCTCGTCGTGTTCGAGCGTTACGGCCGAACGTTCTCGCACCAATTGAACCTGACGCCGGAGGAGAAAGCGTGGGGCAATCCGGAGGTGATCGCAACGCTCGATGTCACCAAAATTCCGCAGGACAAATTACCCGACCGCATCAAGAACGCATTGGCTAAACCGGATGAAGCATTGGATCGCATCAAGAAAACCTACGAGGTCGCGCTGCCGAACCTGAAAAAACTGGAGGATGCTGGCGTCACGATTGCCGCAGGAACAGACGCGGGAAACATCGGCACAATTCATGGCCCCGCGCTTTTCCGCGAATTTCAGTTGATGAAAGAAGCCGGCCTGACGCCGATGCAGATTCTCCAATGCGCCACTGTGAATGCGGCAAAGCTCTTCGGCGGCAACACCGGCGCGCAGATCGGGAAGGTAGAAAACGGGTATCTTGCGGATCTCGTTGTACTCAACTCGAACCCGCTGGATGACATAGCGCACGCTTCCGACATCGATGCTGTGGTCAAGAATGGTGTGGTTTATAGGGCCGACTCCATTCTGCATTGATCGCCCAGACGTTCATGAAGTACGCGTTGATCGCCTTCGTTCTTTCACTGCTGCTTTCGCTCTCAAGGGCAGACGTCACGCCCGCGTCGTCACCAGCGAGCGCGACAAGCCTCAACGGCATCGCAGAAGGTTACGTGAAACTGGTGCTCGCGATGGGGCACCATGATCCCGACTACGTTGATGCTTATTACGGACCGCAGGAATGGAAGAAACCAGAAGACAAGCCGCTCGATACGATCGCGCGCGAGGCGACACAGTTACGCGAGCAACTGGCGAAGATTTCTCAGCCGGCGGACGAGTTGGACCGGTTGCGATGCAGCCATTTAACAAAGCAACTATCCGCGCTCGAAGCACGAGTACGCCTATTAAGAGGCGCACATTTGAAATTCGACGAAGAATCGCAGGCCCTTTATGACGCCGTTGCACCTACGTTTCCCGAAGCGCATTTCCAGGAAATCCTCGCTACGCTGGAGCCAAAACTTCCGGGCGAGGGATCGCTCTTGCAGCGGTACGAGAATTGGCGGCGAGCGTTTGTGATTCCCAAGAACAAGCTGGACGCTGTATTTCGGCTTGCGATCAAGGCATGTCGCGAACGCACGCTCGCGCACATCAAGCTGCCGCCCGACGAAAATTTCAGCGTCGAATACGTCACCAACAAACCGTGGGGCGGCTACAACTGGTACAAGGGGAATTATCGCAGTGTCATCCAAGTGAACACCGATCTGCCCGTCTATATCGATCGCGCGATTGATCTGGCTGCACATGAAGGCTACCCAGGCCATCACGTTTACAACGCCTTGCTTGAGAAGAGTCTTGTCCGCGACCGCGGATGGGTTGAGTTCTCGGTGTATGCGCTCTTCTCGCCCCAATCCCTCATTGCCGAAGGCACCGCGAACTTCGGCAGGGAAGTTGTTTTTACGAAACCTGAGAGGTTAGCATTCGAAAGAGAAGTGCTCTGGCCGGCGGCTGGAATCGACTCATCACGCGTGGCGGAATTTTACGAGGTCCAGGATCTGGTGAAGAAACTTGGATACGCCACAAATGAAGCGGCTCGGCGTTACCTCAGTGGCGACCTCAACACAGCCGCTGCCGTGGCCTGGTTGCAAAAGTATGCGCTTATGGATGAGAAGCGCGCGAAACAAGCTACGAATTTCATCGAAAAGTACCGCAGTTACGTCATCAACTACAATCTCGGCGAAGACATGGTGCGCAGTTACATCGAGAAACGTGGCGGCACGGAAAACCAACCCGAGCAGCGCTGGCGCGAGTTTGAAGAGTTGCTCGCGTCACCGCGACTGCCGGGCGATATACGTTCGGATTAACAAAAAGTCCAGGCGGTTGCAGCAGGTACGGCTGCCTGTACATTTATCAGTCGTGCCTTCACTCGTACTGGCATCCAGTTCGCCCAGGCGCGCCGCGTTGCTTTCCGAAGGTGGATTCGAATTTGAGATCGCCTCACCGCGCGTCGCAGAAAAGTTCAGCACAACCCTTACGCTGCGCGAGCTCACGTTATGGAACGCCATTCGAAAAGGGATGGCCATTGCGCAGACGCGTCCCGATGCAGTTGTGCTCGCGGCCGACACGCTGGTTGCACTGGACAACCGAATCATGGGTAAACCTTCGAATTTGAGTGAGGCCGCAGGGATGCTGCAGCGTTTGAGCGGGCGAACTCACGAGGTTTGTTCTGCGATTGCAATTTACCTGCAGACATCGGGCAGATCGGCGGTTTTTCATGAAACCTCGCGCGTCCGTTTTCACGCGCTGAGCAATTCGGCCATCGAAAACTATCTCGCGAAAGTGGGCCCCCTCGACAAGGCGGGCGCTTATGCCGCGCAGGGAAGCGGCGCCGAAATCATCGCAAAAATCGACGGCTCATTTACGAACGTCGTTGGTCTGCCAATGGAAAAGACGGTCGCTGCGCTGGCGAAATTCGGCATTTGTCCGAAGTCGGTCTGACGAATTGAGTAACCGGCAAGCCTTAGATCAGGTGTTCGCGATTATCGGACCGGAGTCGGATCGTTTTTGTTTGCAAATTGTGTCGCGCTCGAATGAAACGCACGGTCTTGCTTTTGGCGCGCATGAGAATCGAATGCGTGACGGCCGTGACGCCACCGTGAGCGCGGACGCCCGGCAACAGCGCACTGTCGCTGATCCCAGTCGCGCAGAAAAGGATGTTCTGGCCGTTCGCCAGATCGTCAGCTGAAAAAACGCGCTCGAGATCTTTCTTGGAACCTCCATCGATGAGGCTTTTTCGTTCCTTTTCATCGCGCGGCCACATCTTGCACTGCATGTCGCCACCGAGACACTTGATGCCCGCTGCAGCGAGCACCGCTTCGGGAGAACCGCCGATGCCCATGTAAAGATCGACATCGGACTCGGGCAGCGACGGCGCGATGGCGGCAGCGATGTCGCCGTCGCCGATCATTCGTAACGACGCGCCCGCGGCACGAATTTGTTCGACGATTTCCTTGTGGCGCGGTCGGTCGAGCATCATTACCGCCACGTCCTGAACGCGTTTGTCCACCGCGTGTGCAACGATTGCCAGCATCTCTGCGATTGGCATCTCAAGGTGGAGTGAATCGCCGCGCTTTCGCATGTAGTCGATGACGCGCGGCCCGTAAGCCAGCTTCGACATGTAAAAGGAAGGCACATCCCGCAACGCCACCTTCACGCCTTTCTCCGGGCTCGCCGCCGCTATGCAACTGATCGAGTTCGGCGCGCCTTTGGAAATATTGGTTGTCCCATCGATCGGATCGATGGCGATATGAAACTCCGGTGAACCGGGAACCCATGTCCCGAGTTGTTCGCCTTTAAAAATGCCGGGGGCTTCGTCCTTGATGCCTTCGCCAATAACAACTTCTCCGCAGATGTTCATCAGATCGAACATCCCGCGCATGGCATCGCAGGCTGCCGCGTCGGCCGCTTCCTTGTCACCGCGTCCGAGCCATCGCAACGAGTTCAGCGCCGCGGCTTCAGTTGCTCGCACGAAATCGAACTCAATGATTCGCTCGATGTCCTGATAATCCTGTTTCGGCAATCGCAGAGGCACAGGGCGTTAATTTTCACGCAGGTCGCGCGAGATGACAAGAGATCAACGAGGGTGGCCTTCCATCCCTGGTCGTCGAGTTAATGGCTGCTGAACGTTTGTGCCTTTGGCAAAGCCTCTACCCGAGGAAAACCATCTTCAAGAAGTAGTGGGATCAGACGGGTAGATAAACATCGAGCGCTTGAACGCAGTGGGGATGCGAGCCAACCACGAGATCCACTCATGATCGATCAACCAGCGAGCGAGCTCGCTCTGTTCGTCAGTGATGTCCTCGCTGTTTTCAATTCGCACTCCGGATGTCGACGCGAGAATCTCGGAAGATCGTTTATTTTTCCATTCCGGCTACATGCTTGGCATGCTCATGTCCGCCATGACCATGCAATGACGGGCGGATCCGAAGAAAAAATTGAAAGGCATACCCGACATCGTCGCCGTAATACTGATCGAGACGACTGGGTCGATCGTTGAACGTGAATTGGGTTCCGAGTCCGATGTCGACGCCGTTGCCGTGCGATAGATCACGCACGTAACCGATGGTGTATCCGCCAATCGGAAAAATGCGGGATTCGTCTGGTGGATCGAGAACGAGCTCGTGTCCGGATTTTTGCACGTGTTCCCAGCGAAAGTAAACCGTGTCGCGGCCACGCTGATAATTTGATTCGATCAGGAACGATTGCGTTTTGCCTTCTTCAGTGGCGTTGTTCTGACCCCAGACAAAGGTGTTCGACCAGTTGGTATCGTGGCCGAGCGGCAGATTGTAAATCGCCGACGCCGTCGTGCGATGGATGTTCGTCTTGGGATCGAGTTCTTCGGGACTTTTGATGTAACCGTACGAAACTTGCAGCGCCAGGTTGCGCGTGGGATTCCAGGAGAGGCGGCCGCTGTATGAATCAAAACGCGGCCGGTCGAAATCGTAGCGGTCTTCATCCGGCTCGCGTCCGGTGAAGATACTGCCCTCAAGTTTCACGTTGCGCCACTGCGCCCCGAGCGTCGCGACACCAAACGTGATATGCGTGGAGTCCTGCCAGTGATGTCCGATCGGTGCGTCTGGATCATCCATTGCCGACGGGCGATGCATGAATGCTGGCGGACCGAGCGCCGGCTCGCCCGGATAACCGAAATAGATGTAGGCGCTGAGGTCGTGATCGAATTTTTGAGAGAGGCTGAACGAAAGTTCGTCGAAGAGATCATGCGGATGTTGGCGGTCGTGCAGTGGCTCTCCGTTCCACACTTCACCGGTTTGAAACAGAAGCGGATAACCGCGTCCGCCTTCGGTGAGCGGGTCGAGGCTCATCATCAAGCGCGCGCCGATCTGCGTGCTATCGCCGAGCGGATGCGAATACATTCCCATGAACCAATTGGGCGCATCGATACGATCGTCGCCGCGCCGTGTGCTTACGTTGGTATATCGGGGAAAAATCGCGCCATGCAGCATCAGCATGTCTTCACCTAACATGAACATTTTCCCGTACATTGGTGAAGAATCCGGCAGCCAACTTGTGCCGGATCCTTCGCGGCTCATGGGATCGGCAAGGTCGATAGTGGAACGCATTGTCATGTGCATTTCATGGGGCGAATGGGACATATGGGACTGATCATTGTGCACTGGGCTTTGCGCATTGGACGCCTGCTCGCGATTTATCGGAGTTGAATGTCTCCCTTCTGGCATTGGGCGCAGCTTCATCCCGCATTTCGGACAGTTGCCGGGATGTTTCGTGACGACTTCCGGGTGCATCGGACAAGTGTATTTCTGTTTCTCATGCTTCTGCTCATGATCGTGATCATCGTCCGGGCGATTAGGATCAATCGCCCCGACATGTTCGACGCCTCCAATCGCGAGCGTCATCGCACTAATGAGGATAAAAATCCGTCTCTGCATTTGGTTGTACGTCTTCTGTAGTGGCAGGCGCGTCGGCGGCGACGGTCTGCGTGAATGCAGACGGCACGCCTGCCGCTACAGCGGAAGGTTGGAGCCCCCGAAAACCCTCGGGGGTTCGTTAGGCAGGAATCGGCGGAGCGTGAGCGAGAACGCTCCGCTGCAAGATCAGCTCAGCAAATGAGCGCACGCCTGGAGGCCCTGTGTCGAGGGGCAGCGGCACCAGTGCCGTCTGCGAATACGCAATGGCAAGCGTGCGCTCACCACCGTAACCATCGGAGTCGGACAAGTTCGTGTCGTCGCGCACCCAGCTCTTTGTCATAACTGGCGCAATCGCGCGCAAAATTTTGCAGCACTGCGCTCCAGTCGGTGGTTTTTCCTTCGGCTTGGAATGAAACGGGCAGCCGGTTTGCACCGACTCTGTCCTGTTCGCCAGCGCAGCGAACGCACAATGATTTGAAATCGCAAACCATGAGCAGATCGCAATTGCAACGCCTGCGCCGCGGATGCTCGCCTTCACAAGGGTCTAATCGTCGAACCACAGCCAATTCTCAAATCTTTTCCTGTGAATCGAGCATCGGGGCGATTGTCCCGGAAGTGACGCCTTCGGGGGCCACAACATCGCGAACATCAGTTGCCGACTGCACGGTAAACTGTGGTTGTCCGACTTGGGTTGCCATTATTGCAGCGGTGAACAGCAGCCCTGCGGCAAGGAAGTAGCCTGCGCCCGGAAGTTTGATCGCGTGGCTCGGATCGATTGACCATTTAAAAGTCCATGAAAACAGAAATGGCCCAATCACGAACGCGATCGAACGCAGGCTGCTGATTGCCCCCTGCAGTTCGCCTTGTTCGCGCTCGCTCACATGGTGGGTCATGATTCCTTGGGCGGCCGGGAAAGAAATATTCCACATCGAAATCACCGGGATCGACGCAATATAAACAACGCCGGTGCGAGCGAGACCAGCGATTACCATTCCAAGCGCGCCAAAAAATTGGCCGGTATAAAGGGTTCGCTTTTCGCCAAGCCACTTCACGATTCGGCCGGTGAGTCCGCCTGAAATGACCGCTGTGCAAACGCCGACCACGAATAGCGACTGGCCAATGCTTTGCGGGCCCCAACCGAATTGGTAAATCGCGAATAACGCCCAGATCGCGAAAGTTTCGTGCGAGACGTACGCGAGAAACTGAATCGTCGCGAGTTTCCATAAATCGGGATGCGAACGGAGTAATACGAGTGAACCGACTGGATTCGCGCGACCCCAGGTAAATGGTTTGCGGTGCTCAGGATCCAGGGATTCGGGCACGAATAGGAAGCCGTAGAGCCAGTTGGCAAGACTCAAAGCCGCTGCCACCCAAAATGCCATTCGCGGGTTGCTATTCCCAACAATGCCCCCGACCACCGGACCGAGCGTGAATCCAATCCCGAACGCCGCGCCGATGAGCCCGAACGCGCCGGCCCGTTTTTCTCTCGGTGTGACATCCGTGATATACGCAAAAGCCGTCGGGACAGTCGAGCTGGAGATGCCAGAAATAAGTCGGCCAACAAACAACCAGCCGAGTGTTGGCGCTAACGCCATGACTACGTAATCCAGGCCCAGGCCAAGGGTGGAAAGGAGCAGAACGGGCCGGCGGCCAAATCGGTCGGACAGAACGCCAATCACAGGCGAAAAGAAAAACTGCATGGCGGCAAAGACGGTGAGAAAAATCCCGTTCCAAATCGCGGTACGCGCCATGTCGTTGTTTACAAAACCGAGAATCAGGTTTGGCAACACCGGTGCGATCAGGCCGAGTGCGACCATGTCGAGCATGACCGTGATGAAGATAAATGCGATGGCGGCTGGACGTGCTTTCATACCGTTTCCGTAATGCGCTAAACGTTAATTGTAATTCGGGACCGAGCTACGAATCTCGAGTCTCGGGCACGACGGCGATTGCGGATCACGAAGGTAAATCTGTGTTAGCATGTGGCAAGATGCTTCGTGTATCTTATCTCTCGCCAAAAACCGAAGTCTGCCAAAGTAAAATCCACGGACGCGGCTTGTTTGCGACTGCAGATATTGCCAAAAACGAAATCGTGGCCGTGAAAGGCGGTCGTATTGTTGATCGAAAGACTTTGCGCGAGAAAATCACGCCAGCGCTCGGGCCGGTGGAAATTCAAATCGACGATGATTTGTTTATTGCGCCAGTGACTAAGCAAGAGCGCGAGCTATCGATGTTATGTTCGAATCACGCGTGCGACGCGAATCTTGGAGTGCGCGGCGAAATCACGTTCGTCGCGATGCGCCCGATCCGCTCCGGTGAAGAACTCACGCATGACTGGGCGACAACGGACAACGATGATTACTCCGTCGAATGCAAATGCGGTGCGCCCAATTGCCGTAAAATTCTCACTGGCAAAGATTGGCAGCTTCTGGAATTGCAAAGGCGTTATGTGGGCTATTTCTCAGCTTACCTGGCGCAAAAAATCGCGACGCTTGTGCTCGTTGTCGCGACTGTTCTGACCGGAATTGCAGGTTGCGCCCAGCTCAAGAGGCCGGCGCCGCAACTCAAGGCGGCTGCAGTCGGTGCGCGTTTCGACCAAATCGGGCGGGTTTCGCTTTTTGCAGGGGAACCTTGCACACCGCAAATCATGTTCAATTTTCGAGGGGCCCAATTAACGATCTCGCTCGCCGCACCCAGACGTGAAACGGAAATCCTCACCGACGCGGCGAAAAAGAATCGCCGGGTTCATGTTCTAGGAAAATGGCGACATGGGGGACCATCGAACTGCAGCTACATTGAAGTTACGAGCGCAGAATTAACCGGATAAATCCGACCAGATAGCACTGTTTCCGCCGCGCCGCCCGACGATCAGTACCTATAATTCTCTGATTTGAACGGTCCTTCGATTGGCACACCAAGATAATCGGCTTGTTTTTGGGAAAGCTTGGTGAGCTTTACGCCGATTTTTTCCAGGTGCAGACGTGCGACTTCTTCGTCGAGTTTTTTCGGCAGAACGTAAACACCGACTTTGTAAGTATCGCGATTTTTCCAGAGATCGAGCTGCGCCAGAACCTGATTCGAGAATGAATTCGACATGACGAAGCTCGGGTGACCGGTAGCGCATCCGAGGTTCACCAGTCGGCCTTCCGCCAGAAGGAAAATTTCGTGTCCATCCGGGAACGTGTACTTGTCCACCTGGGGCTTAATGTTGGTTTTTTTCACGCCTTTGGCGGTGTTGAGAGCGTCGACCTGAATCTCATTATCGAAGTGGCCGATATTGGCGACGATCGCCTGGTCTTTCATCCGTTGCATGTGATCGAGTGTGATCACGTCAAGATTGCCGCTCGCAGTGATATAAACCTCACCACGACTGAGCGTATTTTCGATCGTCGTCACTTCATAGCCTTCCATCGCCGCTTGCAGTGCATTGATTGGATCAATCTCAGTGATGACGACACGCGCGCCCTGGCCGCGCAACGATTGCGCGCAGCCTTTGCCGACATCGCCATAACCACAAACCACGGCGACCTTCCCGGCGAGCATCACGTCCATCGCGCGATTCAATCCATCGACCAACGAGTGCCGGCAGCCATAGAGGTTATCGAACTTCGATTTGGTGACGGAATCGTTCACGTTGATCGCGGGAACAAGGAGTCGATTTTCCTGATGCATTTTGTAAAGACGATGCACGCCCGTGGTAGTTTCTTCGGAAACGCCACGCCAATCCTTTACGATTTCGTGCCAGCGATAGGGATTCTCACCATGAATCTCAAGCAGTAAATCCTTGATTACCTGCTCTTCTTTGTTTTCCGATTTTGTCTTTGCCCAATCACTGCCCTCTTCGAGTTCATAACCTTTGTGAATGAGCAAAGTAGCGTCCCCGCCATCATCGACCATCAGTTGTGGGCCTTTACCGTCGGGATGTGAGATCGCCCGATAGGTGCACCGCCAGTAATCCTCCAGCGATTCGCCTTTCCACGCGAACACGGAGATACCGCGCTTGGCGATCGCTGCTGCGGCATGATCTTGCGTTGAGAAAATATTGCAGCTCGCCCAGCGCACGCTTGCGCCAAGGTCCGTCAGCGTTTCAATCAACACTGCGGTTTGGATCGTCATATGCAGGGAGCCCGTGATGCGCACACCCGCGAGCGGTTTCTGGGTCGCATACTTTTCGCGGATCGCCATCAGACCCGGCATTTCCTTTTCGGCGATAGAAATCTCTTTTCTTCCGAAATCGGCAAGATTGATGTCTTTGACTTTGTAATCTGTCTTTGTGTCTTCGATTGTTGTCGTACCCATAGTATTAATTTTATGTCTTAAATCTTCAGCTATTGCGCTGCAGCGCGTAGCTCGTTGGCCCTATCCGTTTTTTCCCAAGTGATATCCGAATCATCGATCTTGCCAAAGTGGCCGTAGTTGGTTGTTTTTGAATAGATCGGTCGGAGTAAATCGAGTTGCTGAATAATCTCAGCGGGTTTGAAGTTAAACGTTGACAGCACAGCGCGTTCGATTGCCGCTTCATCGACGGCATTTGTGCCAAAGGTATCGACGTGCACGCTCAGCGGTTTGGGATGCCCGATTGCGTAGGCAAATTGAACTTCGCATTTTTTTGCCAGTCCCGCCGCAACCACAGTCTTTGCCACCCAGCGTCCCATGTAAGCTGCGCTGCGATCCACTTTGCTCGGATCCTTCCCCGAAAAAGCACCGCCACCGTGGCGGCCCATTCCGCCATAGGAATCAACAATAATTTTGCGGCCAGTAAGCCCGGTGTCGCCCTGCGGGCCGCCGATCACGAAATTGCCGGTCGGATTCACCAGAAACTGCGTGTTGTTACTTAACATTCCAGCAGGCAGAACTTTTTTGATGACTTCCTCGATAACGAAGCTGCGTATTTCCGAATGCTTTACGTCTCGGCTGTGCTGCGTGGAAACGACGACGCACGAAATTCCAATCGGCTTTCCATTTTCGTAAATCACGGACACCTGCGATTTGGCGTCCGGCCGGAGCCAGCCTACTTTCGCACTCTTACGAATGCGAGTGAGCTCGCGGCCTAACCGATGCGCAAACATGATTGGCGCTGGCATCAATTCCGGCGTCTCGTCGCACGCGTAGCCGAACATCAAACCCTGGTCGCCTGCGCCCTGTTCGGCGGTCTCCTTGCCGTCAGCCGCACACGCATCCACGCCCTGCGCAATATCGGGTGACTGCTTGGTGATGATGTTGGAGACGAAAATTTTGTCCGCATGAAAAACGTCATCATCATTCACGTAACCGATCTCGCGCACGGTATCGCGAACGATCTGCACGTAATCGAGTTTTGCGTTGGTGGTAATTTCCCCTCCGACGATAACGACGTTGCTCTTCGCGTAGGTCTCACACGCCACGCGACTGTGGCGATCTTCTGCCATGCAGGCATCTAGGACCGTATCAGAGATGGTGTCGCAAACTTTATCGGGATGGCCTTCGGTGACGGATTCGGATGAAAAGATGTAACGGCGAGACATGATTTTAAGAAGATGATTCGTTAAAAAGTTACAACGTTAAAATTAGATTAGCCAAGGAACGCGTTCCGCCGTTGTAACGATTCAACGTTTCTAACGATGTTACGCCGTCGTAAGACATATTGACCAATCATGATGCGTCGATATATCGTTGGCTACTCCGATGGCGTCAACCATTAATTTATTGCGGCTTCTGGCCGACCCCACCCGGGTGCGCCTGTTGCTTCTTTTGGAGCAGGAAGAACTCTCAGTGGCCGAGTTGCAGCAGATTCTGGGAATGGGCCAATCGCGCATTTCCAGTCATCTCGCCCAATTAAAGCGGGCGGGTGTCGTTTCCGATCGCCGCGTAGGTAAAAATGTGTATTACGGCGCGAATCATCAGGGACGGAATTCACAGCGAGAGCGCGTGGAAGAAATTATCCGTTTGCTCACCCGCGAACTGCCGGAAACATCGGGCGATCGGACCAGTCTGAAGCTTGTTCTGCACAAGCGGCAGGACAAGGCGCGCAAATACTTCGACGAACTGGCCGGCAAGTTTGGGCGGAGCTATGTGCCGGGCCGCTCGTGGAAGGCACTGGCCCACACTCTCATTACCCTGCTTCCGCCGCTGACAGTAGCCGACTTGGGCGCAGGCGAGGGGACGCTTTCGCAATTGCTCGCCAAAAACGCACGCAAAGTTATCGCCGTCGATAATTCGCCGAAGATGGTTGAGTTCGGTGGACAGCTGGCCAAGAAACACGGAATCAAGAACCTCGAATACCGGCTTGGCGACATTGAAGATCCGCCGATTGCGAAAAACAGCGTCGATCTGGCAATTTTGAGTCAGGCGTTACATCATGCCATCCATCCTCAGCGAGCAGTCGCAGCCGCCCACGGGATTCTGAGACGCGGCGGCCGGCTGGCGATCCTCGATCTCTTGAGCCACCGATTCGAACGAGCGCGCGAATTGTATGCCGACCACTGGCTGGGATTCAGTGAAGTGCAATTGCACCAATTCCTGGAAAAGAGCGGCTTCCGGCAAATTGAAGTGAGCGTTGTATCACGAGAAAAGCAGAGCTCGCACTTCCAAACGGTCCTGGCTACTGGCATTAAGTGAACGCCGGAGCCGGTTCGTGTGTCAATATACTGGCCGTTGGTTTATGGTCTCAACCGACAAATCTGTAGCCATGACCAGCTTCTTCGAGGAGGCAAAACGGCGCAAGGTGTACCGGGTCGCGGCAGCCTACATCATCGCCGCCGGCGGGATCATACAACTGGCCTCTGCCGCGTTTCCCGCGTGGGATTTGCCAAACTGGGCGCTGCGCCTGGTGATCGTGCTGCTTTTGATGGGCTTTCCAATAGCGCTGATTCTTGCCTGGGCGTACGACATCACCGCGCAGGGCGTTCGCGCGACGCCGAGCCTAGCGGGGCCCAGATCGCATCGTCGCCGAAACATGGTGATGCTTGTACTGACAGGAGTGGCCGTATCAGCTGCCGCCGGGTTCTTTCTCCTGCCGCGCGTCTCGGCCCACAAATGCGACAAGTCGATCGCAGTGTTGCCATTTGAAAATCTGAGTGACGAAAAAGAGAACGCGTATTTCGCTGACGGCGTTCAGGACGATGTGCTGACCAATTTATCGAAGATTGGCGACTTGAAAGTGATCTCACGCACGTCGGTCATGCCGTATCGGGGGAAGAGATCCAACGTTCGCGAAATCGGGAAGGCTCTGGGGGTGGGTGCCATTCTGGAAGGCAGCGTTCGCCGCATGGGCAATCGCGTCCGCGTCAACGTGCAATTGATCAACGCTGACACCGACGAGCATATGTGGGCGGAAGATTACGATCGCGATCTGACGGATGTGTTCGCCATTCAAACTGACCTGGCCCAACAAATCGTGCGCGAATTGCAGGCGAAGTTGTCCCCAATGGAGAAGGCGCAAATCGAACGCAGACCCACTGAAAATGGCGAGGCCTATCTGGCGTTTATGCAGGGGCACGAGATATTTTACCGGCCGGACAAATTCCGCAGTAATACAGAAAAGGCTGAGCAGTTTTTTGAGGAAGCAACGAAATTCGATCCAAACTTCGCCGGTGCATTTGCTGCATTGGCGCGGGTGCACGAATGGACTTATCGCGACTTCGATCCAACGCCTGCGCGAAAGGAAAAAGCGCGTGCCGCAGCGGAGACAGCGATTCGTTTGCAGCCGGATCTGCCTGAGGCCCATCTCGCAATGGGTTTCTATTATTATTATTGCGAGCGCGATTATCAGGGAGCACTCAGGGAATTCGCCATTGCCAAGCTGAGCTTACCAAACTCTTCGGAAGTTTATATGGCCATTGGTGCAATTGAGCGTCGTCAGGGAAAATGGAAGGAGTCCACGGCAAATCTCGAGAGAGCCGCATCGCTCAGTCCAAAAGACGCGTGGGTTTTGCAAAATCTTGCCGACAATTATTACGCAATTAGAAATTTTGAAACTGCGGAGAAGATTTTCGACCGTGCGATCGAGGCTGCACCCCAGTCATTGGGTCCGCGCGAGCAGAAGGCGAACCTTGCGGTTGCGTGGAAGGGAGATCTTAGCGTGATGGAGAAAGAGCTCGCGCAATTGCCGGCAGGCGTCGATCCAGACGGTCTCGTTACGTTCTCACGTGTGCAGCTT
>Ga0081540_1000325_pt1 | contig 49368 bp, 37 predicted proteins | sample TabmetS2T1R1_FD_71024 | JGI IMG/M metagenome (GOLD analysis project Ga0081540, IMG submission 71024) | Tabebuia heterophylla rhizosphere microbial communities from the University of Puerto Rico - S2T1R1 | ecosystem: Host-associated > Plants > Roots > Rhizosphere ...
GAAAGGCGTCCTCGTCGCAGTTGCTGCCCGGGAAGACGACGATCCCGACCTTCATCCGATCTCCACCCGGAAGTTCTCCACCACCGTGTTGGCGAGGAGCTTCCGGCACATCTCCTCCACCTGGGTGCGGGCCTCGGCGCCACTCCCCTCCGGGAGCTGCAGCTCGATGTACTTGCCCAGCCGGACACCGGCGACCTGGCCGAAGCCCAGAGCATGCAGGCTGCTCTCCACGGCCTTCCCTGCCGGGTCGAGCACCCCTGGCTTCAGCGTCACGTACACCCGTGCAAGCATGTCTCCTCCGGTGCGACACCCGCGGTGGGCGCGGGGCGGGCGGCGCCGCCTCTATCAGCCGTGCGAGGAGGCGTCCACACCTGTCTTAACGCGGGGTTAGAGTGTCGGCCAGCACAGTTGGGAGCCGCGTGGTAACGGTAGGTCGATGCCGTCCTGGGCGCTGTGGCCCGGGTGCGTCGCACTCCTCCTGGTCCGCGCCCTCATGGCCGCAGTGGAGTCGGCGCTCTCGGGCGTCTCCGAACTAAGAGCCAGGGAGCTTGCCACCCTCTCCGGGAGGGCCGGCCGGCGTGTGCTCCGCCTGCGCACTCACCGGGAGATGACCGCCTCGGCCCTCCGGATCGGGATGGTCCTGAGCGGCTTCCTGGCCGCCGGGGTCGGGGCGCTCGCTCCGCCGGCCATGGTTCAGTTCGACGTGTCGCGCCTCGGAGGCATCGGAGGCGCGCTGGCGGCGCCGCTGGCCGGCGTGCTGTTCGTGGGCCTGCTTGCCACGGTGGCCGACGTGACTGCCCGGGCCATCGCCAGCACCGACCCGGAATCCGCGGCCCTCCGCCTCTCCTGGCTTCCCACCCTGCTTTCCTGGGTGCTCGGCCCCTTCGCTCGGGTGCTGCTGGCAGGGGTCAACCTCCTGCTCCGGCCCTTCGGGATCCGCGCGCGCTTCGAGCCGCCTCCGCCTCCGCTCGCGGAGCTGGAGCGCATGCTCGCCGCCCAGGCCGCGAACCAGAAGCTGGACGCGAGCGCGCCCGAGCTCATCCGGAGCGTGTTCGAGCTTTCGGACAAGCGTTGCCGCGACGTGATGGTGCCTCGGACCGATGTGGTGGCGGTGGAGATCTCCACGCCGCCCACGGAGATCCTCCGGATCCTCGCCGAGGAGAACCACAGCCGCATTCCGGTCTACCGGGATGACATCGACCACATCGTCGGCGTGCTGCACGCGCGCGACCTCATCCCGCTCTTGCAGCACCCGGAGCTCATCGTCCTGCAGGACCTGGTGCGGCCGGCGGTGTTCGTTCCGTGGATCAAGCCGGTCGGAGATCTGCTCCGCGAGATGCAGAAGCGGCGGATTCACATGGCGATGGTCACCGACGAGTACGGCGGGTTCATGGGCGTCGTGACCCTCGAGGACATCCTCCGGGAGATCGTTGGAGACATCGCCGACGAGTTCGAGCAGCCCGACCAGCCCATCGAGAAGCAGCCCGACGGCTCCTTCCTGGTTGACGCGATGCTCGAGGTGGACGAGTTCGCCAAGGCGTTCGGGCTCCCCCTGCCCGACGGCGAGTACGAGACGCTCGGTGGCTACCTCAGCTCGCTCTCGGGAAGCATCCCCGAGGTGGGCGACCGGTTCACCTACGACGGCTGGCAGTTCACCATCGCCTCGAAGCAGGGACCCCGGCTCGGGCGCGTTCGGATGACCCGCCTCAAGGCGCCCTCCGCCCCAACGCGCGAGGGCGGGACGCAGCCGAGCACGGCGACCTCCTGAGCGGATCCAGTTCGGGAGCTGGCGAAGCCCTACACCGCGGGGGGTGGCCGCCGGAGGACTCCCGAACGGAGGACCAGCCAGACCAGCCCAGCGCCGAGCGCCATCAATGCCCCCACGGTGACCGCGATCCGGACCAGCGTGCGAGCCACCATGCCCTCCAGGTCGGCCATGGTCCTGGCCCGAATTCCCTCGACCCCCTCCAGCCCAGGGACGAGCTTCGCGTCCAGGTCGGCGAGGGTGGCCACTCGCTGGCCATCGACGTTGCCCAGCACCGCGGCGCGCTCCTGCCCAAGCCGATCGAAGGAGTCGATCCGCTGCCGTTCGATGTCGCCGAGTACCGCCACCCGCTCGCCGCGCAGTGAGCTCACCGCCCGCTGTCTAACGCTGCGCCGACCGGAGACGAATCCCACGCCGCGCACGCTGTACTTGCACACCGCGCTCCCCGTCGCGGGAAGTCTGCTAGCGTCGTTCGCCGTGCTTCGCCGGGGCTCAGACCGCACCGTCGACATGCCCGTGGAACCGGGACGGGACCGCCCGGGACTCACCACGCAGCTCGCCGATGCCGCGATCCGGCGCTTCCTCGAGACGCCAGTGGCCGAAGCGTTGATCGAGCGCATCGTCCAGGCCCTCATGCGGAGCCCCGAGCTGGACCGGCTGGTCACCAAGGTGGTGGCAGATCTGGAAGGGAACCCTGTCGTCGACTCCCTGGTCGACCGCGAGGTGGACCGGGTCCTGGAGGCACTCCGGGAGGACGAGGCTCTCCAGCTCCTGATCCGTGAGCAAGCCGGCCGGTATCTCCAGCACCTCGGTGAGCACCCGGAGCCCGTGCAACGACTGATCCAGGAGCAGAGTCGCGGGGTGGTGGACGATTTCCTGACCGCGCTTCGCGAACACGCGCTGGCGGCGGACGACGCCGTCGACGGGTGGGTGCGGCGGAGAGTGGGCCGAGCGTGACTCCGCGCTTCGCAGGCGTGGTGAGCCGAGGAGCGGCCACCGTGGTCGACATCGTGATCCTGACGGTGCTTCTGGCCGGAACGACCTGGATCGTGCCTCAGCTCGCGTTCCATCTCCTGGGCCTCCAGCCGCCTCACTGTCCCGAAGGGACGGAGTGGTGGCGGTTCCGGGTGCATCTCTGCCATGCCCTGGGCTGGGTCAACCCGGTGGCAACACTTGCCTACCCGCCGCTTTACCGGGTGACCTTCTGGACCGTGGCCGGACAAACGCCGGGAATGGCACTCTTCGGGCTTCGATTGCTGCGCACCGATGGCAGGCAAATCGACCTTGCGACCGCGATCCGACGCTGGGCCGCGCGCCTGGGCAGCATCCTCGCGCTGGGGCTGGGCTTCCTACCCATCCTGCTCTCGACGCGCCGCCAGGCGCTGCACGATCGTCTGGCGGGAACGGTCGTGGTGCACGCCTGGGCCGAGCCGATGCCGCGACCGTGGGCCGAGCTGCGGGGATGAAGCTCGGCCCTAGTCGAGGATCTCGGAAAGTGGGCGGGCCACCTGGTTTGCCTGCGCTGCGCCGACGGACCAGCCAGGCTTGCATCCCACCCGAAGCTCGGCCCAGAGCCGTCCGTCGACGAAGACCCGTACCACACCGCCCGAGAACCAGCTGCATCGGATGGCCATCTCGCGCGTGAGTCGCGGAAGTCGTCTGGCTGAGCAGAATGCACGAGGATTCTGCGGTGGTAGGTCCGAGGAGCCCCGGACCTCGACCTCGTCCGGATCTTCACCGACGTTGTACAGCCACACGTCGCTCACGACCGACCCCGAGTCGTGCAGGTAGGCCCACCCCACCACTCCGTCATCCTCGAGCACGACCGCTCTCGAGCCCTCGGGAATAGCGAGGAAGAACGCGTCCGTGCGTTGCCGACTCATCGTCCCAGCAGGGGGTTCAGGGCCTCCACGCTGAGTGGCCAGCCGTTGCGGCGGGCGACGAGCTGTAGGGCCCGGGCGAACTCCGACGCACTCTGGAAGCGCTTTTCGCGGTCGGCGAACGTGGCCTGACGCACGACGCGCCCGAGGTACTCCGGGATTCCGGACCGAAGCGGCTCCAGAAGCGGGATCTGCGCGTCACGCACCCGGGCCAGCAGGTCCAGCTCGCTCGCCTGCGGGAACAGCCGCCGGTTGGCCACCAGCTCCCAGAGGATGATGCCCACCGAGTACAGATCGCTTCGCCCGTCGACCACGTCCCCCACCACCTGCTCCGGGCTCATGTAGGCCAGGGTTCCCCGCAGCGTCCCCTGCTCGGACCGCGGAAACCCGTCGAACTCGGCGATACCGAAGTCGGTCAGCTTCACGTCGCCGGTCACCGAGAGCAGCACGTTGGCCGGGTTGACGTCGCGATGGACCAGCGGGACCGCCGGGTTTGCCCCGATGCCGCCGTGCAAGTACGCGAGCGCCTCCAGCAGGCACCAGCCGATGTAATTCGCCGCGGGCAACGGCATCGGCGTCCCCGCCCGGATGAGCTGCTCGAGGAAGTAGCCCAGCGTCCGCCCCGGAACGAGCTCCTGCACCATCAGGTAGTCCACGCCCGACTTGAAGCAGCGGAAGGTCCGGACCAGATGCTTGTGCTGGAGGCGGACGGCGATCTTCGCCTCGTCGATGAAGTGCTTCACGTGCGCGCCGTCGTTCCGGTACACCGGCAGCAGCCGCTTGAGGACTACCTCGGGGCCCTCGCCTGCCGCGGGAGTCGTCGAGGGCAACGGTCGGGCCTGATAGACCTCGGCCATCCCGCCCACCGCGAGCCTGCCCACGATCTCGTACCCTCCGAGCTCCCGCTCCAGCGGCACGGGCCCAAGTGTACCGCGGCCGGCCGGCCCCCCGACGGATCCTGTGGAAATCCGTCCCCGGCCGACGCATTGTGCGCCCACCTCAGAGGAGTTCGATGACCTTCACGCCGGAACTGGTGTCTGGACTCGGTGCGCTGCTCTTTTCTGCCATCGGGATCATCGTCGGGTTGCTCGGCCCCGAGCTGCTCCTGCCGATGTGGCGCATCTTCGGCGGCGCGCGCTCGGTGCCGCTCTCGCGCTTCGCCTCGGTGGGGCTGGGCCTCTTCGGGGGCTTCATCGGCGGGCTCCTGACCCCGTTCTTCGCCCCCGCCGCGCAGATGTTCTACCCCGTGTGGTGGGGCTTCCTGCTCGCCGCGGGCAACGCCGGCGGGGTCGTCTTCACCGGCGCGATGATCGCCTCGGTGCCGGACCGGAACGCCGGCTACTGACGTCGAAAGGGTCGACCGGACGAATCGCGCCGCGATCGCGGCCGAGGCTTCCGGGCTTGCCGGCCCCCCGCGGAGCTCACCGGTCGCGGGGAGTCCCCAGCGGGTCTTCCCAGCCACCCATGTCCGCCGCGAGACGCTCGGCCTCGCGCGGGCCCCAGCTCCCCGGCTCGTAGAACTGGAGCGGGGTCGCGTTGTCCAGCACCGGCTCGACCACCGCCCACGCGGCCTCGACCGCATCCTGACGGACGAAGAGCGTCGCATCGCCGTTCATCGCGTCGGTCAGCAGCCGCTCGTAGGCGTCCGCCTCGTCGGCGGCCTTTTCGTTCACCATCGCCAGCTCCACGGTGGTCCCGACCAGATCGGGGCCCGGCTTCTTCACCCGTGCGCTCAGCGACAGCTTCATGTCCGGGCCGAGCCGGAAGCGGAAGGTGTTTGCGTCGCGCCGGGTCAGCTTCCGGAGCGGGGGCCGCCGCAGCTTCACCGTCACCTCGGTTGCCGTGACCGGGAGTGTTTTGCCCGAGCGGATCAGGAACGGCACCCCGTCCCACCGCCAGGACGAGACCTGAAGCCGGACCGCGGCATAGGTCTCCACCTGCGAGTGCGGCGCCACCCCGGGCTCCTGGCGGTAGCCCACGAACTGGCCCCGCACCACGTCCTCCGGGCGGAGTGGCGGGATGGCGCGGAACACGTCTCCCACCTCGTTCCGCACCGATTCCCAGTAGAGGTCCGAGGGCGGCTCCATCGCCAGGAAGCCCACGACCTGGAGCAGGTGGTTCTGCACCACGTCCCGGATGCACCCGGTCTCGTCGTAGAACTTGCCCCGACCCTCGATGCCGAAGCTCTCGGCCATCGTGATCTGCACGCACTCGACGTAGTTGCGGTTCCAGATCGGCTCGAGGAACGTATTGGAGAAGCGGAAGAACAGGAGATTCTCCACCGCCTCCTTCCCCAGGTAGTGGTCGATGCGAAAAACCGCTTGCTCGGGGAACACCTGGTGGAGGATCCGGTTCAGCTCCTCCGCGCTCTTCAGGTCGTGGCCGAACGGCTTCTCCACCACGACCCGCGCACCCGCGGAGCAGCCGGACTTGCTCAGCGCCTCGATCACGGCGGCGAAGAGCATGGGCGGGATCGCCAGATAGTGCGTGGCGGCCCGGCAACCGGCGAGCAGCTCCTTGAGCTTCGCGAAGGTCGCCACATCGCCGTAATCCCCGTCCACGTACCTCAGCTGCGACATGAGTCTGGAGAACGCCGGCTCCCGCACGCCGGGACCGTACTTCTCCACGCTCTCCTTCGCGCGCGCCTTGAGCTGCTCCAGCGTCCAGCCCGATTTGGCTACCCCGATGACCGGACACTCGAGCGCGCCGCGCTCCACCATCGCCTGGAGCGCGGGGAAGATCTTCTTGTACGCCAGGTCCCCGGTCGCGCCGAAAAACACCAGGGCGTCGGAACGGGTGGACTTCGGCCCCTGCCAGACCGCATCCGGGGTGCTCATGGCCGCGAGGTCGTATCAGCCGGCGAGCGAGGCGTACAGCCGTTCATAGGAAGCTGCCGAGCTGTCCCAGGACCAGTCCCGGAGCATGCCCCGCCGCCGGAGCGCATCGAGGTCGTCACGGCGATGCCACCACCAGTCCATCGCTCGGCCGCTCGCCCAGAGCAGGCCTCCGACATCGAAGTCCCGGAACTTGAACCCCGTTCCGTCGGGAAGAGCGGCGTCGCGCACCGTGTCCTCGAGGCCACCCGTCGCTCGCACCACCGGGACCGTTCCGTACCGGAGCGAGTACATCTGGTTCAGGCCGCTCGGCTCGTAGAGCGAGGGCATGAGGAAGAAGTCCGCCCCGCCCTCCACCAGGTGCGAGAGCGCCGGTTCGAAGCCGAGGAAGACCCGGAACCGGTCGGGCCGGGCTGCGGCGAGCGAGCGCAACGCATCCTCGTACCAGTGGTCGCCGTTCCCGAGCACCACCACCTCTGCTCCCCGGTCGAGCAATGTGGGAACGGCCTCCAGCAGGAGGGAGATCCCCTTCTGCGCGGCAAGCCGGGTCACGACCCCGAAGAGCGGCGCGTCCGAGACGTGGTCCGGATCGGGCAGCCCGAAGCGATGCCGGAGCTCGGCCTTGCACACCGCCTTGCCCGAGAGGTCGCGCGCGTCGTACGGCGCGGGGAGATACGGGTCGGCGTGCGGGTCCCACTCGTGCACGTCGATGCCGTTGAGGATGCCGTGCAGCTCGTGGGCGCGGGCCCGGAGCATTCCCTCGAGCATGCAGCCGTAGCTCTCGGTCTGGATCTCCTGCGCGTAGGTGGGGCTCACCGTGCTCAGGGCATCGGCGAAGGCCAGGCCGGACTTCATGAAGTTCACCTGGTCGTAGAACTCGAGCCCCATGGGAGTGAACACGTCCCAGGGGAGCCCGAGGTCGCCCATCACGCTCTTGGGGAAGACGCCCTGGTAGGCGAGGTTGTGGATGGTGAAGAGGCTGCGAGCCTCGCCCACCGAGGTTCCGCGGAAACCGCGGGCCAGCGCCAGCGCTCCGAGCCCGGTCTGCCAGTCGTTCAGGTGCACGACATCGGGCGCGAAGTGCATCGCCTGCGCGGCGGACAGCGCGCCCACCGCGAGGAAGGCGAAGCGCCGATGGTTGTCGCCGTACTCGCCGTGCCCGTCCCCGTAGAGGCCCGGACGTCCGTAGAAGCCTTGATGCTCGAGGAACCACACCTCGTGGCGAGGCGCCGGCCGCGCCATGCGGATGGAGGCGCGGAGATCCCCGAACGGGAACCGCAGGCGAACGGAGCGGCCGGTGTCCTCGGCGTTCGGGATGCGTGCGGTGGCGTAGAGCGGGGTCACGACCCGGATCTCGTGGCCTCGTGCCGAGAGCGCCCGGGGCAGCGCGTGCGCCACGTCGGCCAGTCCGCCCGACTTGCTGTAAGGCGCGACCTCCGAGGCCACGTAGAGGATCTTCACGGTCGCACCATGCCCACTGCTGGCTGGCCGTCAACGCCCGAGAGCGTGCCGTCTCTGCTATGGAGGGCAGCATGACGGACCCGTTCGACCAGTTCGCGGAGTGGTTCCGCGAGGCCGAGGTCGCCGTGCCGGTGGACCCGAACGCGATGGTGCTCTCCACCGTCGGGCCCGACGGGCGGCCCAGCTCGCGGGTGGTGCTGCTCAAGGGGTTCGACCGCGAAGGCTTCGTCTTCTACGGCAACCTCGAGTCGCGAAAGTTCCGAGAGCTCCGGGCGAATCCCTGGGGCGCTCTCAACTTTCACTGGAAGCCCCTGGAGAAGCAGGTGCGCATCGAGGGCAGGGTGGCGCAGGTCTCGGATCAGGAGGCCGATGCGTACTTCGTCACCCGTCCGCGCGGAAGCCAGATCGGCGCCTGGGCGTCGCGTCAGAGCGAGCCGCTCGCCAGCCGCGCCGTGCTCGAGGCGGCGGTGAGGGAGGTCGAGGCCCGCTACGCCGGGCGTGAGGTTCCCCGTCCCCCGGACTGGTCCGGGTTTCGTCTGAATCCGGACCGCATCGAGTTCTGGAAGTCGGCCCCGTTCCGGCTGCACGACCGGGAGGTATTCCGGCGGGCGTCGGACGACGCGCCGTGGACGGTGGAGCGCCTCTACCCTTGAGAGCGGATCACCAGGGAATCTCGCGACCCTGGAAGTCGAAGACGCGTCCGCTCTGCTCGGCGGTGAGCCCGTCGATGATGCGCAACATTCCACGGACGGACTGCTCGGGCGGAACGAGCGCGGCGGTTCCCCCCATGCGGGTCTGCACCCAGCCGGGATGGAGAGCCACGGTCCGGAAGCCCTCGCCGCGGAGGTCCTCCGCGAGGATCCGGGTGGCCATGTTCAGCGCAGACTTGCTCATCCGGTAGGCGAAGCGGCCACCGGTGGTCTCGGCGATGCTTCCCAGCGCGCTGGTGAGGTTGACGATCTTCTTCGCCTTCCCCTCGCGGAGGCGCGGAAGGAGCGCGCGCACCAGCCGGAGCGAGCCCACCGCGTTGACGTTGAACACCCGGAGGATGTCGGCCGGGTCGATGGGCTCTCCGCCCTTCACTCCCGAGACCCCGGCGTTGTTGATCAGCACGTCCACTGCGCCGGCGGGAAGCTTCTCGGCGAAGGCGGCGACGCTCGCGTCGTCGGCCACGTCCAGCGGGTGGATCCGGACGCGGATGCCTGGGCGGACCAGCGCCTGGAGCTCGGGAGCGTCGTCGGGGTTTCGGGCGGTGGCGTCGACCTCCTCGCCGCGCGCTGTCAGCTGCTTGACGAACTCGAGGCCAATTCCGCGGTTGGCACCGGTCACCACGAAGCGCATGGCCGTGACATAAGCAGCACTCAGGTGGGTCGCGAGAGGAATCGCAGACCTTGCGACATTCGTCGTAAAGGAAGGCCCCGTGCCGCAGCTGCGCACCGCCATCGTCGGAGCTGGCATCTCGGGGTTGACGCTCGGCTGGGCGCTGCGGGCGCGTGGGACTCCGGTGACGGTGCTGGAGAGCTCCGAGCGCGTGGGGGGACAGATCCGCTCCTGGCTCGAGGAGGGGTTCGTCCTCGAGGCCGGCCCGAACGGCTTCCTCGATCGGGACGGCGCGGTGGCTCGGGTGGCCGGGGCGCTGGGCATCGCCGATCGATTTCGGCCGGCATCCGCCGCGGGGGACCGGCGGGCGCTCTTCGTCCGGGGGAAGGTGCGGACGCTGCCCTCGAAGCCTCCCGAGCTGCTCAGGTCGGACATCGTGCCGTGGTGGGCGAAGCTCCGGCTGCTGCTCGAACCGCTGAGTCGCCGTGGGCCGACCGGGGTGGACGAGAGCCTGGCCCGGTTCGGGCGTCGCCACTTCGGACGGCACGTGACCGAGACGCTGCTCGACGCGGTGCAGACGGGGATCTTCGGCGGCGACTCGGAGCGGCTGAGCCTCCGGGCGGCCTTCCCGCGGCTGCACGAGATGGAGCGGAATCACCGGAGCCTGCTGCTCGCGGCGAAGGCAATGCGCGCCAAGGGAACACGTGCGGCGCCACCGCGCCTCGCGTCGTTCGAAGGTGGGCTGGAGACGCTTCCGCGCGCGCTCTCGCAGACGCTCGGCGACGCGATCCGGCTCGGCGTGCGGGTGCGTGCGCTCGAGCCCGTGGCGGGCGGATGGCAGCTCCGCTGGGACGGCGGTGGGGAGCGCTTCGAGCGGGTCGTGCTCGCCATGCCGCCGCGCGTCTCGGCCGAGCTGCTCCGGCCGCTGGATGCGAGCGTCGCCACCGCCCTGGAGGCGATCCGGGCCGTTCCCATCTCGGTGGTCCACCTCGGCTGGCGCCCGGCGCTGGATCCGGACCCGCAGGGCTTCGGCGTTCTGGTGCCGGCGCGGGAGCGGCGGCGGGTGCTGGGGGTGATCTTCGTCTCTTCGGCATACCCCTTCCGAGCGCCGGGGGGTGGAACGCTCTTGACCACCCTGGTCGGCGGGGCGCACGGCGCGCAGTGGGTGGGGCTCCCGGACGAGCAGCTGGTGGGTCTGGTGCGCGAGGAGCTGGAGACGATCCTCGGCATCAAGCGGCCGCCTGACCTGGTCCGCATCGTGCGCTGGGCCCACGCCATACCGCAGTACGAGGTGGGCCATCACGCGCGGCTGGACGCGATCGCGACGGCCCTGCGGAATCATCCGCGCCTTGTGCTCGCGGGGAGCGCATACCGCGGGCCGGGGATCTCCGACTGCGTGCGCGAGTCGCTCGCGTTGGCGGACACCATCGCGCCCACGACCGCGGCACCACCGGCCTCGGCCGCAGCGGGTTAGCGGTCCTCCCACGGATGACGAGGCACGACGAGGTCACGACGAGGTGTCAGACACCTCGTAATGGGGGACGAGACGCTCTTAGGAACGCATCACCGTCGCCGGACGCGGACGGAGAATCCAGCGGCCCGGACGTCGCGGGCGTTCATCTCGCCTCCAACTCTCACGCTCGGCCGAAGGCCCGACAGCCGGCGCCGCGCCGACCACGAGGTGTCTATTACGAGGTGTCTATTACGAGGTGTCTGACACCTCGGGCGGGCGCCTCGGGCCGGTGTCTGACACCTTCGGGCGGCAGCTGGACCGAAGATGCTCGGTGGCTGAGGGAGGGCTCGCCGACCCCCTATTACGAGGTGTCTGACACCTCGCAGGAACACCTCGCGGGGGTCTCGTCCCCCTGGCTTCCGCGGGGCGCTCCCGGCGGGCGCGAGGTCAGCTCGTCAGAGCCCGCTTTTCGCACCGCGCAATGCGCCCACCGGCGGTCTCGATGAGCCAGTAGCCCTCGTGGCCCGCCTGCGTGGAGGAGCCGGCTCCGAAGATGTGCGGCCGGCGGTCGGTGGCGGGGAAGTGGTACCGCTGGTGGATGTGCCCGTGGAGCAGCGCGAACCGCTCGCCTGGGATCAGCGCCAGGAGCGCCGGGGCGTCGACGAGCCCGTGCAGCAGCCGGTCCGGCTTCCCCAGCTCGCCGAACGGCGCGTGATGGACGACCACCAGCACCGCGCGCCCCTCCAGCTCCGGTCGCCTGAGCAGTGCGGCAAGCGCGTCCCGCTGCTTCCGTCCGACGATGCCGTAGGACAGGCCCGGGAAGTACGGGACCCGTGCCGACTGCAGGCCGATGACCGCGTCCTGCTCGCCGAGGAGCCGCACGAACGGAAAGCCCTCCTCGACTGCCACGTCCGGGAGGTCGGAGACCAGGAGATTTCCGAAGCTCCGCTCGAAGCGACGCGTTCGGTGCGCCCCGGGCGTGTACCGGTCGTGGTTGCCGGGGATGACCGTGCAGCGGCGCGGCTCCTCGGCCCATTGACCCATCGCGGCTCGCGCTTCCTCGAACTCGGTGGGGAGCGCGTAGGCGGTCACGTCCCCCGAGAGGATCGCGTGGTCCACCTCGAGCGTCCGAGCCTCGTCCAGGATGCGGGAGATGGTCTCCGGCGCGCGAGCAAAGGCGCGGGCTCGGCCGCCGACGGTCAACTCGCCGAGCGCGATCCACCGGCGCCAGCCCAGGCGCAGGAGGGAGTGCCGCCCGTAGTCGGCGGTGACGTGTACGTCTGAGAAGTGGAGGAACCGCATCCGGCGCCGCGCTCTTAGCAAAGGTCGGCATTGCGGGTCACAGGGTTGATGTGGCACCTCTGACCGGACGTGACGGCGACCCATCGCGGCCGGTTCGCCCCCAGTCCCACGGGGCGGCTCCACCTCGGCAATGCCTGGGCGGCGGTACTCGGCTGGTTGTGGGCTCGCTCGCAGCGTGGCGAATTCTTGCTCCGCGTCGAGGATCTCGACACCACGCGCTCACGCGCCGAGCTGACCGAAGCGATGCTCGCCGACCTCGCGTGGCTCGGCCTCGACTTCGACGGGGCACCGGTGCTGCAGAGTCAGCGGCTCGACCTCTACCGCGCGGCCTTCGAACGGCTGCGCACCGCCGGACGTGTGTACCCGTGCTTCTGCACCCGGAGCGAGATTGCCCGCGCGGTCTCCGCCCCGCACGGGCTGGCGGACGAGGGCCCGCGGTACCCTGGAACCTGCCTCACCCTCTCCCCTGAGCAGGCCGGAGAACGAGCGCGGACCCGTTCCCCGGCGTGGCGCTTCCGTCCCCGCGAGGGAATCACCGAATTCCACGACCTGCTCCACGGCATGCTCCTGCAGGACGTCGCTCGCGAGGTCGGCGACTTTGTCGTTCTCCGGAACGACGGCGTCCCGAGCTACCAGCTGGCGGTGGTGGTGGATGACGCGGAGCTGGGCATCACGCACGTGCTTCGCGGCGACGACCTGCTCGGCTCGACGCCTCGGCAAATGCAGCTCTGCGAGGCGCTCGGGCTCCCGGTGCCGGTGTACGCCCACGTCCCGCTCCTGCTCGGGCCCGACGGCAAGCGCCTGGCCAAGCGTGCCGGAACCCCCAGCCTGGCCGAGCTCCGCGAGCGCGGCATCCCACCGGAGCGGCTGGTGGGTCTGCTCGCAGCCTGGGCCGGACTCGGCGACGGACGACCTGTCGCGCTGCGGACGCTGGTGCCTCGGTTCGTCCTGGACCGGCTTCCCCGGCAGCCCATCACCGTCGACCCCGCCCGGGTGAACGAGGCGCTCTTCGGCCCACGGTGACGTAGACGGCTCCGGCGCGGTAGGACGCGCCCGGCAGATGAGCTCCCCGCCCTCCGAGCTTCGCAACCGAGTCACGCTCCACTGCGAGACCGATCCGCGCTGGCTCCGGAAAGCGCTCGCACACCTGGACGAGGTGCTCGTCGATCACGCCCACTGCGAGAAGAAGGCGGCGGCGAACGCCCTCTCGCTCCTTCAGGCCTATCCTGAGGTGCCGGGTCTGCCCGCCCACATGGCACGGCTCGCCCGCGAGGAGAGCGTTCACCTCGCTCGGGTCCTCCAGCTTCTCGAGCGGCGCGGGCTGGCGCTGGGCCGCGACCCGGGAGACCCCTACGCGCAGGCGCTGCAGGCCCTGGTCCGGACTCCCGCCGCTCAGCGGCAGCTGGACCGATTCCTGGTCGCGGCGATCATCGAGGCGCGGAGCTGTGAGCGGCTGGCGCTACTCGCCGAAGGGCTCCCCGACGCCGACCTGCGTCGGCTCTACAGCGAGCTCGCACGGAGCGAGGACGGTCACCAGAAGCTCTTCCTGCGGCTCGCGACGCGTGTGCATGGAGATGCCACCTGGCAGCGGCTCGAGCAGCTTCTCGCAGCAGAGGCGGACGTGGTGCGCCGGCTTCCGATCCGCGCGGCGATCCACTGAGGAACCGCGCTACACGCCCGGGGGAACGAGGTGCGCGCCGCTCGGCGCGCGGTGCGGTCCGGTGGGCTCGCGCACCGGGTAGGGGCCACTCCCGGACCCCGTTCCGCGCCGCAGCTCGGACCAGATCCGCGTCTTCGACGTCTCGGGCAGGTACAGCGCGCCGAGCGCCGCCGTGATCAGCGCGACGGTGCAGGGAAACACGAGCCCGACGAACTTGTTGTTCGCGCTCACCGAGATCGTCGAGGCCAAGTAGGCGGTGAGGCCGCCGAAGATGCCGTTGCCCAGGTGGTAGGGAATGGAGAGCGAGGTGTAACGCGACCGCGCCGGGAAGAGCTCCACCAGGAACGCGGCGATCGGTCCATAGGTCACCGTGACGAGGAGCACCTGGATGAAGACCAGGGCGGTCATCGCCGCCTCGTTGAGCGGGTGGGAGACCATCTGCATCCCCCGGTAGATGGGGAAGAAGCTGATCGCCGCCAGGAGGTTCCCCACCACCATCAGCCTCTTCCGGCCGATCTGGTCGGAGAGCGCTCCAAAGACGACGAAGAACGGAATGCCGCAGAGGAGCGCCACGGCGGTGATGAGTGTCGCGGTCTGCGAGGGAACCCCGAGCAGCCGGGTCATGAACTGCACCGAGAAGAACTGGGCCGTGTACCAGATGACGCCCTGACCGGCGGTGGCAGCGAACAGCGCGAGGGCCAACTTCTTCCAGTTCCTTCCGGCCTCGACCAGCGGCTCCCGCGACAGGCGGTTCTCGAAGCGGAGGCGCTCCCAGAGCGGCGACTCGGGAAGCTGCGCGCGCACCCAGCCGGCGATCCCCAGCAGGAAGAGCGAGAACACGTACGGGAGCCGCCATCCCCAGTCTGCGAAGTCACTTGGGCCCAGGTAGTTGCGGACCGCGAGCTGCACCAGCATCGAGATGAACAGCCCGAATGTCGCGGTGACCTGGACGTAGCTGGTGTAGTAGCCGCGTTCGCCGTCCGGGACGTTTTCCGCCACGTAGATCACGGCGCCGCCGTACTCGCCGCCCAGGGCAAAGCCCTGCAGCAACCGCATGAGCACCAGCAGCGTCGGTGCGAGGATGCCGACCCGTTCGTAGCCTGGGAGGAGACCGATGGCGGTGGTCGCACCTCCCATCAGGAGCAACGTCGCGAGGAAGGCCGCCTTCCGCCCTCGGAGGTCGCCGAGCCGGCCGAAGTAGGCGGCGCCGACGGGGCGAATGACGAATCCGGTGGCATACAGCGCGAGTCCGATCAGCCATCCGGAGATCGGATTGCTGGTCGGAAAGAAGTGCGGCTGCATCACCGTGAAGAGCGAGCCGTAGAGGTAGAAGTCGTACCACTCGATGGTGGTGCCGGTGACGATCGACGCGATCCGCGCGCGGCGCGTGGCACGGTCACGGGGGTAGGTCGGGACCTCGGAGCCGGGAGAGGCGGCGGGGGCGAGCATCGGTCGGAGGATGCTAGCAGCCCGGTCCGTGAAGACAGCCGGCGCCCACCGTCGCGCACACCGCGAGTGTCCCGTGGGACAGACGCGAAATTGGACGGTCGTCCCCGCGCTCGGACGGGCCGCCGTCCTGAGCTCGCAGCCGCGACTCGTACTCACGCGCGACGCCGTCCGCCACTTCGAGGTGTCTGACACCTCGTCCGGACAGCTCATCCGGCTTCACCAGGTCGGACGAGGTCACCTGTCCACGACGCTGGGTCTATTACGAGGTGTCTGACACCTTCGCGGACACCTTCGCGCGACACCTTCGCGCTGACACCTTCGCGCCGGCAAATCGCCCCCGGCGTTCTTCGAAGCCACCCTGACGGCCGAGGCCGAGCCATTACGAGGTGTCTGACACCTTCGTGCCGGACACCTTCGTGCCGCCACCCTCGTGCCGAGGCCCGTCCAGGAACTGTCCGCCGACTCCGCTTCGGGCGAAGGTGTTTGACACCTCGTCGGGGGGCACCGTCGGGGAGGCGCCTCCCGGGCTTCTCGCCGCGCTCTGGCGCGTCCAAGGGCGCCATTACGAAGTGTCTGACACCTTCCGGCCGGACACCTTCCGGCGGCGCGTTCCCTGGGACTCGTCGCGCGAAACCTTCGCGCGGCCTCGTCGCGAGGACGTCGCTCCAGGACCGGGCGTCCGATGCGCTGCGGTTTCGCGGCGCGTTAGCGCCGAGAGCGCTTGCTAATCCACCGGATGAGCGCACAAGGTGATCCTTCCGGGGAGTCGGGCCTGACCGGCAGCAAATTGGCTCGGCAACCCGTCTCAGCCTGTATTAGGAGAACCGCTCCTCAAGGATTCGCTCGGGAGATGAACTGATGGTGAGCCAGATTGACGGGAGCGCGACCACGCTCACGCGGAACAAGGCCCTGCTCGACTGGGTGCGGGACTGCGCCGCGCTCTGCCAGCCGGATCGGGTCGTGTGGTGCGATGGATCCGAGGCCGAGAAGGAGCGCCTCACCAAGTACGCGGTCGACACCGGCGTGCTCATCCCGCTCAACCCCGAGAAGCGCCCCGGCTGCTTCCTGCACCGGTCCAACCCGAACGACGTCGCGCGCGTCGAGCACCTGACCTTCATCTGCACGCCGACGAAGGAGGGCGCGGGCCCGACCAACAACTGGATGGCTCCCGAGGAGGCCTACGGGAAGCTGACCAAGCTCTTCGACGGCTCGATGAAGGGCCGCACCATGTACGTCATCCCGTACGTCATGGGGCCGATTGGCTCGCCGCTATCGAAGGTCGGCATCGAGATCACCGACAGCGTCTACGTGGTCCTCAACATGCGGATCATGACCCGCATGGGGAAGGCCGCGCTGGACATGCTCGGCAACTCCGACGACTTCAACCGCGGCCTGCACTGCACCGGGGACATCAACCCCGAGCGCCGCTACATCTGCCACTTCCCGCAGGACAACACGATCTGGAGCTTCGGCTCCGGCTACGGCGGCAATGCGCTGCTCGGCAAAAAGTGCCTCGCCCTCCGCATCGGCAGCTACCTGGGCAAGGACGAGGGCTGGTTCGCCGAGCACATGCTCATCCTCGGCGTGGAGAGCCCCGACGGTCAGATGACGTACGTGACCGGCGCGTTCCCCTCCGCGTGCGGCAAGACCAACTTCGCGATGATGATCCCCCCGAAGCGCTTCGCGGGGTGGAAGGTCTGGACGGTCGGCGACGACATCGCGTGGATGCGCGTGGGGAAGGATGGCCGCCTCTGGGCGGTGAACCCCGAGAACGGCTACTTCGGCGTCGCGCCGGGCACCAACTTCGCGTCCAACCCCAACGCGATGCGCACCATCGCCAAGGACACGATCTTCACCAACGTGGCCCTGACGAAGGACGGCGACGTGTGGTGGGAGGGCATGGACGGCGAGGTCCCCGACGAGCTCACAGACTGGCAGGGCCGTCCGTGGAAGAAGGGCTCGACCGAGAAGGCCGCCCATCCCAACGCGCGCTTCACTGCGCCGGCGACCAACAACCCGGTGCTGAGCAAACACGCCAACGATCCCGAGGGCGTGCCCATCAGCGCGATCATCTTCGGCGGCCGCCGCGCCACCACCGTCCCGCTGGTGCTCCAGAGCTTCAACTGGGCCCACGGCGTCTTCCTCGGGTCGACGCTCGGTTCGGAGACCACCGCCGCCGCAACCGGCAAGGTCGGTGTCGTGCGCCGTGACCCGATGGCCATGCTGCCCTTCGCCGGGTACAACATGGGCGAGTACCTGCAGCACTGGCTGGACATGCAGGAGAAGATTCCCTACCCCCCGAAGCTCTTCCAGGTGAACTGGTTCCGGAAGGGCAAGGACGGGAAGTTCCTCTGGCCGGGCTTCGGCGAGAACATGCGGGTGCTCAAGTGGATCGTCGATCGCGCCCACGTCCGCGTGGGCGGACAGGAAACTCCGTTCGGCTGGGTGCCGAAGGCCGGCGATCTCGACCTGTCCGGTCTCGACATCCCTCACGAGAAGGTGGACGAGGCCACCCACATCGACGCCGCCGAGTGGAAGCAGGAGCTGACCGAGGAGGGCGACTTCTTCGAGATGCTCGGGAAGTCCTCTCCGGAGACGCTGCAGCTCCAGCGCAAGCTGCTGCTCTCCCGCCTGCACTGAGCCCCCGGGCCGCTGGGTCATGACCAGCGACGCCTGGTGGCAGCAGTTCTTCGACGACGACTACCTCCGCGTCTGGGCCACGCTGTCGAAGGTCGGCGACGAGGAGGCCGCGTCGCTGTGGCGCATCCTCGGGCTCTTCGAGGGTGCCCGCGTGCTCGATGCCGGCTGCGGGTTCGGACGGGTGAGCCTTCCGCTGGCCCGGATGGGCGTCCAGGTGCTGGGGGTCGACCAGTCCTCTTCCCTGCTCGCCGAGGCGGAGCGCAGGCGGGGTGAGCTCGCGCCCGAGCAACTGCGCTACCTCCGTCATGACCTTCGAGCGCCGCTCGGCGAGTCCGGGTTCGACGCCGCGCTGAGCCTGTTCAGCTCGCTCGGCTACGGTGACGAGAACGACGACGCGGCCATCCTCGGGACGATCCGGGCTGCGCTGAGGCCGGGCGGTAGGGCTGCGATCGACACCATGCACCGCGACGTCCTCGCCGCCCGACTCGCCCGAGAGGCTGTGCCCGCCCACCGCCTGCCGGACGGAACGCTGCTCGTCGAGGAGGCCCGCTTCGACCCCGTCGCCGGACGCGTCGAGACCACCTGGTTCTGGGCAGGACCGAACGGCTCGGGGAAGAAGTCGGCCTCGATCCGCGTGTACACCATCACCGAGCTGGTTCGCCTGCTCGAGCGCGTCGGCCTCCGCCTGCAGGCCGCGCTCCACCCGGACACCGGGGCGCCTTTCACTCCGTCCGGCCCGGCGCTCGGTGGACGGGTGCTCCTGGTCGCGGTCTCCTGAGCTCTGCCGGGGAATCGTTCCGGCCTCAGATGCGTTTGTGTTGCCGGCGCCGGCCGGACGGGCATACCCCGAGGGCGCCGCGACCCAACGGGGAGCCGCGTGGGCGCGGGAGAGGGGCGAGCAGTGTCGAGGCGTCGAGCCTGGTGGACGGCAGCGCTGCTGTGTACCCCGGCGCTCGCGCTCGGCCAGACTCCTTCCCAGGAATCCCCTCCCACCAGCCAGAGCACACCGGCCGAGCCCATCCCACAACCGTCGGGCCCCACGCTCACTCGTCCCCCGGAAGTCGAGCGCTTCGTCGAGGCGACGTATCCCCCCGAAGCCGAGGCCCAGAAGCTCGAGGGCCGAGTCGTGCTCAGCATCGACATCTCGGCGACCGGGGACGTGACCCGGGCCGAGGTCGTCGAGCCTGCCGGACATGGATTCGACGAGGCCGCCCTCGCCGCCATTCGCCAGTTCCGCTTCATTCCGGCGGAGATCGACGGCAGGCCGAGCGCCGTCCGCATCACCTACGCCTACGACTTCGTGCTCCGCCCCGCGCCGACCGCCTCGCAGGTGGCGCAGCAGGGACCGGTGAACCTCTCCGGTCGGATCCTCGAACGCGGAAACCGCAAGCGGCTCGCCGGCGCCGAGGTCGCGCTCCCCGAGCTGGGCATGAGCACCGTCACCGACGCCCGCGGAGAGTTTTCCTTCCGTGACGTGCCCGCGGGAAGCGTCCAGGTGATCGTCACCGCGCCCGAGTTCCAGAAGTTCGAGACCACCGAGCGGATAGACGCCGGCAAGTTGACCCAGGCCACGTACCACGTGCTCCGCACCTTCTTCTCGCCCTACGAGACCGTGGTGCGCGGAGCCCGGGAGAAGAAGGAGGTCAGCCAGACCACCCTCTCGCTCCAGGAGATCCAGCGCATCCCCGGCACCACCGGCGACGCGCTGAAGGTCATCCAGAACCTTCCCGGCGTCGCCCGGCCTCCGCTGAATGGAGGGCTCATCGTCATCCGCGGCACCAGCCCCCGCGACTCGGGGATCTTCCTCGACGGTGAGCGCATTCCCCTGCTCTTCCACTTCGGGGGGCTGACCGCGGTCTACAACAGCGAGCTCCTCGAATCGGTGGACTACCTCCCCGGCAACTTCTCCTCCTACTACGGAGGCGTCGTCGGCGGCGTGGTGGACGTGAAGAGCCGGAACCCGAAGACCGATGGGTTCCACGGAGTCCTCGAGGTCAACGCCTACAACGCCAACGTCGTGCTCGAGGGGCCGATCACCGACACCCTGAGCATCGCAGGCGCTTACCGGCGCTCGTACATCGACCTCATCCTGCCGCTGTTCCTCAAGGACGACTCGCCGAGCTTCACCGTCGCCCCGCGTTACGACGATGCGCAGCTGAAGCTGACCTGGAAGCCGAACGGGAAGAACACCTTTCAGCTCCTCGGGCTGCACAGCCAGGACGCCTTGCAGCTCGTGACCCGCAGCTCGTTCTCCGGGGATCCGACCATCGGCCGCGACTTCAAGAACGAGACCGGGTTCAACCAGGCGCGGCTGCGGCACACCTACTTCGACGGCACCTGGCGAGTGGACACCATCGGTGGCTTCGACCGCACCGAGGTGGACGTCAACATCGGCGGCCAGCGCGGGCTGACACTGGGCGCGAGCACCTGGGCGCTGCGCAGCACCGCGGAGCTCCGGCTGGCCAACTGGATCACTCCGGCGGTGGGTGTCGACTGGACCTACACCACCGGGACGATCCGGGCCGCGCTGGGGCAACCTCCACGCGAGGGTGAGCCCTCGTACTTCGGGCCGACCCGGGAGATTCTCTACGCCGACTCGCCGTTCTGGCAGAGTCAGCTCGGGCTGTGGACCGAGCTGCGGCTGCGTCCACTCCCCGCGCTGCTGATCATCCCCGGCGTGCGGATGGACCTGGTCAGCATCCGTCTCCAGAGGACGGCGCTCCTCACCGCGGATCCCCGGCTGGCGGTGCGCTGGAGCGTGCTGCCCGAAGTCCTGACGCTGAAGGCGGGCATCGGCATCTACCACGCGCCGCCCTCGCTGCAGAACGGCGAGGCCGACCCGACGTTCGGCAACCCGGACCTCGGCAGCCGGTATGCGGTGCAGAGCAGCCTGGGCTTCGAGTGGAACATCCGCCCCGACCTGCTCCTGAGCATGGAGGGTTTCTACAACCGGCTGTGGGACGTCCCGGTGAGCACCAGCGCGTACGTCGAGCGCAACGGGCAGCAGGTGCCGCAGAACCTGGTCAATGACGGGCGGGGGCGCATCTACGGGATCGAGCTGCTCTTCCGCCAGGCGCTGACCCGCCGTCTCTTCGGATGGATCGCCTACACCTTCTCGCGCAGCGAGCGCATCGATCGCCCGGGCGCAAACTGGCGTCTCTTCGACTTCGATCAGACGCACGTGCTCACCGCGATCGCGAGCTACAAGCTTGGAGCGGGCTGGGAGATCGGCGCCCGCTTCCGCTACGCCACCGGGAACCCGCGTACGCCGATCGTGGGCGGAGTGAAGGACGAGATCACCGACAGCTACGTACCGGTGTTCGGGCCGGTGAACTCGTACCGGCTGCCCAACTTCGCGCAGCTCGACGTGCGCATCGACAAGGTGTGGGTCTTCGACAACTGGTCGCTCGACCTGTACCTGGACATCCAGAACGTGACGAACACGCGCAGCGTCGAAGGCACGCAGTACAACTACAACTACTCGCAGAGCGCCCAGTTCGAGGGTCTTCCGATCGTGCCCATCCTGGGCGTGAAGGGGTCGTGGTGATGCGGCGCTGGCTGGTGATGGCTGGAGCGGCCTTGGTCGCAGTGCTGGTCGCGGTGGCGTGCCAGCCTGAGCTGGAGAAGCAGAGCCAGCTCCTCGGTCGGGTGCGGCTGCTCGCGCTGCGTGCCGAGCCGCCCGAGGCCGACCTGCAAGACGGGGGGCTGCCTCCGCCCATCGCCTTCACGCCGCTCGGCTACCCGGACGCGGGGCTCGTCTTCCAGCTGGCGCTGTGCGGACCGGGGAACCCGTTCGCCAGCGACTTCGACTGCCCCGGAAGCAACGGCCTGGATCTGCCCGACCTGGTGCTCGACGCCTCGCGACCGGAGGTCCAGGCATTCCTGCAGGGCGCGTTCGGGAGCGTGGGCGGGCTCGACGGAGGCATCAACGTGGGCGAGCCCGGCGTCGCGCAGCTCGCGATCGGCTATCAGCTCGAGCGGCCGGATGCGGGACCGGACCCGTCCAACCGGGAGCGGGGCATCTACCGTCTCGCGGTGCGCTTCTCGGGTCAGCCGAACCACAATCCCGAGCTGCTCGACGTCACGCTTCCCGACGGGGGCCCGCTGCAAGGCGCGGTGTTCCCGTTCGATCAGGAGATCCGTCTCTACCCGCACATCCCCGACGGCGGCCCCGGCGGAATCGAGACCTACGTCGGCCTCGACGGCGGCACCCAGCACGAGCGCTTCAGTTACAGCTGGGAATCCACCTCCGGCGAGCTGGTGGACTTCCGTTCGGCGGAGCCCATCCCCGAGGACCCGAACGCCACGAGCGACGTCCGGTTCAGGTCCCATCAGGCCGCAGGCCCGGTGCGCTTCTACGTCGTGCTCCGCGACCTCCGCGGTGGCGTGTCCTGGAAGGTCTTCGACGCCACGATCGGCCCCTGAGCAGCGGCGGGCGTTCGACGCCCCCTTCGGGTAGAGCGAGGCGAAATCCCGAAAAACGAGGTGTCAGACACCTCGTAATTGGGGTACCGGCGACCTCCGCAGGCGACGGGCGAATCGCGTGGTGTCCGAATGACGTGGTGTCAGACACCTCGTAATTGGAGACCTCGTAATTGGGGTGCCGGCGACCTCCGCAGGCGACGGGCGAATCGCGTGGTGTCGAATCGCGTGGTGTCAGACACCTCGTAATGGACACCTCGTAATGAACCTCATTCTCAGGAGGGGCTAAACGGTCAGTCTTATCGCCAGGTTAGCCTGATCAGAGCCCACCGACGAACGCGAGCAGCGCGTCCTGGTCGTCACCCGCGAGCGCCTCGAACCGCTCGACCGTCCCGGCCGCTTCCGAGCCCCGGGCGCCGTGGGCAAGAACCGCCTCGCGCAGCGTTCTTGCCCGCCCGTCGTGCAGGTAGGCCGCCAGGTACCGGAGCCCGATGAGCGGCGCGGTGCGGAACTCGCGCGGTGCCGCGCCCTCCTCCACCTGACCGTCGGCGAGGTCGGCGCCCATGTCGTGGAGCAGGAGGTCGGTGAAGACCGGCGCGTCGATGCCGGCGAGCTGCGGCGTCGGCCAGTCCGCCCGCGTGCGGAGGCTCGGCACGTGGCATACCGCGCACCCCACCGAGTCGAAGAGCGCGGCCCCGCGCGGATCTGCAGCGGCACGCCGGGGGATGTCGAGAAGGCGGGTGTACGCCACCAGTGCGGAGAGCTGAACGTCCGCCACGTCCACCCCAGGGAGCAGGTCGTCGGTGAGCCCGTCGGGATTGGGGAGCTCCACAGGCCTCAGCCCGCTGGTCAGCCCGAGATCTCCCTGGAGCGCGTCTGCCACCACGTCGTCCAGCGTCGCCAGCCGCGCCTTCACCCCGAACCGGCCGATCAACCCGGTCTGTCCCGCAGCATGCGCCGGGAACAGCGGGTCCACCGTTCCCTGGGACTTGAAGGTGACCCGATGCACGCGGCCGTGGATGCCGTCAGCACGGAGCCCCTGCTCTGCGGCCACCCGCTCGATCTCCGAGTCCGCAATCGCCTCGAGGTATCCCCGGCCGAACACCGGAGATGCGAGGCGCCTCGTGACCTCGAGCACGGAACCCGCGGGAAGCCCGCCGTCCGGAGGCAGGACCGGCGTGACCGCCCCCGCGGTGACCTGCGGCCGGACCAGCGCCCCGTACGGGAGGGACTCCACCGGGTCTCCAGTCGACGCGGAGACCACCGCCATCCGCTGCGTCTGGGCTGGCCCGCGGCCACCGCGCAGATGACAGGCCGCGCACGAAGCCTGGACGTAGAGCGGTCCCAGTCCTTCCGCCGACTCGTAGAGCTGGTCGAACACGGCGTCCCCGGCACGGAACGCCCGCTGCTGCGCGACCGAGGCTCCGGCCAGCGGGAGATCGGGAGTCTCCGGCGAGGGAGCGAGGCCGACCCCTGGATCTCCCGCGTCGGCGCCCACGGTCCCCGGCCCACCGCCACAGGCGATCAGCAACACGGCGAGGGCGCAGGCTCGGACCACGGCCCCACATCCAATCAGACCAGCGCCGACCGTGGCGACCACCCCACGACCGCTGCCCGCCAGCGATCTTGCTCAGCCCCAGGCCCCGGCCACCTGGCGAACGGCAACGTTGAGCCGGTTCCAGACGTTGATCGCCGCGATCTGCACCAGCAGCGCTGCCAGCGCTGGCTGGTCGAACTGCTTCGCCGCGTCCTTCCAGATCTCATCCGGCACGGGATCGGGGCGATCGGCCAGCCGGGTCACCGCCTCGGTGAGCGCCAGCGCGGCCCGCTCGGAATCGCTGAACCAAGGGGTGTCTCGCCATGCAGCCACGGCGAAGATGCGCTGGTCGCTCTCCCCCGCTTTCTTCAGCTCGTGCGCGTGCATGTCCACACACACGCTGCAGCCGTTGATCTGGCTGGCCCTCAATTGCACCAGCTTCTGCAACACATACGGCAGCCCTTCCGCCGAACCGTGAAGCGCCTGCATCGCCTTCAACGCCTCAGGCAGCAGCTGAACCGGGTGCTTCATTCTCGCCTGCATGGTCCTGTCTCCGATCGAACGAACGGCCCCCGGGCGAATCCCGGTCACATCGTCGGGGCCTGTCCCGTCACCAGGGATGACGAACCTCGTGCGAGGAAGGTGACCGACCGATGGATGAGCAGAGCTGGATGGCCGAGTGCTTCGAGGCGCACCGGGAGCGGCTGCAGGAGGTGGCTCGGCGCCTCCTCGGCTCGGGAAGCGAGGCGGGGGACGCGGTGCAGGAAGCCTGGCTGCGGTTCAGCCGCTCCGACCCGCAGTCGGTGGAGAATCTCGGCGGGTGGCTCACCACGGTGGTGGCCCGGATCTGCCTGGACATGCTCCGCGCACGGCGTTCCCGCCGCGAGGAGCCCGAGGCGGACGTCGGGGCCATGGTCGATCGCCAGGCGACTCCGATCGACCCGGAGCAGGACGCGCGCACCGCCGACGCGGTCGGGATGGCGCTGACCGTCGTGCTCGATCGACTCACGCCCGGCGAGCGCGTGGCCTTCGTGCTCCACGACGTCTTCGACGTCTCGTTCGAGGACATCGCGCGCATCGTGGACCGCTCGCCCGTCGCGACCCGGCAGCTCGCCAGCCGCGCCCGACGCCGCGTTCAGGGCGTCGGAAGGAGCGACGACACCGAGCTCGGATCCGACCGGCGTGTGGTGGAGGCATTCCTCGCAGCGTCGCGCCAGGGAGACATGGCCCAGCTGCTGGCCATCCTCGACCCCGAGGTGGTCCTCCGCGCGGATCCCGCGGCGATGAAGCTCGGGTCGGCCGCCGAGGTGCGAGGCGCCGAGGCGGTCGCGGCCCTGTTCAAGGGACGGGCGCAGGCAGCCACGCCGGTGCTCATCGATGGGAGCATTGGCATCCGCGTCGCGCCGCACGGCCGTCTCCTCCTGGTCGTGCGCCCCACGATCGTCGACGGGAGGATCGTCGACCTGCAAGCGGTGGCAGATCGCGCCACGCTCGCCGGGCTCACCCTCGACGAGCTCCCGGCGTCCTCCTGAACCGCCGTCACGGGCCGCACCCCGGCCCGCTCGCTCAGATCTGCAGCGGCTTCTTCGCCGTCCGGAAGAGCAGCACCCCCATCAGGACGAAGAACGCCACGCCGAGCAGCTCCCAGCCTCCCTTGCCCAGCGCGCCGATGAGCGGTCCGCTGAGGTCCAGCTTGGCCAGGAATCCCTCGATGCTCGGGGAGATGGAGAGGAGCGCAATCGCCACCCCGAGCAGCGTCCCTCCGGCGACCAGCCCCGTCGCAAACAGGCTCCCGGAACCGAGGTCATCACCGTGGGACGCCGACGCCTTCTTTCCGCTGCTGCGGTCCACGAGGGCCTTCACCACGCCCCCGCAGAAGATGGGAAGCGTCGTCGACAGCGGAAGGTAGGCGCCGACGGCGAAGGACAGAGGGGAGACCCCGCACAGCTCGATGGTCACGGCCAGGAAGACGCCCACCAGCACGAACTGCCAGTCGAGGTTCGCGGAGAGCAGGCCCTTGATGAGCGTGGCCATGAGCGTGCCCTGCGGCGCCGGGAAGCGGGTGGTTCCGATCTGGTGGAGCATCTGTCCAGTGGCCGGGTCAAGCGTGGGCTTGTCGAGCGCGGTGACGGTGATGCCGATGATCAGCGAGGCAGCGACGACGCCGATGATCAGCCCGAGCTGCTGGTATTTCGGTGTCGCGCCGACGAGGAAGCCGGTTTTCAGATCTTGCGAGGTCGCGCCGGCATTGGCTGCCGCCACGCAGACGATGCCGCCCACGCACAGCGCCATGGGCTGGAACGGGTCGCTCGTCCAGCCGAGTCCCAGGAAAAGGAGACAGGTTGCCATCAGCGTGGCGATGGTCATTCCCGAGACCGGGCTGCTGCTGGTCCCGATGATGCCCACGATGCGCGAGGCCACGGTGACGAAGAAGAATCCGAAGACGATGATCAGGACCCCGAGCACCAGCCGGCCAAAGAACGTTCCGGGGATGAACGGCAGCACGGAGATGATGAGCGCCAGGGCGATGCTCCCCCCCACGGTGACGGTGAGGGGCAGGTCGTTCTCGGTCCGCCTGGTCGACACTCCCTCGCGCCCGGCCTTCAGCGACGCGATGCTGCTCTGGAAGCTGCTGACGATGGTGGGGAGCGTCTTGAGCAGGGTCATGAACCCGCCGGCCGCCACTGCTCCGGCGCCGATCTGGCGGACGTACGCGTAGTAGATGGCGGTGTTCAGCTCTCCGAAGCTGTGGGTGATGGGATTCCACCCGAACCGACCGGGACGCAGGAGGTCGGGCAGGTAGCCGAGCTTGTGCAGCTGCACCGCCACGACCTGCGGCGGGACCAGCGAGGCGAGGAGAGGGATGAGCCCGAGCCACCCGAGCACGCCGCCGGCGACCAGCACCCCGGCGATGCGCGGGCCGATGATGTACCCCACGCCCAGGTACTCGGGAGTGATGCTCGCGTTGACCGTCGCCGCCGGGAACACGCGGCTGGTCGCCCGGGTCACGTAGCCCGGCGTATCGGCGATGACCCTGAAGACCTGCTGGAGGAGCGCGTACACCACCGCGAATCCCAGCCCCTTGTAGGCGATGGCGGCCATCTGCCCGCCCTTCTCGCCGGCGATCAGCACCTGGGCGCAGGCCGTGCCCTCGGGGTAAGGCAGGTTCGCGTGCTCCTTCACGATGAGCGCCCGCCGGAGCGGGATCATCATCAGGACGCCCAGGACTCCTCCGAGCACCGCGAGGGTGAAGATGACCGGGTAGGTGAAGTACGGCGCCCCCACGCTCTGGCGAGTCGTCGCGTCGGCGGCGAGGAAGAGAAACCCCGGGAGAGTGAACACCACGCCCGAGGCGATGCTCTCGCCCGCGGAGCCGATGGTCTGGACGATGTTGTTCTCCAGGATCGTCGAGCCGCCCAGCTTCTTCAGCACCGAGATCGACAGCACCGCGATCGGGATGGAGGCCGAGACGGTCAGACCCGCCTTCAGCGCCAGGTACACGGTCGAGGCGCCGAAGAGCAGACCGAAGAACACGCCCACCCCGATGGCCTTGGGCGTGAACTCCTTCATCTGGACGTCGTCGCGGACGTACGGCTGGAATTCCTCCTCGGCAGAAGCGAATGCACCGGACGGATCGGCGGTCTGTTTCGCGGCGGTCTCGACTGCCATCTGGGTGGGCCTCCCTCCCTCGAGAAGGGTGGGCATTGAGGCAGGGCGCTCCCCCCCGCTGTCAAGAGCTTCCGGGGCGCTCCCCCACTGAAGGCGGTTGCGCGGCCCCGCGAATGCTCCGGCCGAAGAGGGTGCCCGAGCCGGGAAGCATCCCCTCGGTACAGGGCGACACCGCGAAGCCGGCGGCCTCGAGGAGTGGCCCCGGATCGCGCGTCAGGTGGCAGCCCCCCGAGATTCGCCTCCAGACCGGCTCGATCGCACCCTGCGCCAAGCGGGTCCAGGTCCCGGCCGGCGCCGCGATGTGCTCGAGGAAAAGGAACGACCCGCCCGGACGCAGGACCCTCAGGATCTCGGAGACGACCCGCCCCGGGTCCACCACCGAGCAGAGGACCAGGGTGGCCACCACGGTGTCGAAGCTCTGCGAGGGAACGGGAAGAGCTTCCGCGGGAGCATCGAGCACCTGGACGTCGGGGCGGGCGGCGAGCTTGCGCCGGAGCGCCTCGCGCATGTGCCGGTCCGGCTCGCTGAGCACGAGGCGGCTGACGCTGCTCGGGTAGAGGTTCAGGTTGCCGCCGGTTCCCGCACCCAGCTCGAGCACCTCTCCGCGCGCCCGTTCGAGCAGCGTGCGGCGCCAGTCGTGGAGCCCAGCGCGCTCCGAGCCCTCGAGGAGCCGGTCGTACATCCGGGCCTTCAGCCAGCCCATGTCGGGCACCACCTCCGTGTCGAATCCGGGGTGAAGCAGGACCGAGCCTGCGCTAGAGAGCCGCCCGAGGAAAGATGCCCAAGCCCATCGTCATCTGGCCGGACAAGGTCCTGTCTACCCGGACTCGCCCGGTGACCGAGTTCGGTCCCGCCCTCGACCCACTCCTCGAGGAGATGATGGAGTCGCTGCGCACCGCGGAAGGGATCGGCATCGCGGCGAACCAGATCGGCGTCCCGCTGGCCATCGCCTGGGTGGGCCGGGAGGACGGCACCTTCTTCGAGATCGCCAACCCCGTTGTGCTCGAGACGAGCGAGCCGGTGAGCCTCGAGGAGGGGTGCCTGTCGGTCCCGCACGAGTGGGAGCAGACGCCTCGCTTCGCGAAGGTCCGGGTGCGCTACCAGGACCGGACCGGGGCTCAGCACGAGCTGGAGGCCGAGGGACGGCTGGCACATGTCCTCCAGCACGAGATCGACCATCTGGATGGGACCACCTTCGTGGAGCACCTGTCGCAGCTCAAGCGAGGGCTGATCCGCAAGCGGATGCAACGGCTCCAGAAGGAGCGGGCCGCGGAGGCCGCAGGTGGACACGTCCACAGCGACGAGTGCGAGCACGACTGAGGGGCACCACCCTTCGGGTAACCCCGGGCATCTGCGGGCCGCGCACACGTCCGGAAGCGGGAAGAAAATCCCGTGTTTTCGCCGCCAGAGACCCGAGCGCGCTGGCGCGTTGCGTTGGGGAGGCGCCCTTCACGCCGGGACGGGGTTGGTCTTCCGGACGACGGGCGCTTGCCGGCCAGCCGGTCTCGGTGCTGATTCATCGCCTGCGACAGCCCCGGCCCGTGCGAGTCTCGGCTCCCCGTGACTTCCGACGACCGCAACTTCCGGCTCTCCCGCGACGTCCTCCCCCGGCGCATCCAGGCCAGCCTCACCCTGGACATGGACGCGCGCACCTTCGCCGGTGAGGGGGAGCTGACGCTCTCGGTGGAGCAGGCGGTGCGGAGCATCGTGCTCCACGCGGTCGAGCTGGACGTGTCCCACGCCGAGGTTCGCTCCGGCGCCAGCGTCCTCCAGGCGCGGGTTCAGGTGCGGCCGGTGAGCGAGACGGTGGTGCTCGACCTCGACGGAGAGCTTCCGGCGGGCGAGGCGCGGCTCGTGCTCCGCTGGACGGGCCGATTCACCCAGGGCCTGCGCGGCCTGTACCTGGCGGGATCGGTCGCGGCGACGCAGTTCGAGGCCGCGGACGCGCGCCGGGTCTTCCCCTGCTTCGACGAGCCATCGTTCAAGTGCACGTGGGCGCTCACGGTGAAGGTGCCCCCCAACCTCGTGGCCCTGGGGAACGGCCGCGTGCTCGCCGAGGAGCTCGACGGCGCGCATCGCAAGGTCCGCTTCGCCGAGACGGAAGTGCTCCCCAGCTACCTGGTGGCCCTGGTGGTCGGCCCGCTGGTCTCGACCGGCGAGGAGACGGCGGCCGGCGTCCCGGTGCGCACCTGGTGTCTCGAGGAGAAGCGGGCCCTGCTGGGGTTCGGGCAGAAGACCGCGCTGGCCGTCCTTCCGATGCTCCAGGACTACTTCGGGCTCCCGTACGCGTTCGGCAAGCTGGACCAGGTGGGCATCCCCGACTTCGAGGCCGGGGCGATGGAGAACGCCGGACTCATCACCTATCGCGAGCTGGCGCTGCTGCTCGATCCGGCCACCGCGCCGCTGGCGATCCAGAAGCGCGTCGCCGAGGTCGTCACCCACGAGCTCGCCCACCAGTGGTTCGGCAACTGGGTCACCATGGTCTGGTGGGACGACCTCTGGCTCAACGAGGCCTTCGCCACCTGGATGGCGTACAAGATCGTCGACCGCTGGCGTCCGGACTGGCGAGTGTGGCTCGACTTCGATGCGGGCAAGGCGACGGCGCTACACCTCGACGCGCTCCGCTCAACGCACCCCATCCGCGGCACGGTCGCGAACGCCGCCGAGGCCACCGAGAGCTTCGACGCCATCACCTACGAGAAGGGCGGCGCGGTCCTCCGGATGATCGAGGGATTCCTCGGGGAGGAGTCGTTCCGCTCCGGCATCCGCGACTACATGCAGAAGCATGCCCGGGCGAACGCCGTGGCCGACGACCTCTGGGGCGCCCTCGCTCGGGCCTCGCATGCACCGGTGGTCGAGCTGGCCAACGCCTGGATCCGCCAGAGCGGCTACCCGGTGGTGAGCGTCGCGCTGGAGGGCGACCGGGTGCGGTTCTCCCAGGAGCGCTTCTTCTCCGAGCCGGGGCTCAGCGGGCCCGAGACCTGGCCAGTTCCGCTGGTGCTGGCGTGGGGAGACGACCGCGGACGGCAGACGCGGACCTTCCTCCTCGAGCGACGGACCGGCGAGGTCGCGCTCGAGGCGTCGGGCCCGGTGCGGTGGCTCGACCTGAACGCCGGCTCGACCGGCTTCTACCGGGTGGCGTACTCGCCCGAGCTGCTCGCCGCGCTGGGCAAGTCACTGAAGGAGCTGCTCCCCGCCGAGCGCATCGGGCTGCTGGCCGACCAGTGGGCCCTGGTGCGAGCAGGGCGGGCGCGCATCGCCGACTTCCTCGATCTCGCGCTCGCCTTCGGCGACGAGACCGATCACGCGGTCCTGGACGAGCTGGTGGGCCGCCTCGGGTACGTCGAGGCGCGCCTGGTCGATGGTGAGGACCAGGAGCGGCTTCACCGGCTGGTGGAAAAGCTGTTCCTCCCGCGCTTCCAAGCGATGGGCTGGGATCCGGTCGCCGGCGAGACGGACCAGGACCGGCTGCGGCGGGCGGCGCTGCTGCGGGCGGTGGCGGGGGTGGCGCGCGCCCGCTCGGTGCTCGCCGAGACGGCGCCGCGCGTGGACCGGGTGCTGAACGGCCAGCGGACGGCGCTGGACCCGAACCTGGTGGACACCGCGGTGGCGGTCAGCGCGCGAGACGGAGACTCCGAGCTGCTCGACCGGCTGCGCGCGGCGTTCCCCAGGGAGGCGGACCCGGCGGTGAAGCGCCGGTACCTGCTCGCCCTGACCGCCTTCGAGCGGCCGGAGCTGGCGACCCGCGCGGAGGGCATGCTGCTCGACCCGATGGTGCCGCTCCAGGACTTCGCCTCCTTCGTGCACGGGCTGATGGCGAACCGTGTGGCCCGCGAGGGGAGCTGGAAGCTGCTCCGTGAGCGCTGGTCGACGGTGGTCGAGAAGACGTCGCAGGCGCCGATGCTGCTCCGCCGGGTGGTGGAGGCGCTGGGGAACCTCCGCGAGCGGCGGCACCTGGACGAGGTGCGGGCATTCCTCGAGGCTCACCCGGTCCCCGAGGCGCAGCAGGCCGTCGCCCAGACTCTGGAGCGGCTGGCCCAGGACGTGGCGCTGCGCGAGCGGCTGGTCCCTGAGGTCTCGGTGTGGCTCCGCGGAAGGTGAGGCGGGTCCGGCGGCCATTCCCGGAAGGCCGCCAGTGGTGACCGCTTGCTCCCTCGGCAGCTGTTAGCTGGACCTCGAGGTGTCCGCTCGTGGGGTCCCGCGCGAGGTGTCCCGCTCAAGGTGTCAGACACCTCGTAATCGACACCTCGTAATCGCCCTTCCCAGAAGACCGCCAGTGGGTGACCGCTTGCTCCCTCGGCAGCTGTCAGCTGGACCTGGAGGTGTCCCTCTCGTGGGTACCGCTCGAGGTGTCAGACACCTCGTAATCGGAGGGCGTCAGGTTCAGTGATCCCAGTGGATTGAGTCTCTGGGCAACGGATCGAGTGACTCATCGAGGTGTCAGACACCTCGTAATCGGGTCCCGAGCTCCGGAAGCCGTGGCCGGATGGTGGTGACGAACTCAAGAAGAGCCTCGAACTCGCGAAAAACGAGGTGTCTGACACCACGCAGACAGACACCACGCGGACACCTCCCAGGCGGGCACCCGCGGCGCCACCCCTCCTCAGCGAGTCGAGCTCGCCTCTGGGACCGGCCGGACGGCTGCCCGCGTCGCCTCGGTCCCGAAGCGGAGCGACTCCAGCAGTCCCCGACCGAAGATCTGGCGGCGTGACTCGCCGGTGGCGCGATCCACCCGGTCCGCCGGCTCGACGTAGCCGAGATAGCCGTTCACCAGCGACACCGCGCGAGCACCCCCCGCAGCCTTCTCCAGCACCGCCCCCGACGCCGCGGTCGCCTCCACCGGAAGCCCGAGCAGCCGCACGCTCCCGATCCGCACCTCGCCCAGCTCCGCCCACCCGGGCGCCCACGGCCAGAGCGCCACGTTGTCCACGAGCGTCGCGAGGCCCCAGGGCGCGACGCGGGATGCGTCCGGCCCGGGGAGCGCCACCTCCAGACGCGCGTGGGAGAGACCCACGCCCGCTGCCTGCAGCGGGACGTCGGACAGCGCCGCCCCGACGCGCCGGGCGAATGCCTCGGCCGAAGGCCCCCGGTCCCCTGCCCCGCGCTGGACCATCGCGTTCCCCACATTCCCCTGCAGCACGACCGTGACGCCCTGCCCGGCCCGCTCCTGCGCCTGCGCGAGCCGGCCCGGCCAGTCGGGATCGAGGCCCGGTGGAGGTCGCGCCACGAGCGTCGGATGCGCGGCCAGCACCACCAGCTGCGCCACGACCCCGCGCTCGCCCCGGAACTGCACCCGGGTGAGCCGCCGGTCGACGTCGGGGAAATCGTCCCTGCTCGCCGTGCCAAGAGACGGCTCCGAGACTCCGGCCAACGCCTCGACCGGCGCGAGCGACGAGGCCGCCGCGGTCAGCGCCCGTGCCGCCGCCTCCACCACCCGCGAGCGGACCGTGGGCCGGAGCCGCCCGGTGGCCGCCACCTGGGCCACCGGATTCAAGGCGAACCCGCCGGCAGACGAGTGGCTGTGCGTCGCAGCGACCCACAGCGTGGAGAGCTCCAGCCCCGACACGCCCTGCCGGACGGCCTCCACCAGACCCTGGTCGGCCAGCAGCAGGTCGAGCGTGACGATTCCCACCCGCTCGTCGTCCGCGGCCAGCACGACCGCCCGCGCCGAGAGCGGGAACACGACCCCGTTCACCTCCGGCCGGACCAGGCCGTAGCCCACCGTTTCGGTCGGCAGCGGAATGGACAGCTCGACGACCGAGGCTCCCGCGCGTAGTGGCCCGACACCCGCCCCGCGCCTGATGTCACGGACGCGCGGCGCTCCACCCAGCCGCGCGAAGGGCACCACGGACAGCACGACCACCAGGCCGAGAAGCACCCAGGGCCACCTCTTCCGCGCCCGCGCGCCCGGAGCCCTCCTCATGCCGCGACAGCCGCCGGCCCGGCGAGCCGCACGCTCACGTCCCACAGCCGCCGCGCGACCTCCATGTCCTGAGCCGCGGCGCTGGTCCGACTCTCGCGCTCGTCGTGGAAGTACTTGCCGCTCACACCCTCCACCTCGGGCGAGGTGGCCAGGTAGACCAGCGTGCGCGCCCCGCGCTCCGGCGTCCGGGCGAAGGCTTGCCCCAGCTTGATGAACTTCCGGAGAAATCCCTCGTTGTTCTGCCCGAAGCCGCTCCGGACGAAGCCGGGGTGCATCGCGTTGACCGTCACCCCCGTCCCCTCGAGGCGGCGGGCGAGCTCACGGGTGAAGAGGATGTTCATCAGCTTCGACCGCCCATAGGCGACGAAGGGCCGGTATCGGCCGCGTGCATAACCAAGGTCGTCGAGATCCAGCCGCAGCCCGCGGTGCGCGTCCGAGCTCACGTTCACGATGCGCGCCGGAGCCGAGGACCTGAGCACGGGCAGCAGCTCCTCGGTCAGCACGAAGTACGCGAGGTGATTCAGGGCCAGGGTCCGCTCCAGCCCCTCGGCAGTCACCTCGCGCGTCGCGAACAGGGCCCCAGCGTTGTTGAGCAGCACGTGCAGCCGGTCATGGGTCGAACGGAACTCACGGGCGATGCGGCGCACCTCCGACATCCGCGAGAGGTCCCCGGCAAGCACTCCCACCCTGGCGCCAGGACTGCGCTTTCGTAGCTCGGTGGCCAGCGCCTCCAGCCGGGTACCGTCCCGGGCCACCAGGACCAGCTCCATCCCCATCGGCGCGAGGGCCTCGGCGGCCGCCCGCCCGATCCCGAGGGTGGCCCCGGTGAGCAGACAGACCCGTGGGCGAGACTCGGGGGTCATACAGGCACAGTACCAGCCGCCCCGACCGGCAGGGATGCGAGACGGTCACTTCCCGTGTATGTGAGACGTTCGACACCTTCCCATGTGCGGCATCTTCGGCATCTACGGACACCCCGAGGCTTCCAACATCACGTACCTCGGGCTGCATGCGCTCCAGCACCGCGGTCAGGAGTCCGCGGGCATCGTCAGCTCTGACGGCCGGGGCATGCACGCACGCCGGGAGATGGGGTTGGTCCAGGACGTCTTCGGGGCGCGGGAGCTCGAGGCGCTCGCTGGCAGTTCCGCCATCGGGCACGTTCGCTACTCCACCGCCGGAGTCAGCCAGGCCAAGAACGCCCAGCCGCTGACCATGCAGTACTCCGGAGGCAAGGTCGCGGTCGCCCACAACGGGAATCTGGTCAACGCCCAGACGCTGCGGGCCCGCCTCGAGGCCGAGGGAGCCATCTTCGCGGGTGATTCGGACACCGAGGTCATCGTCCACCTGATGGCGCGAAGCCGCGCGAAGAACCTCGAGGACCAGATCATCGAGGCCCTCCGACAGGTCGTGGGTGCCTACAGCCTCATCTTCGAGACGCCCACGGAGGTCATCGGCGTCCGGGACCCGTACGGATTCCGTCCCCTGGTGCTCGGCCGCCTTCGCGAGGCCTACGTCCTGGCCAGCGAGACCACCGCGCTCGACCTCGTCGAGGCCGAGTACGTGCGGGAGATCGAGCCCGGGGAGATGGTGGTCATCGACGACAGCGGCCTTCGGTCCCGGAAGCCCTTCGAGACGGTGCGGCCGGCCCGCTGCGTCTTCGAGTACGTCTACTTCGCCAAGCCGGACTCGGTGCTCTTCGGAAGCAGCGTCTACGAGACTCGCAAGGCGCTCGGGCGGCAGCTGGCGCGAGAGCAGCCTGCCCCCACCGCCGACCTGGTCATCGCCGTGCCGGACTCGGGTGTTCCGGCGGCCATCGGGTTCAGCCAGGTCTCGGGCATCCCCTACGACGTGGGGCTCATCCGGAGCCACTACGTGGGCCGCACCTTCATCGAGCCGCAGCAGTCCATTCGCCACTTCGGCGTGAAGCTGAAGCTCTCGGCGGTGCGCGAGGTGCTGCGGGGGAAGAAGGTGGTCGTGGTGGACGACTCCATCGTCCGTGGCACCACCTCGCGGAAGATCGTGAAGATGATCAAGGCGGCCGGCGCGGCCGAGGTGCACCTGCGCATCTCCAGTCCCGCTACCCGGTGGCCCTGCTACTACGGCATCGACACGCCGGTCCGGCAGGACCTCATCGCCGCCACTCACGCGACCGACGAGATCGCCACCTACGTCACCGCGGACAGCCTGGGGTACCTCTCGGTCGAGGGCCTTGCGCAGGCTGTGGGGGACCCGGCCTGGAAGTCCTATTGCAACGCCTGCTTCACCGGGAACTACCTGACCCCGCTCGAGTCACCGCAGGCTGCGTCCGCCGCGGGCTAGTCGAGGGATGGCAGGGCCGGAACAGCTGAAGGATGGAGACCCCGGGCGCTCGGCGGCCGGGAGCGAGGCAGACCGGCGCCTGGGGCGCTCGGTGTTGATCGGCCTCGCGGTGCTCGGCGTCATCGCCCTGCTGGGGCCCTTCCTCACTTACCTCAACGAGGTGCGCGAGACTCAGCGCCTGCTCCGCGCCCGCGTCGCGCGCGAGGCGGCGGTCTACGCCGAGGCGCTGGCACTGCACTTCGGGGGCCTGGAGCACGAGCTGGAGCGGCTGGCCTCTCGACCTCAGGTCGACCTCCTGGACGAGAACCTCCAGCCCGAGCGCGAGCTGCTCGAGTTCACCCACCACAACTCACCGTTCTTCTCCGCGGTGCTCTTCCTCGACGGCAACGGCTCCCAGCTCTGGAGCGAGCCGCGAGGCATCCTCCATTCAACTTCGCGGGTGTCCGATCGCTGGTTCCAGAAGCTGCTCCGCACCGGGAAGCCGGTGGTGGACGCTCTGGCGCCGGGAAGCAGGAGCTTCGTCGTCGCCGCGCCGGTCCTGCGCAACGGGCGGATGTCCGGGGCGGTGGTCGGGCTCGTGGACGCCAGCAAGCGCGGCCTCCCCGGCGGGCGAGCGACGAACGAGGGATCGGTCCTGGTCGTCGCCAACGAGGTCGGTGACGTGCTGCTGCCGGCCGTCCCCCCCGCCTGGACCTTCGCCTCGGGGTTCCCCGAGCGCCTCGAGCAGCTGGTCCGGCTGCGACGCGCGGAGACCAGCGATCTGTCGGGGAAGCCCGAGTACGTCGCCGCGACGCAAGTGGGCGACACCGGGCTGCGCCTGCTCCTGGTGGCCGAGGAGTCGCCGATGCTGGCTCCGATCCGGTGGCGGTTCTTCTGGCAGATGCTCCTCGTCTTCGTCGGGCAGACGGTCACCCTCGTGCTCTTCACCTGGTTCCTCCGCCGGACCTACCTGCGCTACCGCGAGATGGACGAGGTCCTCGCTCAACAGGAAAAGCTGGCCGCGCTCGGCCAGGCCGCCTCGCTGATCGCCCACGAGGTGAAGAACTCCCTGAATGGGATGAAGGTCGCCGCGTCGATGCTTTCCAGGGACGACGACCGGACGCTTCCGGTGAAGACGATGCGCGGACAGATCGACCGGCTCAGCCACCTGGCCACCTCGCTGCTCAACTTCGGCAGGCCGGCCAATGCCCAGCTGTCCCTCATTCCGGTGGGCCAGCTCGTCAACGAGGCGGTCGAGTCGCTGCGGGTCCTGCCGGAGGCCGACGAGGTGGAGGTGACCTCCGAGCTCGACACGTCGCTCAAGGTCCCGTGCGATCCGCTGCTCCTGGCCACCGCCCTGGACAACCTGCTTCGCAACGCGATGGAGGCTGCGGTGGTGGCCAAGGACCTGGGAAAGCAGGCACATCCCAGGGTCCGGATCACCGCGCGTCGGGTCGATGGTGCCGTCCGGGTCGAGGTGGAGGATAATGCCGGGGGTCCCCCGCCGGGGTTCGAGGCGGGCCTGTTCCAGCCCTTCGTCACGACCAAACCGAGGGGTATCGGACTCGGGCTCTCCATGGCTCGTCAGGCGGTGGAACGACAGGGCGGGTCGCTGGCGTTCGAGCGAACGGCGACGGGGAGCCGCTTCACGGTGCAGCTCGGGCTGGGAACGACTCCTTCATGAGCAGGTCCATCCTTCTGGTCGATGATGATCGGGGCTTCTCCTCGCTGGCGCAGGCTGCGCTGACGCGCGAGGGGCACCCGGTCGTGCTCGCCCGCTCGCTTCACGAGGCGCGCGAGGCAGTGGAGCGAGCAGCGCCCGAGCTGGTCGTGCTGGACCGGCGCCTCCCCGACGGCGACGGGCTGGATTACCTGCCGGAGCTGAAGGCGCAGCTGCCCGGCACCCCGGTGGTGATGGTGACGGCCCACGGCGACATCCAGAGCGCTGTCGATGCGATCCGTGCCGGCGCGTCGGACTACGTGGCCAAGCCGGTGGACCTGACGGATCTGGTGATGCGCGCCCAGAGGGCCATGGGCGAGCAGAACCTCCGCGAGCGCCTGAGTCGGGTGGAGGCCGAGCTGTCCGGTCGGCGCCGCCTGGTGCCCCCGCGCTCGCCAGCGATGCGGCGGGTGCTGGAGATGCTGGAGCGGATCGCCACCTCGCCCCGAAGCCCCGTGTTTCTCCTCGGGCCCACCGGCGCGGGCAAGGAGGTGCTGGCGCGGCACGTCCACACGCGGGGCGTGGGCGAGAGCGCCCCCTTCGTCCAGGTGAACTGCGCCGCGCTGCCGGAGACGACGGTCGAGTCGGAGCTGTTCGGCCACGAGAAGGGTGCCTTCACCGACGCCAAGCAGGCCCGCCGCGGGCTGGTGGAGGTGGCCAGCGGAGGTACCCTCTTCCTCGACGAGGTCGGCGAGCTTCCGCTGCCGTTGCAGGCCAAGCTCCTCACCTATCTCGACTCGGGGCGCTTCCGGCGCGTGGGGAGCAGCGGCGAGGAGAGCAGCACCGCCCGGGTGGTGGCGGCGACGAACCGGAACGTCGAGGTGGAGATCCGCGAGGGTCGCTTCCGCGAGGACCTGTGGTTCCGCCTGAGCGTCTTCGCCATCCACGTGCCCTCGCTGCGGGACCGCCCGGAGGACGTCCTGCCCCTCGCCGAGCAGCTGCTCAGCGAGCTGGGGCAGGAGCTGGGGCGAAAGGGATTCCGCCTCGGCGAGCAGGGCCGGGCGCGGCTCCAGAACTATCCCTTCCCTGGAAACGTCCGCGAGCTGCGCAACGTGCTCGAGCGGGCGCTGGTGCTCGAGTCGGGGCCGGAGCTGACGCTGTCGCTGCTGCAGACCATGCGCGAGCCGGTGGACGGCTCCGCGCCAGCGGGCAGCTTCGTGGTGTCCGGCGACCCCCGGCCGCTGGAGGAGATCGAGAAGAAGTACGTGCGGCACGTGCTCGGCCAGCTCGGCGGGCGCCGGGTGGAGGCGGCGCGGGTGCTGGGGCTCAGCTACCCGACGTTCCTGAAGCGGCTCGAGGACTAACGTCCGGCGGGCACGACGGAGGCCTTCCGGCAGGCCCCCATCAGCCAGGCCGCGACCACGAGCAGGACTGCCGCGGTACCGCCTGCCGTCCCCGAGCTGTTGCAGCCTAGCGCGCCGGATGGCCTCGTCGTGACCGAGAGCGGCGCCGTGCTCTGCTCGACCGCGCGCGCGCTCGGATCGCCGAGGAGGACAAAGGTGTTCACCAGGTCCGGGTCCGAGACCCCGTCGAGCGCGGCGCGGGTCGCCTCGCCGAGTGTCTTGCCCTCCAGGAACAGGCCCTTCACCAGGGCGCGGTTCAGCGCAGGATGCTCGGTGGGGTAGGTCATCGAGGTGCTGCCCCAGGCGCCCCAGGCGCCCCCGCTCGGAGCGAGGAGCGTGGCGATCGCCAGACTCTGCCGTCGAGGATCCTGGAAGAAGGCGGTGAGGCAGGTCATGTGGACCCAGAGGCTCGTTCCTCCCCCGGAGAGGGCGTCGGTGTCTGCCACGGTATGCAGATCGCCCCTCCAGAACAGCTGGGAGGCATGGCCGGTGTAGTTCACCAGGGCCGGCCCGCTCCGTGCCGCGGCAATGAATCGCTCATGGAGCACGTCATCGGGGTCGGTGCCGCGGACGATCATCGTCGACGGCGCGTCGGGCAGGACGGCACGCAGATCCTCGGTCATCTCAGGGAAGTCGCTGGTCCCGAGCGCATCGGACACAAGCAGGACCGGCGAGCGTCCGTCCACCACACGCCGTCCGAGGATCTTCGCGACGACGGCTTGCGCCTCGGCGGCGCTCCTCACCGGTAGACGGCCGACGGAGAGCGCCTCCGCGCCAGGAACTCGGAGGAACCAGCTGTCGGACACGGCCTCCAGGGCATCGGTCTGGACGATGGCGCTGGGGACGAGGTCTCCTCCGCGCCCCAGGTAGTCGCGAGGGTCGTAGCTGGCCGAGCCGAGAATCAGGAGGTATCTGGGTACCACGCTCCAGCCCTCGATCGCCTGCTGGAGAAATCCGCGCACGGCCTCCACGCTCTTCTCGCCGGACGCGAACTCGTCCTGCACGTCCTCGATGTCCACCAGCGCCACCCGGAGCCCCTCGGACCTCCGCCGCTCCACCAGGGGTTCCACCGCGCCGAACAGCGCCGATGGCCCGAGGATCACCAGGTCCGCCCCTTCCGCCTCGTGCCAGCGGCTGGGGCGATTCACTCGCACCTCCGCGGGCGGAACGGTGTCCGCGTCGAGGTAGGCGAGGAGGCGTCGGGAGCGGGTACCCGGCGCGGCCACCGCCGCCACACCGGAGGCATCCCAGGTGGCGAGGCGCAGGGGCGCATCCGGATCGGTCACGTCCAGGACCTCGGTGCGGGCGGGGTCGAACCCCTCCAGCCGGGTCGCCGAACCACCCTCGAGCGCGAAGTCGAGCGCTCCGGCCCCGCGAGTCGTCTGGCGGGGGTAGACGACCCGGACGAACTGCTCGAGGGAGACGTCCGCGAGCGTCGGCGCCACCAGCTCGACCACGTTATCGCCCGGGACGAGCGTCCCCGGCGGGATGGCGAAGCTGGCGCTCGCCGGCACCGCACCATCGAAGGAGACGGTGCCGAGCGGCAGCCCGTTCAGGGAGACGTTCACCGCGTGGAGCAGCTCGGTGACGCCCTGGAGCCCGACCTCGAGGCGCGCACCGGTCCCGAGGAGGTCGAGCGCGTCCAGGGGCATCACCCGATGACGGGGCTGACTGATGACGGCTGGCCCGAAGAACTTCTCCGCATCCCCGTTACGCGCCGCCCCGAACCAGGTCAACCGCTCGCGGATCTCCGCCGCGGCCATGAACGTCGCCTGGCCCGCGTCGCTGGCAGGGGGCCCGACCCTGGGGATGTCGACTCCTCGACCGGCCCCCGCGGTGAGCCAGTAGACCGCATGGCCAGAGTACCGGGTGTCCATCCCGTATCCGTAGAACTCGACCCGGTCACCGGGCTGGAGCGTTCGGCCATCCGCCGCGACGACCGCTCGCGCCACCGGGCGTCCCTGGCGATACAGCTCGATCGCGGAGGCCGGCGTCCCCTGCGGTAGTCCCGCGGCGAACAGCGACTCGGCCGGAACACGGACCACTCCGGCCCGGCCGACGAGAAGCTTGACTGCCTCCCCCGCAGCGAGTTGCCACTGGAGCTCACGAGAGCCGGGACGGGGCGGCAACGGGCGGAGTTCCGCGGGCTCGACTCGCAGCGCCGGCTGCTCGGGGAGGACCACCGGCGCCGTCCCGGTGACCAGCTCCGCCGAGAGGATGGGCGGCGTTCCCGACCCCTGCGCCGCGGAGGTCCACCGGATGCTTCCGTCCTGGTGGAGGGACTCGACGAGGTACTTCGAACCGGGAATGGGGCGTTCGTCGATCCATCCCGGCTCGCTGCCCGCCAGCAGCGTGGCCCGGCTGGTCAGCAGCGGGCCCGCGACGAGCCCGGGGGGGAGGAGCTCGCGGCGTCCTCCTGCCTCTCTCCAGACTCGGAAACCGACGACGTCCGAGGCCGGACCGAGTCTCCAGGAGACCACAGCGCGTCCGCTTGACCAGCGGAGCTCCGGAGCTCCTGGTGCCGCGGCATTGGGGTTCGCCGCGTGGATCGGCACGGCGGCCATCGACCAGAACTGCGACGTCGGTGGTCCCATGCTGTACGAGAGCGTCGTCGTGCCGCCCGCCGGTCCCGAGTAGGCGAGTGTCTCCGCCGTCCCGTATTCCGTGCCATTGAGAGCGGACCAGCGGGCGGTCACGTTGGTCTGGACGGGGGTGGCGGAGGTCGCGGTGTTCGAGGAGAGGACGCCGAAAACCTTGTCGTGCAATTGCAGATTGGGGACGGTCACCGTCGCGAGCAGAGGCGTGTTACCGGCCTCGGTGTTGTTGATCACGGCGCCGATGGGAACGCTCTGGCTCACCCCGGTGTAGGAGACGGCGCCGGCCACAACGAAGCAGCTGCTGCCGCCGGGGAAGGTCAGGGTGATGGTGTGCGTACCCCGGGCCGGAGCAGTCAGCGTGTAGATCTGGACCTGCGTCGTGCCAGCATTGTCCCCGCCGCGCGCGGTCACGGTCTGAGAGTCGAAGGTGACGGAGGTGGGCAGCGCGTTGCCCGTGTTGCTCCCGGTGGAAACCCCCACGACGAGCAGCCGATCGTTGGTGGTGGCGCCAACGGTGTGCTGCCAGGAGATGGGCCCCGCGCCGCAAGTTCCGGTGATCGAGGTCACCGCATCGATGGCGACAGGGTTCTGCCTGACGTCCATCACCAGGTCGTTCCCGAGGATCCTGAATCCGAAGGTGAGCCCGGTGGGAACGGATCCCAGCGTAAGTCCGGTGAAGTCGATGGTGCCGCCCGTCGAGGTGACGAGGTGGTACGGGCTGTTCGTCACGCTGGGCGTCGAGCCGGTGAGGCTCAGCGTCCCGCCGACGGTCGCGCTCCCGGACACCGTGAGGTGCGTGACCACCGTGGTGCTCGAGAAGTTCAGGCTCAGCGTCGATGCGGCGTCGAGGCTAAAGCTCGCAGCCGAGAGGTTCGCGGTGGCCTGGAAAGCGAGGGTTCCACCGCTGCTGACGGTCACCGCCGCGGTCGAAGTGACGTTGCCCTGGGCCGTCAGCGTCCCGCCGGGCACCCCTATCGTCCCCGCGCTGAGCGTGCTCTGCGCGGTGAGTCTTCCGCTACTGACGACCACCGCTCCGGCGGTCACCGTCACCGCGCCGGTGGAGGTCACGGTTGCACCACCGATGCTGATTCCTCCGGCCGAGAGGCTGCTCTGTGAATTCAGGGTACCGCCGGTTGCGGTGAGCGTGCCACCGACGGACAAGGTGCTCTGGGCCGTGAGGGTTCCGGCGGAGAGAGACAGACTGCCGGCGATGGTGCTGGCGTCGGGGAAGGTCAGCGTCCCGGCGCCGCTCTTGCTGACGTTGGGCGCCGTCGACCCGCCGGTCGCAGTGGCGAACGGAAGCGCCAGAGCGGCGTTGTTCGCATTGTCCACGCTGACGGTCCCGAAGACTGTCAGGGTGCGTCCGCCGTTCGAGTTGAGCCTGAAGTTCCGAGTGACGTTTCGGATGGTGAGAGTGCCAGCGACGGCGCTCGGTCCGGTGGTCAGGCGGATGTTCCGTGGGCTGTCGAGAATGACATCGTCGGTGGCGATCGGCGGACGGTTGAGCGACCAGCTCCCGTTCGCGTTCCATTGGTCGTTGTTCCCGCCCTGCCAGCTGTTGGTCGCAGCGCGCACCGGGAGCGCGAGCAGCCACGCTCCGATCAGGCAGATCTCACACCAGCGCCGCACGCGTTCGGACTCCTCCGGCCCAGGGCTCGCGAACGCTGTCGACGCACGGCGTGGCGCGAGCGACGCCGGAACTGAACGACATCTTTGCAGCGGGTGGCGGACCGGTCGAGCTTCCGACCTTGTCACGCCTTTCGGCTTGTGCGCGCCGGTGCGCGCCCGAGCGACGCCGGAACCGGGTCGACGCGCGCAGGTGGGTACCTCAGCACCTCGCTTCGCTTCAGGGCGACTGACCGGCCTTCAGCGTTGCAGCGCCGTCCTTCAACGCAAGCGACGCCGCATGCTCGCGATCCATGCGACCAAGGCGAGCAGCGCCGCGACGCTTCCCGGACCCGAAGCCGCAGCGCTGCACCCGGAGGACCCCGCCTTGGGCGTCCCGGTCAGCCCTTGCGTCTGCGAGGCCACCGCGCGAGCACTCGGGTCGCCGAGCAGGACGAAGGTCGACCGAACGTCCTGGTCGGTCGCCAGCGCGAGAGCGTCGCGCGTCGCCTCGCCGAGCGTCTTGCCGTCGACGAACAGTGACTTCACCAGCGACCCGCCCATCGCAGAGTCGTCGCCGGGGTAGTTGTCCCCGGTGCTTCCCCAGGCGCCCCACGCGCCGCCGCTCGGCGCGAGCAGCGTCGCGACCGCCAGGCTGGGGTGCCTCGGATCCTGGAAGAAGCCCGCTTTGCAGGTCAGGTGTGCCCAGAGGCCGGTGTCACTGCCGGCCAGGACCGCCGCATCCTCAGCGGTGTGGATGTCGCCCCCCCAGAACGTTTGCGATCCGTGGCCGACATAGTTGACGAATGCAGGGCCCATCCGGGCCGCGTCGAGGAAGCGCTGGTGCGTGGCCGCGTCGAGCGCGTCCTGGTGGACGGAGTCGTTCGGGTCGCTCTCACGGACGATGACCGTGGCGGGAGCATCGGGCAACCTGGCCCGCACGTCCGCGATCATCTCCGGGAAGTCGCTCGTTCCGCGCGCGTCCGAGACGAGGAGCCATGGCGAGCGGGCGGTCGCCTCCCGGCGCCCGAGGATCTTCGCCACCAGCGCCTCGGTCTCGGCGACATTTCGTACGGGAAGCCGCCCGACCGAGACCGTCTTCGCCTCAGGGGCTCCGACGAACGAGCTGTCGGACACCGTCTCGAGCGCCGAGGTCTGGACCACGAGGCTGGGCACCAGATCCCCACCGAGACCGAGGTAGTCCCGAGGGTCGTAGCTCGCCGCTCCGAGGAGCAGGAGGTAACGGGGCTTGCGCGGCCAGGCGCTCAACGCCCGGGCCAGGAACGCCCGGATCGCGTCAACGCTCTTTTCACCGGAGGCGAACTCGTCCTGGACGTCCTCGACGTCGACCAGCGCGACTTCGAGTCCTTCGCTCTGCCGTCGCTCCACGAGCGGCCGCAGCGCATCGAACAGCGCTCGCGGTCCCACCACGACCAGGTCGGCGCCCGAGGCCAAATGCCAGCGACTGGGAAGGTTCCGGGAAATCGAGACCGGAGCGACGGCATCCTCGGGCAGGTACGCGATCAGGTGCCGGGTGCCCGAGCCGGTGGCCAGGACAGCGGCCGCGCCCGAGGCATCCTGGACGGCGACCCGAACCGGCGCATCGGGATCCGTGACGTCCAGCACCCGGACGCGCGTTGGGTCGAAGCCGTCGAGCCGGGCGGAGGTTCCTGCGGGCAGCGTGAAATCGAGCGCGCCGCTGCCCCGCGCGGTGAGTCGTGGATAGACCAGGCGCACGTACTGCTCGAGCGAAAGGTCGCCGGTCGCCCCGGAGACGAGCCCGACCACGTTGTCACCCGGGACGAGAAGTCCGGGTGGCAGAACGATGCTCGCGAACCCCGGCGTCGTCCCGTCGAAGTCGACCGTTCCCACCGCCAGACCGTTGACGCTGAGGGTCACCGAGTGCGGAGTCTCCAGCAGTCCGATCAGGCCGACCTCGAGACGCGCGCCCGCGCCCGACACGTCGAGAGCGTCGATGGGAAGCGTCCGTTGGCGGGCTGCGCCAGCCACCAGCGGTCCGAAGAACTTCTCGGCGTCGCCGTTCCTCGCCGCGCCAAACCAGGTGAGCCGCTCACGGATCTCGGCCGAGGCGAGATAGCTGGCCGGCCCGGTGGGCTGAGCGATCGAGGAGGCTGCCGTGAGATCACGACCGGCGCCGAGGCCCGTGACCAGCCAGTAGACCGCAGACCCCGAGTAGCGGCTGTCCATGCCGTACCCGTAGAACTCGACCGAGTCCCCTGGCCGGAGCGTCGCGCCGTCGGCGGACACGACGGTCCGGGGGACCGCTCTCCCGGCGCGAAAGAGCTGGATCGCGGAGACTGGTGCGCCCACCGGCACGCCTGCGGCGAAGAGCGACTCCGCAGGAACGCGTACGACACCGGCGCGCGCGACCACCAGCTTGACCGCGTCGGCAGCCGCGAGTTGCCACTGCATCGCCTGGTCCGGAGAGTCGGATGTCTGCGCCAGAGCGAGCGCAGCCGCCTTCCGCACCGAGGGACGTTCGTCGAGGACTGCTGGAGCGTCGGAGACAAGGCTGGCGGAGTACGTGGGCGCGGAACCGGCTCTCGGCGTGGCGTACGTCCAGCGCGTGCTCCCGTCCAGGTGCAGCGATTCGACCAGGTACTGAGCGCCCGGCCTCGCCGCGCGATCCTGCCAGCCCGAGTCGCTCCCGGCGAGCAGGGTGGCCCGGCTGGTCAGGACGGGCCCCGCGACCAGTCCGGGCGTGAGCAACTCGCGCCTGCCGGAGACCTCACGCCAGACGCGGAAGCCGACCAGGTCCGATCCCGGCCCCGAGCGGACCAAGACGACCGGCCCACTCGCCGAGCTCCGCACCGAGGCCACGAGGTCCGTCGCTCGGGTGGGGGCCGCCGCGTGGATGGGGATGGCGACGAGCGCAAACTCGCTTGACGGAGCGAGCGTCCAGCTCATGGTCACGTTGAAGGTGCCTCCCCCCGTCCGGTTCGCCGTGTCCCCCGCCCCGAGGAGCGTGCCCTGGGTGGCAGACCAGCGAACCGTGGCTCCGGCCTGGGGCGTCGCCGAGGTTGCCCCGTTGGAGGCGAGGACGGAGATGACCTTGTCTCCCTGCACCGTCGAAGGAGATGCCGCCGCGGTGGTCCCGGTGCCGGCGGCAGTGGCTGCCGTGCCGGTCGACGTCGTCTGGGCCACCCCTGTGTACGAGAGCGAGCCCGCGACAACGCTGCATGGACCCGCCGGAAGCGTCACGGTGATGGTCCCGGTTCCCCGCGCCGGAGCGACCAGGCCGTAGAGGAAAGCCCCCGAGGTTCCATTGGTCCGGCTCGTCAGGAGTCCCAGGGTCTGGCTGCCGAAGGTCACCGACACGGGAGTGACTGCCGAGGCACCGGTCGAGACGCCGACCAGGAGAAAGCGGTCGTTGGCCGTGGCGCCGATGGTGTGCTGCCAGGTGAGGGGCGTGCCGCACGAGCCCGTCGCCGAGGCGGTCCCCTCCGGCATGATGGGGTTCGTCCTCACGTCGAGGATGATCGTGGTGGTCCCCGACGTCCTGAACCCGAAGGTGAAGCCGGTGGGAGCCGACCCGAGGGTCACTCCGGTGATGTCGACGCTGCCCGCGCCGGTCACGATGTTGAAGCTGGTGTTGCTGTTCGGAGTGCCGGTGATGTTCACCGTCCCGTTGAGCGATCCGCTGCCACCGGCGAGGATCACGTTCGTCGGGTTCCCACCCGTTGCGAAGTTGACGGTGAAGGAGGAACCCGAGGCGAGGGCGAAGCTCTGGGAGACCACGTTCCCGCTCCCGGCGAAGGAGAGGCTCCCTCCGCCGCCGACGCTCACCGCCCCACTGGCGTTCAGATTGCCGTTGCCGCCGAAGGAGACCGAGCCGCCGTTGATGGCCACGCTCCCGACACTGATGCTCGCGCCGGCAGTGGTGGAGATGCTGCTCCCGGCACCGACGGTGAGGGTCTGGCCAGTGGCGCTCAACCCACCCGAGCCGCCGAGGGTGATGGAACCGCCATTGAGCATGACAGGGCCGCCCGAGTTCAGGTCTCCTGCGGCAGGGAAGGTCACCGCGCCCCCGTTCACGGTCAGCCCGCCTCCCGGTGCCAGCGTACCGCCACCCGCGCGGGTGAGCGTCGCCCCGGTGGCAACCGTCACGGTTCCTCCCGTCGTGAACGTGTTCGGGCCGTTCAGGAGCAGCGTTCCGCCGGTCACGTTGACCGCTCCACTGACCTCCACGCCAGTTCCGCTCTGTGCAAGTCCGGTCAGCGTCAGAGTGCCGCTGCCGGTCTTCGTCAGACTGGCGGCGGTGAACGGAACGTTGATCGTGACGTTCCCGCTCGGGGTGACGGTGATCCCGCCGGTCACCGTCATCACTCGCCCGCCGCCTCGGTTGATGGTGGCCCCGGAGGTGATGGTCAGCGAGTTGGCCAACCCGTTTCCGCCGTTGTTGATGGAGACGGTCACGGCGAAGGGGATGGTGAGGTCGTCGGCAGCGGTCGGGACCCCGGCCGGATTCCAGTTTGCGGCCGTGTTCCAGGAGCCGTTGGCCGCGTTGGCCCACGTGCGGTCGACGGCGTGGGCGGCCGGCGCCATCAGCATCACGGCCAGGAAAACGAGAACCCAGTGCTTCACAGTCTCCCCCCTCTCTCCACCTGAGCGACGCGCGCACGCCATCTCTTGACCGCGTGACGCGAGCTGCGTCGAACCAGCTCGGCCACCTGGATCGGGAGCCGCGGGACTCCATGGAACGGAGCGTCGAGATGCAGCGTCGACGACAGCGGATCCGGCCACCGCGCCCGTAGCGCACCGGGGAGGCGCGTCCAGGAGATCCCCTCGAGTCGCTCCGGCGATGGGCGGTAGCCTCGGTCCCAGGCACGCTCGACCGCCCGCTCGAACCACTCCGGCACCTCCGAGGACGGGGGTTCCACGCGAGGGCGCGCGCCGAGCCAGCGGCACGCGAGCGCAACCAGTGCCAGGATTCCTTCCCCCAGGTGCCGACTGCCCTGCAGACACTCGCCCCACGCGAAGTCGAGGGGAAGCGCCTCGACCAGGACGGCCACGTCGCATAGCCAGAGCGGCCGCCATGAGCCATGGTGCAGCTGGTGCAGGCAGACCAGCCGGAGATGGTCCGCCGGCGCGAGCACCCGGATGGATCCTGCGCGCATGTCGAGTCCCTCCGCCGCGGCCAGGAGCGCCTCCGTGCTCCGGTCCGGAAGGTAGCGGGAGAGATCCGACTGTAGATCCACCTCGGCCCCGCCCTCGAAGCCTGCGAGGACGGTTCGCGCGTGGCCCAGATCCTCGCGGCGGGCGAGGAGGTCCACGTCGCCGACGGGCCGCAGTCCCGGGCGTCCGTAGAGCCGGGACAGCGTCCAGCCCTTGAACGTCGCGGCCTGGATTCCGTGCGCGGCGAACGCGGCGAACACCGACGCCAGCCACCTCTCGCGGCGCACCTGCTCCAGCGCCTGGAACCGCTCGGTGTCCGAGGGAACGTCCTCCAGTCGTCGGCGCACCAGGGCCTCGACGCCGGACACCTCGGCTGTTGCGAGAACGGCAGGCGGCACCGAGCCTCGCTCCACCGTCGCCGCGCGGAAGGCGTCACGAAGCAAGGTCGGGAGCATCGGGACCGACCTGCTCACTGGCAGATCATCGAAGCATTGCAGGTGAACCCGGTGCAGCATGGCCTCGTCGCGCACTCCTGCCCCGAAGTCGAGCAGGTCGAGACCGCAGCACGTGCCGTCGGCGCGGTGATCGCCATGATGACCGGGATCGCCGCCAGCCCGACGTTCCTCATCAGCGCCCGCCGGCTCAGCGCCGCCCGGGCGGCCGAAGCACTCTCGCCCTCCAGCAGCCCCGACTTCTCCAGCTCTCCCAAGGTCCAGCACACCACCGCGGCACCGGCCTCGCCCTCACCGTACGACGCGGCGATCTCGCGCTCGCTGCGGGTCCCGTCACAGAGCTGCCAGACCCGCGCGGCGCGCGCGTCCAGGCAGAGCGCGCGGTGGGTCCGCTCGTCGTAGACCAGCGTGTCTTCCCCGGTGCGCTGTACGAGCAACTGGTCGCTTCTTGCCTTCGGTCGGTTCGCCATCGCGAGCGGCTTGCATCCTCGCAGACGGAGCAACCATCCGTCGACATTTGGCGGAGCACCGCGCGCGTACGGAGCAGCATCGGCGCCGATGTGCGGCGGCGTCGGAGCACTCGATCGTTACTGAAACCCAGTTTCACCCGCACTTGTAAGGGCTTGCCACTCGGGCGACCGAGTCGCTCGCAACCCCTTGATTTCCGGGGTGGCAAGCTCCTTGCTCCGCGGCGTGCCGTGCCGCTTCCTCTCTGGGTCCTGACCTCCGCGCTCGCAGCCACCGCCGCGAGTCCGGAGTCACTCGACCTTTCCAGTTCCCCCGCAGATCTGCAGCTCGTCGAGCTGCTGTGGGCGCGATCGCCCGATCTCGTCACGGCACGCGCGAAGCTCGGTCAGGCCGAGGCGGAAGTGACTCGCTCCGAGGTCTTCCCCAATCCGGGG
>Ga0081540_1000326_pt1 | contig 49255 bp, 50 predicted proteins | sample TabmetS2T1R1_FD_71024 | JGI IMG/M metagenome (GOLD analysis project Ga0081540, IMG submission 71024) | Tabebuia heterophylla rhizosphere microbial communities from the University of Puerto Rico - S2T1R1 | ecosystem: Host-associated > Plants > Roots > Rhizosphere ...
CCCACCCAGCCCTGGACCTCGTCGACCTCTGCCTCGATCGCTCCCGGAGTACGCACCCGTGGGTCATACCTCACGGTCCAGGTCCACGTCGGACCTTGGTCTCATCCGCTTCGGTGGTAACCGTTCCACTAGACTGCGGACCGGCCCACTCCCGGGAGCACGCCATGGCGACACCGGTGAACAACCTTCCACGAAACGTGATGGGGATCCTGGCGATCACCGGGCTCCTGCTGGGCAGCACCTGGGTGGTCCGGCCCTTCATCGGTCCGGGCATCTGGGCAGTGACCATCGTCGTTGCCACCTGGCCCCTCTTCCAGCGGCTCCAGACCCGGCTCGGCGGACGGCGTAGCCCGGCGGTCGCGGTGATGGCGCTGATCCTCCTGATGATCATCGTCATCCCCGTCTGGCTGGCAGTGGACACGATCATCGAGCAGTCCGATCGGCTCATCACCTTGGCCCGCTCCCTCCCGACCCTCCAGGTCCCGCCGCCGCCGGCCTGGCTCGACTCGATCCCGCTGGGGGGTCGGATCGCTCGTTCCTGGAACGACCTCGCGCAGGCGCCGGCCGGAGCGCTCGCGGCCAAGATCGAGCCCTACGTGGGTACGGCAGTCCGCTGGTTCGGACAGCAGGCCGGCTCATTCGGCGCCCTGCTGGTCCATCTCCTGTTGATGCTCATCATCTCCATCGTCCTCTTCGCCCAGGGGGACGTCGCTGCCCGCGGGGTGCTGGCCTTCTTCCGCTGGCTCTCCGGCGAGCGCGGCCACGGAGCGGTCATCCTCGCCGGACAGGCGATCCGCGCGGTGGCCCTGGGCGTCATCGTCACCGCCCTCATCCAGACCACCGTCTCGGGCCTCGGGATGTGGTTCGCCGGCATTCCCCGCGCCGGGCTGCTCACGGCCCTGGTGTTCCTGCTCTGCATCGCGCAGCTCGGGCCCGCCCTGGTCATGATTCCCGGGGTCATCTGGCTCTACTGGTCAGGCTCTCCGGGCCGGGGAACCTTCTTCCTGGTCTGGACGCTGGTGGTGCTGCTCATGGACAACGTCCTGCGGCCCTGGCTGATCACCCGCGGCGCGAACTTGCCCATCCTCCTCATCTTCGCCGGCGTCATCGGAGGCTTGCTCGGGTTCGGGGTGATCGGTCTGTTCATCGGGCCGGTCATCCTCGCGGTGAGCTACACGCTCATCAAGGCGCTGGTCCTCGAGGGGAACACGGCGGTTGTCACCACACCCTCCGCTGCCACACCGCCCGCGGTGACCGTCCCCCCGCCCGCCGCCTGACGGAGAGCGCAGATGTAGTGCGCTCAGTGCGTCTGCTGACCCTGCTCGACCTCGGTCAGCCGTTCACGGACCGTGTCCATTGCCCGACCGGCCAGCTCTTCCGCTCGTTCCACCACCGTGTCGCGGGCACTTCCGAGGAGGCGGTCTTCCTTCTCGGTCCGGGGTAGCGCCAGCCCGATCGCGGTCCCCGCAGCCAGGGCCACGGCGCCGACCGCCAGCGGGTTGTCGTCCATCCAGTGACCGACGGCCTGCTCGACGCGGCGGACCTGCACCTGCGCTCGATCGGCAACCCGTTCCACGGTCTCGCTCGCGGTGGACGCGAGCTCACCGGCCTTCTTCTGGGCGGACTCGACGGCATCGGAAGCGTGCTCCTTCACCGACTCGGCAACGTCGGAGGCCTGCTCCCTCACCTGCCGGACCGCGCTGCCTGCGCGCGCCGCGAGGCCCCTGTCGCGCTCGCCGTACCCGCGGCCGTACTCGTCGGGCTCGAACCCGCCGGCGTAGCGCCGTGCGGAGAGATGGCCCTCGCTCCGGTTCCGGCCACCCCGGTTGAGGAAGAGCCAGGTGAGCCCGATGGCGGACAGCGCTGCCGGGACGGGATTCTCCCGGACAGTGTCCCAGATCGACTGCCGCGCCTCGGAGAGTGTGTTTCCGGTGTCTCGAATCATTGTCTCGACCTTTCCGACCGTCGCCGCGCGAAGCGCGGTCTTGGTCTCATCGATGGTTTCCTTCAGCGACTCCCTGACCTGTTCCTTCACGTGGCCGGGCGAGAGCCTTTCCTGGAGCTGGTCGAGCGTGCCGTCCAGCTCGGCTCGGGTCTCCGCGATGCCGTGGCGGATCTCGGACGACTCGTCCGGCGCCGGCACACCCGGGCTCTCCGCGGAGCTCGGCCCGGCGGCGTTCGGCACCTCGGGGGCGGCCTCGGTCCCGGAAGCTCCGGCCCGGTTCCGCCGGGACCGGACCGTGGACGGTTCCTTCACTGGGCCCGTTCTCTTGCCCATCGTGCGTCCTCCTTGAGTGACTCGATCGTCTGTCGTGGTGCGGGGTCGATTCGCTTCATTGCCTGGAGCCGGTTGCGGGCGAGGACCGCGCCGATGGTCAGCACGACGACGCCGACGATCAGGGCGGAGACCCAGAGATGGACGACCGTGCCGAGCGCGAGGATGACGGCAGCGATCACCGCGAGCAGACCGGCGTGCGCCAGCGTGCCGCCCAGGGCGACCATCCCGGCGTCCTTCCCGGCCTGCGCGGCCTTCTCGGACATCTCCACCTTCGCGAGCTGGATCTCTTGCCGCACCAGTGTGGCCAGCTCTCGGGCGAGATCTCCGAAGAGCTCGCCGATCGACCTCTCCTGGGTGGGTCGGACCTCGCCGGGGACGTCGTCGAGCATGGCTCAGTGCTCCCGGACCAGGCCGCCCTCACCAGGGGTGCGGAGGTCCTCGTCCTCGTCGATCCCGCCGCCGGCCGAGGTCCCCACACGGCTCGGGGTGTACGGCTGCGCTGTCCCGCGGTCGAGTGGTGGGACGCGGGGCATTCGCCGGGCGTCGTCGCGCGGGCGGTCCGAGCTCTTGAGGAACCGTGCCCCGATGAGACCCAGGGCGAACGCGCCACCGAGGAAGAGTGCCGGCTCGCGGCGGGCGAGATCCTCCGCCCGCCGGAGCAGCTCCCGGGGCTCGGCGCCGCGGATCGACTCCGAGAAGTCGCCCACCTGCTCGGCGGCTCCCTCTGCGAACCGGGCAATCCGGTCCTGTCGCGAGGCACGCAGGTGCTCACCGGTCATCCGGAAGGCACCGGCGATCTGCTCGAGCGCCCCGGTCGCTTGCTCCTTCTGCTTCGAGATCTGCTCGTCCGCGATGCGACCCGCGGTCTCCTTTGCCTGCTGTCCGAGCTCGGAGGTGGACTGCCCGAGGGCCGTGGAGCCCGCGGATTCGTTCTGTGGGGAAGTCATGAGGTGGCTCCTTCAAATTGTTGGAGGGAGCGGAAGCTGGTGACGAGATCGTGGCTGTCCACCCCGGAGAAACTCGGTGCGCATCGCCCGTGCGTCGTCGTGGCAGGAAAGCGAGCGCTCAGAGGAAACGCTTCCCGTGTAGAAGAGCGCCGTTCGATGCGACGGAGCGACTCTTGAGGTTCGGGGCGATCCTTGCCCTCTCGGTGGGGCTGGCGATGGACGCGACCGCGGTGTCCGCGGCGCGGGGCATGGCTGTTCCGCGGATCCGGCCGCGCCATGTGGTCCTGGTGGCCGTCTTCTTCGGCGGCTTTCAGGCCTTGATGCCGGTGATCGGGTGGATGGTCGGCTCGCGGATCGGTCCGCTGGTCGAGGCCTGGGACCACTGGATCGCCTTCGTCCTCCTCGGCGCCATCGGCGCGAAGATGCTCTGGGAGTCGCGGGACGCGAAGACCGCGGCGACGCTTCCGACCGAGGAGGAGCTGTTCGGTTTGCGGGTGATGCTCCTCCTCGCGATCGCGACCAGCATCGACGCCCTGGCGGTGGGCATCACCCTGCCCATGCTCGATGCCCCGTTCGCCCTCTCGGTGGCCACGATCGGGGTGACCACCGCCGCCATGTGCGTCGGGGGCCTGTTCGTGGGCCGTCGCGCGGGCGCGATGTTCGGCCGGCGGCTGGATTTCCTCGGCGGCCTCATCCTCATCGGGGTGGGCACGATGATCCTCATCGAGCACCTCGGCGCCGGGCGAGCCTCCTGACGCCGACGAGCTCCCAGGCATCCACGGACGCTGAGCCTCAACCGAGTCTCGCGACCGCTGGGTGACACTCGCCCGGACCGGGGGGCTGTCCCCCCGCTCGACCGGCATCACTCCAGGAAGGTGTCCGACGCCCGCTCGCCGAATTCCGACCCACGTACCCTCCGCATCGAGCTCTCGCCTTCCAGCATCCTCCTCGGGGTGCTGGTGGTTGCCGTGGTCTGGCTCCTGGGACGACTCGTTCCAGTCCTGGTCACCATCGCCTGCGCCCTGATGCTCGCGGGCACCCTCGCGCCGATGGTGCGGTGGCTCGAGGAACGTCGCCTGCGGCGGGGCCTCGCGCTCGCAGTCGTGTTCGTCGGTGCGATCGTGCTCTTTGCGCTCGTCCTCCTCGTCACCGCCCCGTCGATCTGGCGGGCGGCGATGAAGTTCGTGGCGGACCTGCCGCGGTTTCGCGATGAGCTCGCCGCGGCGCTGGCCTCCCACTCCCGGACGTCGGGGCTCGCCCAGAGCCTACGCCGCCTCGAGCCCAACCGGCTGGTGGAGGGCGTGGATCTCGGTGCTGCCCTCGCGGTGGGGGCAAGCCTCGCCGAGGTGATCGGCTACGGCGTCACTGCGCTCTTCCTCACCCTGTACCTCCTGGCCGATCGAGAGAGGATGCAGGGCCTGCTCTACGCGCTGGTCCCACGGCGGTTCCATGTCTCGACCGCGCGGGTGCTGCTCAGCCTCGAGGCGATCGTCGGTGGATACATCCGCGGCCAGGTCATCACCTCGGTCCTGATCACGGTGTTCACCTTCATCTTGCTGACGGTGTTCCGGGTGCCGGATGCGCTCGCTCTGGCGGCCTTCGCCGGACTCACCGACGTGATTCCGTTCGTCGGCGGCATCCTGGCCACCGCGCCCGCGGCGCTGGCCGGGCTCTCGCGGGGAACCGGGGTGACCATCGCCATCCTGGTGCTCATGGTGGCCTACCAGGAGTTCGAGAGTCGGCTGCTCATCCCCCGCATCTATGGACGGACGCTCAAGCTCCCATCCGCGGGGGTGCTGGTGGCGCTCCTCGTCGGCGGACGGCTGGGCGGAGTCTTCGGGGCGCTCTTCGCCCTCCCCATCGCGGCGGGCATCGTGAGCATCGTGAAGGAGCTCCGCGTCGAGCTGCCTGGTGAGGCGGGACCGGATCCCGCGCAGCGCGAGGCGGACGCTCGGGCCGAGCGGACCTACGCACGCCGCGCCGGGGGGGCGAGCCCCACCGAGGCAGCGAAGGCGGCGCTGGACGTGGCGGAGCGGGACAGGCCCCGCCGACGGCGTCGCTGAGCCCGAGCGGTGGGAGGTCCGGTCGTCGAGGTTGCCCGTGTCTGGTGTCCGGCGACCGCGGAACTGCTCGCGACTGTGCTTGCGCGCGCCCTCCGGGATGGGAATGTCGTCCCCTTCGATGACCTCCCCCGCGCTTCGAGCCCACGGCCGCGCCGGCACCGCGCTGGCACTGCTCTACGTCTTCCTCTGGGCCTCGGCGTTCGTGCCCAGCCGCGTGGTCTCCCGCCTGGGTCAGCCACTCTGGATCCTCACCCTCCGCTTCGCCATCGCCTCGGCGCTCATGGCGGTGGTGGTGGCCGCCCTCGGGCGACCGTGGCCCCGGACCCCGGCCGCGTGGATCCAGATCGCCGGCTACGGGCTGCTGGCCAACGCCACCTACCTGGGCTGTACCTACGAGGCCCTGCGCCACCTCTCTTCCGGGATGGGAGCGATCATCGCCAGCACCAATCCCCTCCTCCTCGCGCTGGTCGCCCCCGCCCTCCTCGACGAGCCGCTCACGCTCCGGAAGGTCGCCGGGCTGTTGCTCGGCTTCGGCGGCGTGCTGATCGCGATGTCGGCGCGTGCCGGGACCCAGGCGGCCCGCCCGGGGGACGTCCTCCTCGCCTTCCTGGGGGTGATCGCGCTGGTGGGCTCGACCCTGGTGTTCAAGCGGCTGCGCACGCACGAGGATCTCCTCGCGGCGAACACCATCCAGCTGGGAACGGCATCCGTCGCGCTTCTTCCGCTGGCGGGGCTGGCCGAGGGGGCGCCACGACTCGTGCCCACCGCCGAGCTCACCCTCAGCCTGGCCTACCTCGTGGTGGTGATGAGCCTCGGAGCGTCCTTCCTCTGGTTCTGGCTCCTGCGTCACGGCGAGGCGAGCCGGGTGAGCGCCTTCTACTTCCTCACGCCGATCTTCGGCCTCGCGCTCGGGGCGCTGCTCCTCGGCGAGCCGGTCCGTCCCCTGGACGGTCTGGGTCTGGCTGCCGTGGCCGCCGGCATCGTCCTGGTCCAGACGGCGGCGCGGGGCGCCCCGGCGCCAGTCCAGGAGACCTGAGGCCGGGCCCCGCGTCAGTGCACGGGGGCCGTGAGGGCGCCGGCCGCGGTCCCGCAGGCCTGCTCGCAGCGCCGGCAGACATCTGCGCAGACCCTGCAGTGCACGTGGTGCGCGGCATGACGCTCGCACTCCTCGGCGCAGGCGCGGCAGATCTCGGCACAGGTCTCGAGCAGCAACTTCAGGCCCGGCGCGTCGGAGGTGGTCCGCCGGGAGAGGATGCGGCCGACGCTGGAGCAGACGTCGGCGCAGTCCAGATCGATCCGGATGCACTCCCGGAGTGCGACGACGTCGTCCTCGGCCAGGCAGGCGTCGGCGCAGGTGGTGCAGGTCTGCGCGCAGTCGAACAGCGCCTCGATGGTGGCGACGAGCGCGGGATCGAGCGCGCCCCCGACCGCCGGATGGGTGGAGATGATCTCGTGGGTGTGCATGGGGTTCTCCAGAACGAATCGGCGCCGAACCTTGTGATGGATCGCGTCGCCGCCCACTGTTTCCTGAACCGCGTGAAGTCCAGGCGGCAACGTTTCGACGCTAGAGTGCGGCGCCATGCGGATACATTCGCTCGCCGTCTCGGTCTCGCTCCTGCTCGTCCCGGCCTGCGCGATGAACGACAAGGACCTCTGTCCCGAGTCGCAGGGGATGCACTGCGCCACCGCGCCCGACTGCACACGCGACTCGGCGCGTGGCTGCCGCGTCTGCCAGTGCGGAAACCCCTACCCCACGTCGCCCTACTCTCCGGTGCGCTCGCCGAACGACCCGGGCCGGGTCCCTGACCCGACGCTCCCCCCGCGCTAGTGCGGTCCGGGCGACCGCCGCCCCTTGGCGGACGGGTCCTCGCCGCTCAGCGCGTCACGCTTGCCGGCGTGCTGGTCCCCGCCGGGCGGTGGCCCTCGGCGTGCCGCCGGAGCCGGAAGGCGAGCAGGAGCAGCATCACCCCGAACACGATCGCGTACGCGCCGATCCAGATGGTGAGCGCCAGCGCCGCGCTGCCCGGCACCACGAAGAGCAACACCCCGAAGGCGATGGAGAGCACTCCGGCCAGGCCGAGCCAGAACTCGCCGGTGATCTCCTTGCGCAGGCGGATCGCCGCCATCAGCTCGAAGACGCCGGTGAGGACCGCCCAGATGCCCACGTAATAAAGCAGGGCCAGTGCGGTCGCCGCCGGGCGGGCGATGGTGAGGACGCCGATCCCGATGCCGACCACCGCCTCCAGGACCAGGACCCAGAAGCGGTCCTTCCCTGCGCCCCGGAACAGGGCGATCAGCGCGAACACCCCGTCGACGAAGGCATACGCCCCGAACAGCAGGACCAGCGCGGCGAAAGCCGACTGGGGCTCGAAGAAGGCGATCAGCCCGAAGAGGATGGCCAGGGCGCCCCGGAGCGCGATCCACCCCCAGTTGCGCGCGAGTTCGTGAATCATCGGACACTCCGATCAGGGGGGCGGGGGCTGCATCCGCGCCGGTGCGCCGATGTCCCCCTTGGCGCGGCGTCCGGCGGAACGCAGGTTTCCCAGCGGCGCCGAGGAATCGCAAGTCCTTCCACGTGAAAATTCTCTACGTTGTCCCAAGGATCCCGTATCCGCAGCACTCGGGAGGCACCCAGCGGTGCTTCCATCTGCTCCGGGCGCTGGACGAGGCGTTCGAGGTCACGGTGCTCGCCCCCGACCTTCCCGGCGGAGACGCACGTGGATTGCGTGCCGCGGTGCGGGGGCGGGTGATCGTCGCCCGGGACTGGAGCGCGGGGCCGGGTTGGGCACTCTCCGAGCTGGGTGGGGTCCTGGGGGGCCGCCCCTTTGGCTACCGGCGCTACGCGGGCCGGAACCTCCGCGCCGTTCTCCGGCAGCTCCTCTCGGAGCAGGAGTTCGACGTGGTGCACTTCGACCGTCCCCACGCCGCGCAGCTGCTCCCCGAGGCGCGCGCGCTCGCGCCGAAGGCACGGACCGTGATGGATGCCCAGAACATCGAGGCCCAGGTCGCAGTTCGGCTGGCGGAGCTCTCCCGCTGGCCCCTGAGCGCGGTCCTGCGCCGTCAGGCTGCCGCCATCGGCCGCCTGGAAGGGGCCGCCGTCCAGGGGGTGGACGCGGTGCTGGCGTGCAGTCACATCGATATGGCCGCCCTCCTCCGCATCGGCGCGCGCGAGGTGCACCACGTCCCCAACGGCGTCCACCTGCGGCAGCTCTCGCCGACGCTCGAGCCGCGGGACACCGTCGCCTTCGTGGGCTCCTACGACTATCGCCCCAACGTCGACGCGGCGGCGGTTCTCGCCCGGGAGATCTGGCCGCGGATGCGGCAGGCCTGCCCTGGCCTCCGGCTGGCGCTGATCGGCCGCAAGCCGCCCCCGAGGGTCCAGGAGCTCGCGGCAGAGGACATCGTGGTCACCGGGGGAGTGGAGGACGTCGCGCCCTGGCTCCTGCGCTCCTTCGCCACCGCGATGCCGCTCCGGGCCGGCTCGGGAACCCGCCTGAAGGTCCTCGAGGCGGCGGCTGCGCGCGTCCCCATCGTGGCCACCCGGCTCGCCTCCGAGGGCCTTCCCTTCCACGATGGCACGCACCTGCTCCATGCCGAGACGCCGGAGGAGTTCGTGGCCGCCCTGCTCCGGCTTCGCCAGGAGCCTTCGCTCGCGGCGCGGCTCGCGGAGGCCGCCCTGCAGGTGGCCCGGGAGCACGACTGGCGCTTCATCGGGGCGCGGCTGGTCGAGCTCTACCGGGGCTGGAGCACGGCGGCGCGCGTCCGACCCCGGATGCTCTCCAGCGCGGGTTGATAGAGAAGGTCGCGGTACCTCTGGGCCATGGTCGCCGCCCCGTACCGGGACTCCACCCGTTGCCGGCCCGCGCCGGCGAGCGGCCCGCGTGCCTCGGGCGTCGAGAGCGCCTGCAGCGCCTGTCGGAGCCCCTCCACGTCGCCGGGCGCCACCAGCACCCCGGCTCCGGCGCCGAGCACCTCGGGCAGCGAGCCCACCGCGCTGGCGACCACCGGGATGCCCGCGGCCATCGCCTCCAGCGCCGCCATCGGTAGCCCCTCGGTGCGTGACGGAAGCGCGAGCACGTCCGAAGCGGCGAGCACCGGTCCGACGTCGGGGAGAAAGCCGAGGAAGCTGACCTGCGCGGGGTCAGCCTCGGCCTCGAGCGCCGCCCGGAGCGGTCCCTCCCCCGCGAAGACCAGGTGCAGGTCGGTGCCCTGCACGGCCCGGAGAAGGACCTCCGGCGCCTTCTCCGGCGAGAGCCTGCCGACGAAGGCCACCACATGAGCATCCGCCGGAAGCCCCAGGGCCGCGCGTGCGGTGGCGCGCTGTCCGGGCGTCGGAAGCGGGCCGATCGCGATGCCGTTGGGAATGACGTGGACCGGGGTCCGTGGCGCGGCTGCGCGGATCGCGGCGGCCAGCGGTCCGGAGGTCGCCGCCACCGCCAGCGTGAAGCGCGCGGCCCGACGAGCGAGTCGCTCGTAGAGGACGACCCGCGCCAGGTGCCCGGTGTCGCCGTGGAACGTGGCGACGACCGGAGTCCGTGCCACGGCACCCGCCACGAGGGCGAGCGCCAGGGCCTTGTAGTCGTGCGCGTGGAGCATGCCGCCTCGCGCAAGGCGCACCAGCGGCCCGAGCGCCGAGGGCGAGAGGCGCCCCGGCGCATCCACCCGGACCGCGGGAAACCCCATCTGGCCGGCCGCGGCCGCGAGCGCGTCCTCTCTCCCCGGACGCACGAGGCTCACCACGAGGGGCTCGAAGGGGGGCTCGGTCGCCGCCGCGAGCGCGAGGAGGGATCGCTCGGCGCCGTAGAGCGCCTGGGCGGAGCGCACGTGGACCACCCGCGTCATGCGCGCACCGGAAGAGAGGCGCGCCAGAGGCGGACATAGGCTTCGACCATCGCCTCCATGGAGAAGCCGGCTGCCCGGGCCCGGGCGGCGTCGCCCAGGGCCTTGCGGCGGGCCGGATCGCGCACCAGCCCCAGGAGCGCGACGCCGAGGGCATCCACGTCCTCGGGCGGCACCAGCACGGCGGTCACTCCGTCCGGGTGGAGCTCGGCCACCGCCGGAAGCCGGTGGGCCACCGTCGGGAGCCCGGCGGCCATCGCCTCCAGCATGGCCAGCGAGCGCCCCTCGCGACGGGACGGCTGGGCGTACACGTCCAGACCGGCGAGGAGGCCGGCGGCGTCGTCGACCACCTCACCCAGCAGGTGCGCCCGCGCGCCCAGCGGAGCCGCCGCCGCCCGGAGAGCATGGTCGAGCGACCCCTTACCGACGAGCACGAGATGGGCCTCGGGGACGTCGCGGAGGTGGCGGACCATCGCCTCGACCAGGAGATCCGGCCCCTTCTCCGGGTGCATCCGGCCGAGGTAGCCGACCGCCACCGCCCCGTCGGGGAGGCCGATCCTCTCCCGGACACGGGCGCGGCGGTCCGGGCTCGCCGGTTCGGGCAGCGCGACGCCGTTGCCGATGGTGACCACCGGAGTGCCGGCGGGAACCCAGCCTCGCAGCTCGGCGCGGACCTCGGCGCCACAGGCGACCAGCGCGCTGCTGGCCCGTGCCCCCAGGCGGGCCGCGCCGTGCTTCCGGCCGGTCGGAGTGGCGATCTGATGGAAGGTGGCGAGCACCCGGGTCCGGGGTGTGAGCGCGCGGGCCGCGACGGCGTTCAGCCAGGGACCGAGGTCGTGGGCGTGAGCCACGGAGACGGTGGCCAGCGCGCGGCCCAGCCGGCGCAGGGCTCCAGGAGTCATGCCGCGGACCGCGCCGAGCGGTGTCACCGGAATGCCGGCTCCCTCCGCCCAGGCCCGGACAGGCCCGTCCTCTCCGAAGGCGACCAGCGACGGCTCCACGCCGAAGGCGCGCGAGCGGGCCGCGAGGTCCACCACCAGCCGCTCCAGCCCACCGACCTCGAGGCCGTGGATGACGTGTGCCACCTTCACCGGGTTGCGCGCGGGAGGTTGGTGACGGCGCGCCTGCCCGGCAGGCGGCTTCCGCCCCAGGCTGCCAGCTGCCTGACATCCCCGGGCCCTCTCGATAGCTACGCTGATGGGGGCGGTACGGTACGAGAAGAAAAACTCACGCAGAGCACAGCACACCCTGCACCTCTGTTGAGTCTAAGACCCTTCCCCATGGACTCGAGAGACCAGCGCTCCGGAGCGGCTCCGGTGGTGTGGGTGGTCGACGACGACCACGCGGTGGGTGCAGCGCTGTCCCGGCTGCTCCGGACGGCGGCGCTCCAGGTCCAGGTGATGCGCTCGGCGGGCGAGCTGCTGGATGCCCTCGCGCACTCGGCTCCCGACTGCCTGCTCCTGGACCTGTGGCTCGGGGACGCGATGGCGCTCGACCTGCTGCCCCGGCTGCAGCTGCACGCGGGCCAGGTCCCGGTGGTCTTCCTCACCGCGGACGCGGACGTCCGCACCTCTGTCCGGGCGATGAAGGCCGGCGCCATCGACTTCCTGGTGAAGCCGGTGGAGGACGGCCCGCTCCTGGACGCGGTCATCCGCGCGGTCGCGCGCGGTCGGGCCTGGCTCGAGGCCCGGGCCGTGCGAGAGCAAGCGACCACCCTCCTGGCCTCGCTCACTCCGCGCGAGCGAGAGGTCTTCGGACTGGTGGCGCTGGGCAAGCCCAACAAGCGGATCGCCGCCGAGCTCGGCACCACCGAGAAGACCATCAAGGTGCACCGTGGACGGGTGATGGCGAAGCTCGGCGCCGAGTCGGTGGTGGACCTGGTCCGCCTCGCACAGAAGGTGGATCAGCTCGCTGGCTGACGCGCCTCCCGGGTGACGCCGGTACCGCGCAGCTCCAGCATCCCGCCGATGGGGAGGATGGAGAGCGCCTCCGCGGGCAGGTGCCGCCGTTCCCACTCGGCGCGCAGCAGCCGCGGCGGCTCGTCCAGCGGCTCGTCGGTGAGCTTGAAGGTGCCCCAGTGCATGGCCACCAGCCGCTTCGCTCCGAGGTCGAGGAAGGCCTGCGTCGCATCCCCGGGCGTCATGTGCTGCGGGCGCATGAACCATTCCGGGTCGTAGGCGCCGATGGGGAGCAACGCGGCGTCGAGTCCTGGGAAGCGCCGGCCGATGTCCTGGAAGCCGCTGAAGTAGGCCGTGTCGCCGGCGTGGTAGACGCGCGCATCCGGGCCCTCCACGACGAACCCGCCCCAGAGCGCCTGGTTGGTGTCGCCGAGCCCGCGGCGGCTCCAGTGCTGCCCGGGCACGAAGCTCACCGTGAGCCCGCCCAGGTGCATCCGGTCCCACCAGGCCAGCTCGGTGCAGGGCAGACCCTTCACGGTGTCCCGTGTGCCGATCCCCGCGACCACCGGGGCACCCACCGCGCGGAGCGTCGGCAGGTCGAGATGGTCGTAGTGGTTGTGGGTGACCAGCGAGGCGTCGATGCGCGGGAGCTCGTCCACCCGGAGCCCCGGACCCGCGTTGCGGGGAACGATGGAGATGCGCGGACCGAGTGCCGGATCGATCAGCAGCGACGTGCCGGCGCCCTGCACCAGGAAGCTCGCGTGCCCCAGCCAGGTGATGCGAAGTCCCTCGGCGGGCGGTCGGCGGAGGACCTCCAGGTCCGGGGTCACCTCCGGAACCGGCGTGCGCGCCGGCGAGCGACGTCGCCGGCCGGCGAGGCGATCCAGCACCATCCAGCGCATCACCCGGGCGAACGGCGCCGGGCCGGACCCGTCGAGGTTCCTGAAGCGGAGGGTGTCTGCCATCGACGGGCAAGCTAACGTTCGCCGGCCGATGCGCACCTGGAAGGTGGTGAAGTTGTGTGCGGTCCTGGGGGCGGCCGCTGGATGCACGCGGCCCGTTCCGGCGCCGGTGGCCGATGCGGGCGCAACGGTCGCCGCGGTGGACGCGGGGCCGGTAATTCCCCTCACGCTGGATCTGCTCGTCGATCTCCCGGACGGCGGGACCGAGCGCCACGCGCTGCTCGGACTGGAGACGCCGGTGGTGTCACCGACGCGGCAGCTGCTGGTGGAGAGCAACCGGCCGCTCCACAACGTGCGCATCCGGGTGATGGACGAGTCGGACCGGGCGCTGGAGTCGAACGACGTCCCCGAGGAGAGTCCCACCGCGCTCCGCTACCACATCGAGCTGCTCCGCCCGCTCGAGCCCGGTCATCGCTACGCGGTGCTGGTCGATGCGCAGTCCGGCGCGACGTTCGACGACGGCAACGGCAGGGAGATCCCCGAGCAGCGGCTCGAGTTCCGCACCGGTGGCGAGCGAGAGAAGGCGAAGCCCGCCCCTCCGAAGCGCAAGCGCCGCCAGCACTGAGCTCGCGGCCGGGCTAGCGCGCCGAGGTGCCGAACTCCCAGGGATCGCTGACCGCCACGAGCGTTCTGAAAGCGCGAATGCGCATCTCGTTGCTCGAGCGAGTCTTCTCAGCGCTTGAAGGCGCTGGGGTTCGCGACGAAGCGGTCCCGGCAGTGCTCGGAGCAGAAGTAGATCGTCTTCCCGTCGTGCGTGACGTGCAGCGTCTCCGGACCGGCGTGGATCGACATGCCGCAGACCGGATCCACCGCCGCTCCCCCGCTGGCCATTGCCTCCGGGGACGGGCCAGTGCCCTTCAGGCTCTCGATGTACTGCACCAGCGCGCCGAGCTGTGCGTCGTCGAGCTGGCCGCGGTAGCCCGGCATCGAGGGGGGATAGGTGGCCACGACCCTGGCCGCCGGCTCGAGGATCGACTCGCGCAGGTACTCGGCCGTGGCGGTGGTGGTTCGTCCGTCGGCGAGCATGACGGTGCGGCCAGCGAGCCCGGCGAGGGACGGGGCGATGGCCGGGACGTCGTGGCATCCGGCGCAACCCAGCCGGCGGTAGAGCGCGGCACCGTCCTCCGTCGCGGCCGCAGCGGTGCCACCCGCGCCGGGACCGGGCGCGAGCTCGGCGAGGAGACGGCGAGCATCGGGCACGAGCTCATCGAAGGCCGCGCCGTCGGTGGCGTAGAGGCTGCGGACCTGGCCCTTGCCGTCGATCAGGAAGAGCTCGGCGCTGTGCACGGTGGCGTCGGGGTCGGCCTGGGGCTCCACGAAGGTCTTCATCCCCTTCGACAGCGCCGCGAGGCTCTCCTTGGTGGTGGCGAGCAGCGTCCAGCGCGACTCGTCCGGGGCCCATCGCTTCGCGTATGCACGCAGCGCCTCCGGAGTGTCGCGGTCCGGGTCCACCGAGAAGCTGACGAACCTGAGGCGCGGGTCGGCGATGGCCCGCTGCACCTGCACCATCTTGGCCGAGAGGACCGGGCAGACGCTCTTGCAGCTGGTGAAGATGAAGTCGGCGACCCAGACCGAGCCCTTCAGCTCGTCCGGAGTCCGGGTCCGGCCGTCCTGGTCCACCAGGCGATAGGAGGGAACGGGCCACAGGACCGGCAGCGGAGCGTCGGGGTTCATCCCGGCGCGGTGCGCGGAGGCCGGAAGGGCGCGCGGCTCGGAGCCGAGCCTGCGGATGATCAGCTCGAGCGCGAGCACGGTGAGGCCGGCGGCCAGGGTGGCGATGACGAGGAGACGGCGGGGCATGAAGACCGAGGGACTGGACTAACTCAGGGTCGGGCCACGCGAAAGGTGTGCGGCAGAACGACGCAGCCGCCGGCGCCACATGCCCCGCACGCTTCTCGGGCCGATGAGTTGGGCCTCACGAAGGCGGCAGCAGCTCGGGCGGGATGGGATGGGCCGCATCCTCCGACTGCCAGACGACGCTGGCGACCCACCACCGCTGCCCGTCGAAGTAGAGGTCGAGGCTGTTCACCCCTCGCCCGCGCACCGGGGAGCCCGGCCCGGGCAGGATCTCGTACGTCGAGTCGACGTGGACCATGTTCCCGTAGCGCCGGGTCACCCGGTGAATCTCCCGCTCGACGAAGCCCTTCGCCATCAGGGGGTCGGAGGCGGCAACGAACTCGTCGTGGGTCCAGACGGTCACCTCGGGCCGGCTGGTCGCCCCTGGCCCGAGCGCCACGAACCGGATCCACGGGACGTAGAGCGTGCGGTCGCGCGCCCACTGCCGCGGTGCACCCGGCGCGACGTTGGTCACCTCGTAGAAGGCCTGCATCACCCCGTCGACCGAGCCCACGTCCTCGGGACGAGGGTCCACCGTCGCCACCGACGGCCCCTTCGCGGGGCCGGTGCCCGTCGACGCAGGCGTGGCGCAGCCGCAGACGAGGAGCAGGACCGTGGAGATCCGGAAGGTCGAGGTCATGGCCGGCGAGTATGCCCGGAATGCTCGCGCGGCTACGCCTCGACGGCGCGGAGCTCCTCGGCCCGCGCGCGATCAGCCGCCGTCGGCTGGAGCGCCAGCAGCAGCCGGCTCAGATCGTAGAGCACTTCCCCGCGGTCCCAGGGCTGGACCCGGTCGGGCCAGTTCAGCCGCTCGGCGGCGCGATTGAAGGCGTGGTCGGCGACCGCGCGGAGCTGGAACGCATCGTAGAGGTTGTACTCGACCAGGAAGCGCAGGGCTTCCACGTCGCCGGTGGCGTGGTAGGCGCGCCAGAGCAGCACCGCATCCATCCCGCTGCGGCCGCGCAGGTGCGGCGGCCGGGCGATGCCCAGCCGGTCCTCGGAGGACTTGAGGCCGCCGCCGAGCCCGATGCGACGGCACAGCGGCTTGAGGTCCAGATGGAGCACCGGCCGGAACAGGCCCGGGAAGGCGTGGCGGAGGACGGGCAGGTCGAACGAGCCTCCGTTGAAGGTGACCCACACCTTCCGGCCTCCGAGCCGCTCCGGCAACACGTCGAGGTTCCGCCCGTCGATGAAGGACGCGAGCCCGTCGCCGTCGAGGCAGCCAGCGACCGTCGGACGCTGTCGCTCCCCGACCCCGTCGGCCTCGATGTCCAGGCAGAGGGCCTCGTCCGCCACCAGCGGCCAGAGGCGCCAGTGCTCGCGCGCCGGCAGCATTCGCACCAGCGCCGGCAGATCGCGGGCATCGACCGCAGCCTCCGCCCGGTCGATCGCCACGCTCAGCGTCTCGTGGAGGTTCCGGCCCAGCACCGTCGCTCCCCCGGTCCGGACCTGCTCCCAGTCCTCGAAGCCCCGGGCCCAGAGGTCCTTCTCCCGCCACGGGCCGATGCCCGGCACGAGCTGGAACGTCCGGCGAATCACCGGCGCAGCCTGCCCTGCCCCTCCGACGCGAGCGCCCGCAGCAGGGGAAGGTCCGCCTCGCAGAAGGGCATCTCCAGCATCTCCTGCGGCGTGGCCCCCCGGAGCGCGTGGGCCCCGAGCGGGGCAGGCGTGCCCCCGACGATGCGTGCGTCGTAGAGGTGCAGATCCACGGTCAGGTCCTGGTAGGCGTGGCGGACGGCGAAGCGCTCCCCACCGACCTCCAGCTGCACGCCGAGCTCCTCGTGGGCCTCGCGAAGAAGCGCCTCCGCGTCGCTCTCGCCGGGCTCCACCTTTCCTCCGGGGAACTCCCAGAGGAGCGCGCGGCTCTTCCCCGGCAGCCGCTGTTGCACCAGGTACCGGCCCGGGGCGGTCTCGATGAGCGCCGCCACCACCCGGACTTCCCGGCTCACAGCGCTCCGGGATTGGTCACGTGCAGGCCGTAGACGAAGCCGAGATTCGACAGCACCAGCGCGTCGGGGCCGTAGACGCCGGGCGTCGCGGTGACGCCCTTCCCCGGATCGAAGCGGCGCAGGACCTTCCCGGTCACCGGCTCGATGAAGAGAAGGGACTTTCCGGTGGGGACCAGGAGCAGCCCGGAGGCGAACGCCGGCTGCTGTCCGGCGCGGTCCGGGAGCGACATGAGCCAGATGCTCTTCCCGGTCTCCGCGCTGTAGGCGCCGATCCGATCCTCGCCGGCGGCGAAGATGACCGAGCCGCGCACCAGGACGTAGGCCAGGCCCGTGGCGGTGCTCTGCCAGACCGTGTCACCGCTCTTCGAGTCGAGCGCGAAGAGCCCGTCCTTGTACGAGGCGACGATGAGATGCCCGGCGGGGTCGAACCCGGGGGTGCTGCTCACATCGATGAACTGGGTGCCCGTGGAGAGGACGCGATCCCAGATGGCCCCGCCCGTCTTCGCGTCCAGCGCGGCGGCGTGTCCGTCCGAGAAGCCCAGGTACACCACGCCGTCCCGCACCACCGGCGTGCTGGCCCCGCGGAGGATGAAGCCGGCCGGCGGCGTGCGGCGATACTGCCAGACCCATTTCCCGTCGGCGGCCTCGACCGCGTACAGGGTGGCCGACTGGGAGGCGACCAGGACTCGCCCCTCCGCCAGCACCGGGACGGTGACCAGCTCCTCACCGCAGTCGTAGGTCCAGAGGACGGCGCCGGTGTCGGCCTTCAGCGCCCGGAGCACGCCGTCGCCGCCCGGCGAGTAGACCACCCCGTCGCGGATCAGCACGCCGGCGTAGAACGGCGCGGGGGTGGAGACGGCCCAGCGTACCCGGCCGTCGATGGTGACGCTGCGGAGCACGCCGTCGCGCGTCCCCACCACCACCCTTCCGGAGGCAGGGTCCACCGCCGGAGTGGCGAACTCGCGCGGGACGAACTCCATGGTGGTCGAGGCCTCGACCATCGAGTGCCAGTAGTCGACGCTGTAGACCGCCAGCGGCGCGGCGAGCTCGCGCGAGAACGGGTCGGCCAGCACCGGCGCTTTCCCGGCGCAACCGCCCAGCACCGCGACCGCCAGGATGAGTCCCGCGGTCCGGCTCATCCAGCGGATCCGGCGTCGGGCTTCGCGGCGACGGTGGCCTTGAATCCCTCGGCCTCCAGCACCGAGAGCCGCTCCTGGGCCAGCTTCGCGGCCGGGGTCCCGGGGCTCGCGGCGACGAGCTCGGCGAAGCCCTGAGCCGCCTCCTGCTTCTTCCCCATCAGGGCGAGCACCCGTGCCCGGTGGAAGGAGCCCATGCCCGCCTCGAACCCAGCGCTCTCCTCACGGGCCATCCGCTCGTACGCCTCGAGGGCCTGGGGAAGCTCCCCCTTCGCCTCCCGGGCGTGGCCGAGCCCATCGAGCGCGGCCGTCCGCAGGGGCTCGCTGGACGGCGCGCCCCGGAGATACGCCTCGAAGTGACCGATGGCCGGATCCAGCTGCCCGAGGCGTACCTCGGTCGCCGCGAGCGGCAGCGTGGCGGTGAGCGCGGCCTTGCTGCCGGGGTACGTGCTCACGACGCCGGCCAGCGCCTTCGCCCCGGCCTCGTCACGCTCCTTCTCCGACTTGAAGGGCTGCGGGTCCTCGGTGGCGCCCGGTGGGAGGTCCGCCTGGATCGGGCGGGAGAGAATCCCCACGGCGGTTCCAAAGGCGACGCGCGCCTTCTCCTCGCCCCGCTGAGAGATGGTTCTGCTCAGCATCACCGCGAAGAAGATCCCGAGGGCCGCGACCACCGTCCCCAGCACGAGGTTCCGGTGCTGGGCGATCCATCCCTCGGCCTCGACCCCCACCCGCTGGAACGCGTCCGGCGCGCGGAGCTCCTGTCGACTCATCCGATCCTGTGCCACGGGGTGTCCTGGTGTCCTTCTTGCTTGGGTCCCTGAAAGGGCGCGCACTGTAGAGATCCGGATGCTTGGACGTCAACGACGGGCGTGAGGCCGTCTGCGGGCCACCCGCTTGGCCTTCCCTGGCTTCTCCCGGAAGAACAGCTGGAGGGGGACGCGCAGTCCGAACGTCTCCCGCAGCTGGTTGGACAGGTACCGCTTGTAGGCCTCCGGCACCTTCTCCGGGCGGTTGGTGGTGATGGCGAAGGCCGGCGGGGCGGTGCCCACCTGGGCGATGTAGTACAGCCGGAGCGGCCGGCCGTCGACGATGGGCGCCGGGTGGGCGTCCACCAGGTGCGCCAGGAGCTTGTTCAGGGCGGGCGTCGGAACCCGGCTGCGGAACGAATCCTGGAGCTCCGCGGCGAGGTCGAGCACCTTGTCCACCTTCGACCCGGTGAGAGCGCTCACGAAGACGATGGGCGCGTAGGACACGAACTTCAGCGTCCACTTCAGCTCCTCGCGCGTCCGCTTCTCGGTGCGCGGGTCCTTCACCACCAAGTCCCACTTGTTCACCACGACCAGGAGCGCCCGGGCCCGCTCCGCCACCACCCCGGCCAGCCGCGCATCCTGGTCCACGCCGGACTCCGTCCCGTCCAGCACCAGGACCGCGACGTCGGCCCGCTCCATGCTCCGGAGCGCGGCGAGCACACTGAGCTTCTCCACGCCCTCCCCCACCGCCTTGCGCCGCCGGATCCCGGCGGTGTCGGTGAGGACGAAGCGCCGTCCGCCGTGCACCAGGGTGGTGTCGATGGGGTCGCGCGTGGTGCCCGGCTCGGGGCTGGCGACCACTCGCTCCTCGCGGACGATCGCGTTGAGGAGCGTGCTCTTCCCCACGTTGGGGCGGCCGAGGATGGTGAGGCGAACCGGCGCGTTCTCCTCCGCAACCTCCGGCTCGGTCACCTCGGGCGGCGGCGGCAGGCGCGCCACGACCGCGTCCAGGAGGGCGTCCAGCCCCAGCGCGTGCTCGGCGGACACCGGGAACACCTCGGGGATGCCCAGCCGGTAGAAGTCACCGGTCCCGCTCTCGGCCGCGGCCGGCGAGTCGAGCTTGTTGACCACCATGACCAGAGGCTTCCCCGTGCGGCGGAGGGCCCGGGCGAGCGTCTCGTCGGTGGCGGTGGGCCCCGATCGCCCGTCCACCACCATCAGGACGACGTCCGCCTCCGCCGCGGCCAGCTCGGCCTGGGCGCGGACCTGGGCGGCCAGTCCACCCTGCTCCTCGGTGACGAAGCCGCCGGTGTCCACGACGGCGAGCTGCCGTCCCTGCCACTCCGCATCGGCGTAGTGCCGGTCCCGGGTGACGCCAGGCACGTCCTGCACCAGGGCGAGCCGTCGGCCCGCGATGCGGTTGAACAGCGTGCTCTTCCCCACGTTGGGGCGGCCGAGGATCGCGACCAGCGGTCTCACGTGAGCCCCACCTTCCGGAGCCCGCGCTCGCTCTCGGTCCAGCGCGGCTCCACCTTGACCCGCAGGTCCAGGTAGACGTGGGTTCCCAGCAGGCGCTCGAGAGACTTTCGCGCGTCGGTGCCGATGGTCTTGAGCATCGCGCCGCGCTTCCCGATGACAATGGCCTTCTGGCTCTCCCGCTCGACGAAGAGCGTGGCATGGACCCGGACCAGACCCTGGAGCCCGCCGGGCTTGTTGCCCGGGCGCGGGGCGCGCTCGCTCTCGTCGAAGGCGTCGATGACCACCGCGGCGGAGTGCGGGACCTCCTGCCGCGTGTGACGGAGGACCTGCTCGCGGATCAGCTCGGCGGCGAGGCCGACCTCCTGCTGGTCGGTGAAGGTCTCCGGGTCGAACAGGGGTGGACCCTCGGGCAGCCGGGCCAGGGTGGTCGCGAGGAGCCGATCCAGGCCGTCCCCGGTGAGCGCGGAGACGAAGAGCACCTCGTCGAAGGGCCGCACCTGGGCGAGCGCCTTCACGAAGGGCAGGAGCAGCGGCTTCGGGACGGTGTCCACCTTGTTCACCACCAGGAGTACCGGCTTCTTCACCGGGCTCAGCCGCTCGAGGATGGCACGAACGCCCGGGGTGACCTCGGGCGTCTTCCCGTCCGGGCCGAGCGCCGGCTCCACCAGGAGCAGCGCCACGTCCACGTCCTGGAGCGCAGTGAGCGCCGCCTCGACCATGGCCCGGTTGAGCGCGCCCTTCGCCTCGTGGATGCCCGGAGTGTCGACGAACGCGACCTGTCCCTCGGGGAGGGTCACCACGCCGGTGATGCGGGTCCGGGTGGTCTGCGGCTTGGGCGAGACGATGGCGATCTTCTCCCCCACCAGGCGGTTGAGGAGCGTGCTCTTGCCCACGTTGGGCCGGCCGAGGAGCGCGGCGAATCCTGAATGCTGGACGGTCATCGAGGAGGTGGTCTGGAGGAGGCTCGCGGGTTGCGGCCTCCCCGGGAGGCAGGGGGTGTCCCCGCCGGAGGTCAGGGCTGGTTGGAGATGGTCAGCTTGTTGATGCGCACGTCCGTCCGGGGGCGGTCGCCCGCGCCCTTCGGGATCTCGTTGGCGACCCGGCGGACGATGTCCTGGCCGGAGACCACCTCGCCGAAGATGGTGTGCTTGTTGTTCAGCCAGGGCGTCGGGACGACGGTGATGAAGAACTGGCTCCCGTTGGTGTTGGGGCCGGCGTTGGCCATGGCGAGCAGCCCCGGCTTGTCGAACTTCCGGCCGCTCTGAAACTCGTCGGCGAACTTGTACCCCGCGTCACCGGTTCCACGCCCGAGCGGGTCTCCGCCCTGGATCATGAAGTCCGCGATGCAGCGGTGGAAGATGGTGCCGTCGTAGAGCGGGGTGTTGGTCTTCTTCGCGCGGGTCGCGGGGTCGGTCCACTCCTTCTCCCCGGTGGCGAGCCCCACGAAGTTCTCCACCGTCTTCGGCGCGTCCTTGCTGAAGAGCTTGACCACCACCTTGCCCTCGGTGGTGTCGAAGTGCGCGTACACGTCCTTGCCGGCCTTCACCTCGTCGACCATTCCCATCGTGTGTTCCTTTCCTCGTCTCGAGGGGGCCCTGTACTACGCCGAGACCACTTGGGTCGACCGGATGATCGCGCCGCAATCGCGGCCGAGGCCTAGGAGCGACGACGGAGCGTGGCCGTCGTCACGTGACGGAGAAGCGACGCTGGGATCGGCCGCGAGGGCAAGCGAGGGACGGATCGATCCAAGTGGTTTCGGCGTCAACTCCGGGGCGCCTTGTCAGACACGGTGACCGAGACCAGGGTCACCGGGTCGGTCGGCCGGTTGCCCATCATCGTCTTCACCTCGGAGATGGCCTCCACCACCGGATAGCCGCTGATCACCTCGCCGAAGATGGTGTGCTTGCCGTTGAGGTGGCCGGGCGTCCCGGTGGTGATGAAGAACTGGCTGCCGTTGGTGTCCGGGCCGCGGTTGGCCATGGCCAGGATGCCCTTCTTGTCGAACTTGCGGCCGCTCTGGAACTCGTCGGGGAAGGTGAACCCCGGCTGGCCCCGGCCGGTGCCGGTGGGGTCCCCGCCCTGGATCATGAAGTTGGGGATGACGCGGTGGAACTCCGTGCCGTCGTAGAGCGGGGTCTTCTTGCGCCGGTTGTCGCGCGGGTCGACCCACTCCTTCTCGCCGGTGGCCAGGCCGACGAAGTTGGCGACCGTCTTCGGGGCGTCCTTGCTGAAGAGCTTCACCACGATGACGCCCTTGCTGGTCTTGAGCGTGGCCCAGAGGTCCTTGCCGGCCTCGGCCTTGCTCATCCACGGGCCTCCGGAGGCGAGCGGCGTGTCGGCCTGCGACGCGGCCGGCGGGGTCTGCTGAGCCGCCGGGGCCGAGGCAGGCTTGGGGGACTCAGCGGGTGCGGACTGCTTCTCGCAGGCCACGAGGGCGAGGGAGACGATCAGCAGCACTTCGGCGGTGCGGACGGTTCGCATGGGCCTTTCCAGGGGGAGCGGGGGCGCCGTTTCAGCGCGCGGCGGGGTCCTTCTTGGCCTCGGAATCGAGCATCGTCAACGTCTCTCGCGCGGCGGCCTGTTCCGCCTCCTTCTTGGAGCGGCCCCGCGCCCGGGCGAACAGCTCGGTGCCCACGGTCACCTCCACCTCGAAGGTCTTGGAGTGGTCCGGCCCCTCCTCGCTCACCACCCGGTAGCGGGGCGATTGCCGCAGGCGCGTCTGGACCAGCTCCTGAAGCCGGGTCTTCCAGTCCTCGCCGCTCTTCCCTTCCGCGACCCCCTGGAGCAGGTCGCCGAAGAGGCGGTCCACCACCGACATGGCGCCGGGGAGGCCAGCGCTCAGGTAGACCGCGCCGATCACCGCCTCCAGCGCGTCGGCGAGGACGGAGCTCTTGTCCCGCCCGCCGGTCATCTCCTCGCCGCGGCCCATGCGCAGCAGGTCTCCCAGCCCGAGGTGCCGGGCCACCCGGGCGAGGCTCTCCTCGTTGACCAGCAGCGCGCGCAGCTTGGAGAGCTCTCCCTCGTCGGCGCTCGGAAAGCGCTCCATCAGCCGGTGACTCACCGCCAGGTCCACCACCGCGTCGCCGAGGAACTCCAGCCGCTCGTTGTCCGCGCCCTCGTCGCGGTGCTCGTTGACGAAGCTCTTGTGGGTCAATGCCGCGAGGCCATGCACCGGGTCCAGTGCGTCGAGCCCCAGCCGCTGGCGAAGGCCGTCGACGAGCAAGGCATCGGCTTGGCGCGCGGGAGCGGGCATCGGTCAGGTCGCGAGCTGGTGGGCGAGCGTCTCGGCCAGCGCGTAGGGGTCGGCCTCCCGGCGGGCGATGGCGAGTGCCACCTCGTCCAGCCGGCCCTTCTCCGCCTCGAGGCGGTCGAGAGCGGACTGGAGCAGGCGGTTGCGCAGCAGGGCGAGGAACTGCATCCGGGCCCGGGCGCGCTCGCGCTCGGCTCGCTGGCCGGTGCGCTCGAGGAACTCGCGGTGACGAGCGACTGCCTCCATCACCGGATCCAGCCCCTGGTCCCGGGCGGCGATGACCTTGAGGATCGGCGGTTCCCACTCGTTGGACGGTGGCGGCGGCTCCGCGGGTTTGCCCTGGGCGCGGATCTTGAGACGGTGCTGCCGGTCGTGCTCCACCGGCGGGTGGCGGAGCGCATTGCGCAGCTCGAGCATCTGCCGCAGCTCGCGGACGGTGCGGTCGGCGCCGTCGAGGTCCGCCTTGTTGACGATGAAGACGTCGGCCACCTCGAGGATGCCGGCCTTGATGGCCTGGATGTCGTCGCCCATCCCAGGCACGGTGACCAGCAGCGTGGTGTGCGCCATCTGGGCGATGTCGATCTCGTCCTGACCCACGCCCACCGTCTCCACCACGATGACGTCCTTCCCCATCGCGTCCATCACCCGGATGCAGTCACCGGTGGCCCGGGAGAGTCCCCCGAGGGACCCACGCGTGGCCAGCGACCGGATGAACACCTCCGGATCCGAGGCATGGGCCTGCATCCGGATCCGGTCCCCGAGGATGGCCCCGCCGCTGAAGGGGCTGGTGGGATCCACGGCGAGCACCCCCACCGACCGTCCCTGGGCGCGGAAGCGGGCCACCACCCGGTCGGTGAGGGTGGACTTCCCCGCCCCAGGAGAGCCGGTGATGCCGAGGACGTAGGCCCGCCCGGTCCGCGGAAACAGCTTCTGGAGGTCGGGGGTGGCGGCGGGGTCCTCGTCGTCGATGCGCCGCATGAGGCGGCTGGCGGCACGCACCTCGCCGGCGAGGACCCGATCCACGAGCGAGTCGGCGCTCACGGCTCCGCCTCCTCGAGCCAGGAGATCTCCGCGGGCGCAACGCCGAGGGCCCGGGAGGCGACGTCCGCCACGCCAGGGAAGTCCTCCAGCTGGAAGTGCTCCGCCCACTTCTTGCCGTCCGGGCCGGCCAGCAGCCCGCGGAAGGTCCGGCCGCGCACCCGCGCAGCGACGAACCGGTACCGCTCGCCACGGACCGTGAAGTCGCTCACGACCTCGAGCGCGCTGGTGGCCGGGACGCGTGCGGCGGGCCCGAAGCGCTCCGCGAGCTCGCCGTAGCCGATGCCCGGCCTGGGCGCCGCGGCGTCTCCCACCGCCGCGAGCAGGTGGGCCTGCAGGGCGGCGGCGTCGGGGAACTGGCCGAGCGCGAAGGGCGCTCCCACCTCGGAGCGCAGCAGCGCGCCTGCCCGGTGGACCTCGAGGATGCGAACCTTCCCCTGCTTGTCCGCGCCGAGCAGCACCCGGAGCCCGCCCACCAGGCCTTCGGCCCGCACCTCGAGCGAGCCTGGATGAACGGAGGCCTGGAGCCCCAGCACCTCCAGGCGACTGGCCATCGCCTCCAGACCCGCGACGTGCTCGTCGAACCCGGCGAGGAGGCGCGCCTCGAGCTCGGGGGCCTCGGTCAGGCTGTCCACCGCGAGCGGGGCAAGGCCGACCAGCTCCGGCGGGTCCACCGGGATGAGCAGCTCCTCGGCGAGCGCGAGGGTGACCGCGGGCACGGACCTGCGGGTGAGCGGGTTCACCACCGAGCGCTGCAGCGGGAGCACCACCTCGGGGCCGGCCACCCCTTCTTGAACCGTGAGCCCGAGCTGCGCCAGCCGTTCCGCTTCCATCGACACCCGATGTCAGGCCTTGAGGAGCTCGCGCGAGATGACCGTCCGCTGGACCTCGCTGGTCCCCTCGCCGATCTCGCAGAGCTTGGCGTCGCGCAGGTAGCGCTCCACGGGGAACTCCCGGGTGTAGCCATAGCCGCCGTGGATCTGCACCGCCTTGTTGCAGGCCCGGGTGGCGACCTCGCTGGCGAACAGCTTGGCGATGCTCGCCTCACGCCCGTAGGGGCGGCCCCGGTCGGCCAGCACCGCTGCCCGGTGCACGAGGAGGCGCGCGGCCTGCAGCTCGGTCTGGATGTCGGCCAGCATCCAGCGGATGGCCTCGAAGTCGCCGATCGGCTTGCCGAAGGCACGCCGCTCCTTGGCGTAGCGGGCGGACTCCTCGAGCGCTCCGCGAGCGAGGCCGGTGGCCAGCGCGCCGATGGTGATGCGGCCCCGGTCGAGTACTTGAAGGGTGTTGATGAAGCCCATGCCCAGCTCGCCGAGGCGCTGCGAGTCGGGGAGCTCGACGTTCTCGAGGATCAGCTCCCCGGTGTCGGAGCTGCGCATCCCCAGCTTCCCGTGGATGGCGCGCTGGCTGAACCCGGGCGTGCCCTTCTCCACGATGAAGGCAGTGATGCCCTTCTGTCGCCGGTCCGGCTCGGTGAGGGCGAGCACCACGAAGACCTGCCCCACCGTGGCCTGGGTGATGAACATCTTGGTGCCGTTGAGCACCCAGCGGTCGCCCCGGCGAACGGCGGTGGTCTTCATCGCCGCGGCATCGGAGCCGCTACCCGGCTCGGTGAGCCCCCATCCTCCGAGCCACTCCCCGGTGGCCAGCTTCGGCAGGTAGCGTTTGCGCTGGGCGTCGTTGCCGAAGACCCGGATGTGGCTGGTGCCGAGCCCGTTGTGGCTGGCCACGGTGAGGGCGAGCGAGCCGTCGTAGCGGGCGATCTCCTCGACCGCGACCGCCACCGCGAGGCTGTCCATCGCCGCGCCGCCGTACTCCTCCTTCACCAGGATGCCCAGCGCTCCCAGCTCGCCGAGCGCCTTCACCACCTCGAGCGGGAACGTCTCCTCGTGGTCCCACTGGCGGGCGTACGGCTTGACCCGCTCCTCGCAGAAGTCGTGAAGCGACGCCTGCAGGGCTCGGTGGCTCTCGGGGAGGGTCAGGTCCATTCGTTCCCCCTTCTACACCGGCGGCACGCCGTGCTTCTTCACCGCCCGGGCCTGGAACCGCCGCGAATAGGCCTCCAGGCGGCGCTCCAGCTGGTCCCGGAGCTCGTCGCCGGGGACCACCTCGTCCACCACCAGCTCCGAGGCGAGCTTCATGAGGTCCACGTCCGCCCGGTACTCGTCCCGGAGGGCCTGGACGTAGGCGGCACGCTCGGCCTCGGGCTTGTCCTGGATCTTGTTGAAGAACACGGCGTTGATGGCCGCCTCGGGCCCCATGACGGCGATCATCGCCTGGGGGAGCGCCAGGGTGGCGTCCGGGCCGAACCCTGGCCCGGACATGGCGTACAGGCCGGCGCCATAGGCCTTCCGCACCACGACCGAGATGCGGGGCACGGTGGCCTCGGAGACCGCGGAGATCATCTTCGCCCCCGCGCGGATGATGCCCGCCCGCTCGACCTTGGTCCCGATCATGAAGCCCGGAACATCGGCCAGGTACAGCAGCGGGATGTTGAAGGCGTCGCACAGCCAGATGAACCGCGCGGCCTTGTCGGCGGAGTCCACGAAGAGCACGCCGCCCTTGTACTTGGGCTGGTTGGCGACGATGCCGACCGGCCGGCCGGCAATGCGGCAGAGGCCAGTGATGACCTCCTGGGCGAAGAGCTTCTTCACCTCGAAGAACGAGCCCGCGTCGATCAGCTCGTTGATCAACGCGAACATGTCGAAGGGCTTGTTCTGATCAGCGGGGATGATCTCGTCGATCCGCTTTCCGGAACGGGCCGGGGCCTTCGTCTCGGCGATGGGCGGCATCTCGGAGAAGGTCGAGGGGAAGTACGAGAGGTAGGCCTTCGCGGCGGCGATGGCCTCGTCCTCGGTCTTCACCAGCACGTCGCCGCACCCCGAGATGGAGCAGTGCATCCGCGCGCCGCCCATCTCCTCCAGCGTCACCTTCTCCCCGATGACCATCTCCGCCATCCGGGGCGAGCCCAGGTACATCGAGGCGTTCCCCTCGACCATGATCACCAGGTCACAGAACGCCGGGATGTACGCGCCGCCCGCGGCCGAGGGTCCGAAGAGGAGGCAGATCTGCGGCACCTCGCCGGAGAGCTGCACCTCGTTGAAGAAGATGCGTCCGGCATGGCGGCGACCGGGGAACATCTCGACCTGATCGGTGATCCGCGCGCCGGCCGAGTCCACCAGATAGAGCAGCGGCACCCGCAGGGTACGGGCCGTCTCCTGGATGCGGAGGATCTTCTCCACGGTGCGAGCGCCCCAGCTGCCGGCCTTGACCGTCGAGTCGTTGGCCATGAGGGCGACCGGCCGTCCGGCCATCTTCCCCAGGCCGGTCACCACGCCATCGGCGGGGAGCTCGGCGGCGGCGGAGTTGGCGAAAGTGCCGTCCTCGACGAAGGAGCCCGGATCCAGGAGCCGTGCGATGCGTTCTCTCGCGAACAGCTTCCCCGTCTCGGCGTTCTTGGCGTGGTACTTGGGCGCCCCGCCCTCACGGATCCGGGCGCGCCGCGTGCGGAGGGTGTCGTCAGCAGGCATGCGGCGCGGGGGCTTACCACGGGGGGTGCCGCGCCTGTCAGGCGTTCCTATCGTTGGGCTTCAGGCGAACCCAATCCCCAGGAAGGAGCGCACATGGCTTTCTCGGACATCGTCGGCGGCTTCACCAAGAGCTACCTGTACACGAACCTCGCGCGGGACGCGGTCAAGCTCTGGAACCGCCTGGGGGATCTGGACGTGATGGACTTCGACAAGGAGCGGCTACTGCGGAAGGTGGGGGTGGTGCCCTACTCCCCGGGGAGCCGGACGGCGAGCGACGTGACGCTGTTCCTGCTGGGCGGACTGGTGGGCGCGGTGGTGGCCCTGGCCCTCGCGCCGAAGCCGGGCGTGGAGCTCCGGAACGACGTGCGCGAGAAGGCGATGAACCTGTTCGACCAGGTGAAGAACAAGGCCGAGGACGTCGAGCGGGTCAGCGCCTAGCCTAGCGGCCCTTCCAGACCGGCCGTCGCTTCTCGGCGAAGGCCCGCAGTCCCTCGAGACGGTCTTCCGAGCGGAGGACCGTCTCGTACTGCTCCAGCTCCAGGGCGAGCGCAGCCTCCATGTCCAGATCGAGCCCCCGGTCGATGGCTCGCTTGGCGGCGGAGACCGCGAGGGGCGCGTTCTCGGCGATCTGCTCGGCCACAGAGAGAGCCACCTCCAGCAGCCGTCCCTCGGGAGCGAGGCGCTGCACGAGCCCGATGGCGAAGGCCTCGGCGGCGTTCAGGCGCCGGCCGGTGAGGATGAGGTCCTTCGCGCGGCCGGGCCCGACCAGCCGGGGAAGCCGCTGGGTGCCGCCTCCGCCGGGGATGATGCCTAGCCGCACCTCGGTGAGGCCGAGCTCCGCGGCCGGGGCTGCGATCCGGAGATCGCAGGCGAGGGCGAGCTCGGTGCCCCCGCCGAGGGCCGAGCCGTTGATCGCCGCGATGAAGATGGTGCTGCTGGTCTCGACGGCCCGCATCGTGCGGCGCAGCCCACCGAGGAAGGCCCGGACCTCGGCCTCGCTCATGGTGGCGCGCTCCTTGAGATCGGCGCCGGCGCAGAACGCCTTGTCCCCGGCGCCGGTGATGACGACTGCCCGGACCTCCTGGCCGCCGGAGACGCGTGCCACGCGGGACTCGAGCTCGGCGAGAACCGCGCGGCTGATGGCGTTGCGCGTGTCCTCGGCGTCGAGCGTCCAGATCTCCACTGGACCGCGGCGCTCCTCCCGGAAGGTTCCCATGTGTGCAATCTCCCTCGATCTCTCTCCGCACTAGGTCGACCAGGGCCCGGATGGCAAGACGCTGGCCGCCCCCGTTAATGTTCTGGGGCGCCGGCACCCGGCGACGATGAATCGACGCGTCTGCCTCTTCGCCCTCTTGCTGACGCTGGCCACTCCGGCCCTGGCCCGGGTGGGAGGCGGCCAGCACTACAGCGGGTCGCACAGCTCGAGCGGCTCCCGGTCCTCCAGCTCCCGGAGCTCGAGCTCCTGGTCCGGCGGGGGCTCGAGCGGGTCCTGGTCGTCCGGGTCGGGAAGCTCGACGTCCGGTGGCGACCTCTGGGTGCTGTTCTTCTTCATGCGTCATCCGGTGTTCACGCTGGCGCTGATCGGCGTGGCCTTCGTCCTGTGGCGGGCGTACGCGCACGGGTTCGGGGCGACGGCGAGCACGCAGCGGGCCTTCGAGGCGACCGATGCGCGCGAGCCCGGCCCGCCCTCGGCGCGCGAGGTGACTGCCTGGGTCGACGCGCTGCGTGCGTCGGATCCGGACTTCGACCTGGTGACCTTCCTGGATCAGGTGAAGGCGCTGTTCCTGCGGGTGCAGGCGGCATGGGCGGGCGGTGACCTGTCGCCGGTGCGGCGTGATCTGTCGGACGCGACCTTCCAGCGTTTCCGGGTCCAGCTGGAGCTGCTGCGTGCGCAGGGCGTCCGCAACGTCACCGCGGACATGGCGGTGCTCGACCTGGTGCCTGCGGGCCTGGAGCGGACGAGCGCCTTCGACACGCTGCACGTGCGCATCCGGGCGCAGGCGCGCGACGTGGACGTGCCGGTCTCGCTCTCGCCGGAGCAGGCGCTGGAGCGTGCAAACCGTGCGCCCCTGGAGCCGTTCATCGAGGTGTGGTCCTTCGTCCGGCGCCCGGGGACGCGCTCCCGCAAGGAAGGGCTGCTTCCGCCCGGGAAGTGCCCGAACTGCGGCGCGCCGTTCGACGGGGGCGCGGCAGGCAACTGCGGCTACTGCGGGGCGATCGTGAACAGCGGCGCCTACGACTGGGTGCTGGCGGAGATCACCCAGGGCGTCGAGGCTGCAAGCGCGCCCCTCGAGGTGCCCGGCCTGGAGGCGACCCGGGCGGCGGATCCGGCGCTGTCGCTGGAGGTGCTGGAGGACCGGGCCTCCCTGCTGTTCTGGGGGTGGATCGACGCGCAGTCGCGCAGCGAGCCGGGGCGGATGGCGAAGCTGGCGACGGCGGACTTCCTCGCCGAGATGAGCGCCGACGTGGCGGGCCTCCGGAGCCGGCAGCGGAGCCGGGTGTTCCTCCAGGCGGCGGTGGGAAGCGTGGCGGTGCGGGCGATCGAGGAGGGGCCGGCGACGACGCTGGCCCAGGTGGAGCTCCGCTGGAGCGCCCGGATGGGCGTGGTGCCGGCGGGGGCCTCGCCGGGGACACTGGCCACCCTGCCCCAGCGGTGGATCTTCACGCTGGCGCGCAAGACTGGCGTGAAGACGGATCAGGCGCGGGGCATGGCGACGGCCCGCTGCGGAAACTGCGGCGCGCCGCTGGGGGACTCGGTGCAGCCGACCTGCGACCACTGCGGGGCCACGCTGAACGACGGGGCGCACGACTGGGTGCTGGCGCGCGCCGAGCCGTTCGAGGTGTGGGCGGCGCGCTCCCGCGCACAGGTGACGCCGGCGGCGCCGTCGCAGCAGGCGGCGCGGGACACGGTGCTGGACGCCGCGGAGCGGCAGCGGCTGCTCTACACGATGGCGGCGATGGCGGCGGCGAATGGCGAGGTGGACGACCGCGAGCGGCGGATGCTCAAGCTCTGCGCCGAGCGCTGGGGTGTGCCGTACGAGAACGTGGAGATGGCGCTGAAGGCGGATCCGGCGCTGTTCGAGCGGCTGGTGCCTCCGCCCGGGCCGGCCGGAGAGGCGTTCCTGCGCTCGCTGGTGCAGATGGCGCTGGTGGATGGGGCGGTGGACCGCCAGGAGCGCCGGATGCTGGAGTCGGCCGCGGCCCGTCTGGGGCTGACACAGAAGCTGCCCGAGCTGCTCGCGCGGTTCGGGCTCGGCTAGGCCGTCGGTGCGCGCGAGAGATCGCGGCGCGGCGTCCCAGCATCAGGACGCCGCGCGGATGACTCGCGTGCGATGAGCGGCTGTCTCAGCGAGGCGCGTCGTCCTCCCGTTCCTCGTCTTCCCGATCCCTGTCGGAGCGTCTCCAGGGCAGAGCGTTCACCCTGGCCGAGACGCAGCGCCCCTGAGCGAAGCCGTCGAAGATCGCCGCGCGGAAGTGAATCCCGCCATAGAGGCGAGAGATGCCGGTCTCGTTCATCGACTCGGTCAGGCTGGCGAAGCTTCGCGGGGCGAAATGATCGGCGTCGTGCGTGTGGTCGGTGTAGCCGACGTCGCCGAAGAGGAGCTGCAAGGTGCTCAGCGCGGCGGCGGTCTGGACCGAGTGCGCCGAGCTGTACTCCGGGAAGGCGGGCGTGGGCAGCGGCGTGGCGTAGGCGGGGTCGATCACTCGCTGGATGTAGGTGATCGGGCGGATCCGGTCGTAGGTGTACTTCGAGTACCAGCAGGATAGGAGCGCATCCGCGTCGGCAATCCCCACCCGGGCGAAGGCCTCTGCAGCCTCCTCCAGGTTCGCCCCCACCTCGACCAGCACCTGACCGGTCGTGGACAGCGAATGCCCTGGCCCACCGATCGAGCCTGGTCCATCGGCCCAGAAGCGCGCGATGGTCAGCTGCTCGGGCGTCAGATGCGCTGACACCTGGTACACCTCGAGAGCCTGGGCGTGGAACGTCGACCCCGGAGTCTCCGAATAGGCCGGCGGCGGACCTGGATCGCAGGACGCGCCGCGAGTGACGAAGGGCCTCATGCTGGCTGCCCAGAAGGGCTGGATCGCCATCTGTCCCGGGAGCGGTACCCACAGGTCGGGACCGACCGGCGGCACGTAGCTCGGAGAGACGTTGCTCAGGTAGGCGCGGTGCTCTCCGTCGCTCTTCGAGGTCTCGAACACGGCTGCGCCGACTGCGTGGCCGAAGTCGATGGAACGCCTCCGGATCCCGGCCGGGACATGGCTGGCGGCCGCCTCCCACCGGGCCTCCAGCACATCGATGTCGGCGACGTTCTGCGCCGCGACGTTCGTGGCATCGCCCCACAGTCCCCGCATCACCTCGGCCAGCGCCGCGCTCGCGACGAGCGGCCAGTAGTGCTGGCCGTGCGCCTTCGGGAGCCGCCCGAAGCCAGTCAGGTGGCGGGCGACGGAGCGCTGTCGGGGCATCCCCTCGATGAGCGACTCGTAGAGAGCGAGTCCCATGTAGGCGTAGATCCGCGCCTGCACCGGTGGGGTGATTCCCATCGTGCGCTTCGACAGCGCGAAGGACAGCTCGTAGTAGGCCAGAGGCACCTCTGCGCCGTACCGACGGACCGACCTGACCAGGCGAGCGTCATTCCCTCGATCCACCACGGCTTCCGAGGACGGTGTCAGCGATGAGCCCACCCGGCCAGCGCCCGCATCGTCGGTCCCGCAGCCGACCGTGGCCAGTCCAGCAACCATGACCATCAGGGCGAGGGCCCTGTTCCTCACTGCTTCTCTCGTGTGTTCCATCCGGTTCCCTCCGGTGCTGAGCGGTAGAGACCGGTGTCGGGGAATCTGACATCGATCGTGGTCAAGACCGCCCGGAGGGGTCTCTGGGTCGAGGGAAGCCCATGTCGAGGCGAGTCGACGGAAGGGACCGTTGCGCAGCGGCGAGAATGGCCGTCGTCGGCCGGTCGCTCAGGGCTGCCCGAGGAGGCCTGCGCCCTCGGCGAGCTTCCGCAGCTTGGCCTTCACCCGCTGGAATCGCTTCGCGACCGTCTGAGCGTCGACCTGCTCTTCCGGGGTGGACATCACCGCGGCGACCTCGCTCCAGGAGAGACCCCGATCGATCCTCAGGACCAGCAACGACTGCTCGGGGGCGGTCAGCTGCAGCCGGAGGCGCGCGACCGCGTCCTTGGCCTCGGACCGGAAGTGGAGAGCGGTGGTCGAGCGGACCTCCGCGGCGATGCGGGAGATCTCCTCGGTGGCGAGGGGACGGCCGAGGCGACGGAATGCATCGCGTTCGCTCCGGAGCCAGGCGTGCCAGGCCAGCGTGTAGGCCCAGGTCCGGACCGATGCGTCCCGCCGGAAGCTCGGCAGGCCACGCCAGAGATCCTCGCAGAATTGAGAAAAGGCGTCGTCGGCTCGGTCCTCGTCCCGGGCGAGGGCCGCGAGGTAGGAGAGGATCTGCGGTCCATACCCGCGGAGAATCGTCGCAGCGGCGGACGGAAGATCGCCCGCGTCGAGTCGCTGGCCGACCTCTGCTTCCACCGCTTCCACGCGCATACCGTAGCACCGCGACGGCGCCGTACGAGCCGATGCCAGCGGGCCCGGACTCCACGTCCGGGGTCCCAGGAAGAGGACTGCCTATCGCGCGAGGTGGAGATGGCGGGATAGTCGCGGTGGTCTGCTCCGATGGGTGAGCGAAGCACGCAGCGGCCGCAGGATCTCGCGGGAGAGACCGCGCCTCTCGAGGACCCGCAGGCCTCGGCCTTCGAGTCGCTCCTCCGCCGCGTCGCCGAGACGCCCGCGGCAACGGACCTCGTGCGAACGGAGGACCTCGGCCCCGGGGTCATCCTGGCTGGACGCTTCGAGGTCGTGCGGGAGATCGGTCGGGGCGGTTTCGCCCGAGTCTTCGAGGCGCGCGACCGCGTGCTCGCGCGGCCGGTGGCAATCAAGCTCCTCAAGCGTCGCCGGCGGCTGACCGATCCGGAGCTGGAGCTGTTCTATCGGGAAGCACAGGCCACCGCGCGCCTGAACCATCCCCACATCGTGACCGCGTACGACTGGGGAGTGTGGAACGACGCTCCCTTCCTGGTCCTGGAGCTTCTCGACGGTGAATCGCTCCAGGCTCGACTCGGTCCGACACCACCCTCGGAGGATCGGGCCTGGGAGATCGCCGGCCAGATCGCGCAGGCGCTGGTTTACGCCCACTCCCGCGGCGTTCTGCACCTCGACCTCAAGTCCGAGAACGTCATGGTGTTGCGCGATGGGCGGGTGAAGGTCCTGGACTTCGGTCTCGCGGGGCTGGAGTGGAACGAGGAGAACGCCGGCCATCTCACCCGCATCGCCGGAGGCACTCCGGCAACCATGGCGCCCGAGCAGGAGGAAGGCGCGACGGATGCGCGCACCGATCTCTGGGCGGTGGGGGTGATCCTGTACCAGATGCGCTTCGGACGGCTTCCTGAGCGGCTGGCGCCGGGCGTCGACCGTGTTTCGCTCCCCTCCGGAGCGTCGGCCCGGGAGCGTGAGGTCCTGGGGCACACGCTCTGTCGAGATCGCGACCTGCGCTACCCCGACGCGGCCGTCCTGGCCAGGGAGCTCGCGGAGGGCCCGCGCGCCCGGACCCGGCGACGGCGTGCCGCAGTGATGCTCGCGGCGTCGATGCTGGCAATCGCGGGTGTGGCCTCCGCGGGGGTCTTCCTCGCCCGGCTGCAGAACCAGGATTACTTCTGGCGCAATCCCCTCGCCAGCGCCCGCTACCAGCGCCTCACCGATTTCGAGGGGGCCGAGCACTCGGCTGCGATCTCTCGCGACGGCCAGCTGGTGGCGTTCCTCTCCGCGCGCGACGGACCCGTGAGCGTGTTCGTCAGCCGGATCGGGACCGGCACCTTCCACAACCTGACCCTGGGCGCCGTTCCGGAGCAGCTGATCAACCGGGAGATCCGGACCCTCGAGTTCTCGCCCGACGCCGCCCGGGTCTACTTCTGGGTCGGAGAATCGGACACGCTGCAGAAGCGCCCGATCAGCACCTGGATGGTCCCGACCCTCGGCGGGGAGCCATCCGTCGCCTTCGAGGACCTCGCGGAGATCGGCTGGTCTCCGGACGGGCAGCAGCTCGCCTACCACACGCCGGCGGCCGGAGACCCGATGTTCGTGAAGCCCGCGAACGGCAGCGCCCGCCCTCTCCACGACGCACGGTCTCCGCGGCACGCCCACTTCCCGACCTGGTCGCCGGATGGTTCGTTCATCTACTTCGTCCAGGGCCTCCCCCCGAACGAGATGGACATCTGGAGGATCCGTCCTGGCGGGGGGGTGCCGGAACGGATCACCTTCCACAATTCGCGGGTGAGCTATCCGACGTTCCTCGATCGCTCGACGCTCGTCTATCTCGCGACCGGCGCCGGCGGAGCCGGGCCCTGGATCTACGGACTGGACGTCGACCGACGAATTCCGCACCGCCTGAGCTCTGGCGTCGAGCGATGGACCTCGCTGGCAGCGAGCGCCGACGGTCGCCGGCTGGTGGCCACCTCGACCCAGATCAGGCCCTCGCTCTGGCGAGTTCCGCTCTCCTCGCTTCCCGGGGGCGTCTCCGAGGCGCAACGGATCTCGCTCCCCACCGCCCATGGCCGCTCTCCGACGCTGGCGCCGGACTTTCTTCTCTATGTCTCCTCGGACGGGCCGATGGAGCGGATCTGGAAGCTGGTGGGTGGCCGCACCCTCGAGCTCTGGACGTCGGCGACGGCCAGGATCATCGGGGGACCGGCGATTGCCCCGGACGGCCAGCGCATCACCTTCTCCGTCGAGGAGGGAGGCAAGACGCGCTTGCTGCTGATGAGCCTGGACGGAACGGAGCTGCGGACGGTCAACGGATCCCTGGAGCTACGTGGGGCGCCGGTATGGTCTCCTGACGGTCGTTCGATCCTCAGCGCCGCGAATCAGGCGGGGAGCCCGCGCCTGTTCCGGATCTCCGTCGAGAGCGGGGAGGCAATGCGGGTGGTCGATGACTACGCGCTGGATCCCGCCTGGGCCCCGGGTGGCGAGTTCCTGGTCTACTCGGGGATGGATCCGGGAACGACGTTTCCGGTGAAGGCCATCGACCCTGGCGGCCAGCCGCATCCGATGCCCGAGCTGACGCTGAGCCGCAGCGGCGCGCTCGGAATCACTCAGGTCGGTGCGAGGCGACTGCGGTTCCTTCCCGGTCGGGCGGGACTCGTCGTCCTCCGGGGCGACATCCAGCACAAGAACCTCTGGGCCCGGGAGCTCACCTCGGGGAGCTGGCGTCAGCTCACCCGCTTTGCTCGCGACGTGGTCATCGGGGACTTCGATGTCTCCCCCGACGGTGCCGCAGTGGTCTTCGAACGGCTCGAGGAGCACTCGGACGTCGTGGTCATCGACCGGCCGGACTAGCCAGCCCGGTTGTCAGCCCGCCGCCTTCAGCAGCTCGCGGGCGATGACCAGTCGCTGGATCTCGCTGGTCCCCTCGTAGATGGTCTGCACGCGGGCGTCGCGCATGTACCGCTCGACAGGGAACTCGTCGATGTACCCGTAGCCGCCGTGGAGCTGGACCGCCTTGTCCGCCGCGCGGTTCGCCATCTCCGAGGCGAACACCTTCGCCATCGACGCCTCGCGGGTGAACGGCCGGCCCGACTCCTTGAGCCCCGCTGCCCGGAGGGTCATCAGCTCCGCCGCCGAGAGCTCGGTCTGGATGCTGGCCAGCATGAAGCGCACCGCCTGGAAGTCGGAGACCGATTTGCCGAAGGCCTTCCGCTCCCGGGTGTAGCGCACGGTGGCGGCAAGCGCGGCGCGGGCCACTCCGCAGGCCTGCGAGGCGATGCCGATCCGACCGCCGTCGAGCGCCATCATCGCCAGCTTGAAGCCCTGCCCTTCCTGCCCGAGCAGCGCGTCCACCGGGAGCTTGCAGCCCTCGAACTGGAGCGGCACCGTCGTGGAGCCCCTGAGCCCCATCTTGTCCTCGTGTCGGCCGACGGTCAGGCCCTTGGTCCCGCCCTCGACGACGAAGGCCGAGAGCCCGCCGGCGCCGGGCCCGCCCGACCGGGCCCAGACGACCATGACCCCGGCGCGATCGCCCGAGGTGATCCACTGCTTGCTCCCGTCGAGTACCCAGCCCTCGGCGGTCCGCTGGGCACGGGTCTCCAGCGCCGAGGCATCGCTGCCGGCCTGGGGCTCGGAGAGCGCGAACGCGCCGGCGACCGCCTCTCCGGAGACGAGTCGCGTGACGTGACGGCGCTTCTGCTCCTCGGTGCCGAACGCGGTGATCAGCTCGGCGCACATGTTGGTCACCGCCATCGCCACCGCGGTGGAGGCACAGGCCTCGGCGATCTCCATCATCGCCAGCGCGTAGGAGATTGCCCCGGCCTCAGCCCCGCCGTACGCCGAGGGGACGTTGACGCCCAGCAGGCCGAGCTCCGCCATCTCCCGGAGCAGCTCGACGGGGAAGGTCTCGTTGCGGTCCCGGTCGCGTGCCCCGGGCGCCACCCGCTCGCGGGCGAAGGTCCGGGCGGTGTTCCGGACCAGAGCCTGCGTCTCGGAGAGCTCGAGGCGCATCAGCGGACGGCCTTGAGGTTGAAGGGGTACTCCACCGGGTGGTCCTTCCCGTCCGGCGGTTTCGGGAAGAACATCGTCGAGAGCACCGTCTCCACGCACCGGTGGAGGACGGGGTCCTTGAGGGTGGTTCCCTTCTTCACGACCTTGGCCTGCTTCACCGAGCCCACCGGGGTGATGACGAAGTGGGTCTGCAGCTTTCCGTCGACCGGCTTGTCCGTGCCGGCCAGGGTCTGCTCCCAGCAGCGCTCGATCTCGGGCTGCTTGGCACGGACGATGTCCTTGATGGTGTCAGGCGTGAAGGGGAGCTTCTCCGGATTCGACCCGCGAGCCGGCGTCGCAGGGCCCACGGCCGCGGCGGGCGTGCCCGCACCCGGCTCGGGAGGCGCGGCAGCGGCAGCGCCCGCATCGGGTGCCGCGGCGAGGACGACGAGGAGCGGGATGAGCAATGGTCACTCCTTCAGGAGATTGCTGCTGATGACGATGCGCTGGATCTCGCTCGTGCCTTCGTAGATCTCGGTGATGCGCGCGTCGCGCACGTGGCGCTCGGCGTCGAACTCCTTGCTGTACCCCTGGCCGCCGTGGATCTGCAGCCCCTTGTTGGCGACCCGGCTGGCCATCTCGCTGGCGTAGAGCTTGGCCATCGCGGACTCGGGGCTGTGGCGGACGCCCTGATCCTTGAGGAGCGCGGCCTTCAGGGTCAGCAGCCGCGCGGCGTCGATCTCCGTGGCCATGTCGGCGAGCATGAACTGGATCGCCTGGTGGTTGGCGATGGGCTGACCGAACGTCTTTCTGTCCTGCGCGTAGCGGAGCGCTTCCTCGAACGCGGCCCTGGCGATGCCGATGGCCTGGGAGGCGATGCCGATCCGGCCTCCGTCGAGCGTCGACATGGCGACCTTGAACCCGTCGCCCTCCTTGCCGAGAAGGTTCTTGGCCGGGACCACCATGTCCTCGAAGAAGATGGAGCAGGACAGCGCGGCGGTGATGCCCATCTTCCGGTCCGGCTTGGCTCGGTTGAAGCCGGGCGTGCTGGTGGGAACGACGAACGCGGTGATGCCGCGATGCCCTGCCGCCTTGTCGGTCATCGTGAAGAGCACGATGGCGTCCGCCACCGGCCCGTTGGTGATCCAGTTCTTGCTCCCGTTGATGACGTAGCTGTCGCCCTTGCGGACGGCGACGGTCTTCTGGGCCGCGGCATCCGATCCGGCCTCGGGCTCGGTCAGCCCGAAGCACCCCAGCTTCTCCCCGCGGGCGAAGGGGACCAGCCACTCGCGCTTCTGGGCATCGGTGCCGAACTTCAGCACCGGGTCGCAGTAGAGCGAGTTGTTGACCGAGGCGATGACGCCCACCGAGGCGTCCCCCCGGCTCAGCTCCTCGATGGCCAGCGCGTAGGCCACGTTGTCCAGGCCCGCCCCGCCCCACTCCTCCGGAACGGCCACGCCGAGCAGCGACAGCTCGGCGAGCTTCTTCACCACCTCGTGGGGGAAGCGGTGCTCCTCGTCCAGCTTCCGGGCGTGGGGGATGAGCTCGCGCGCGGCGAACTCACGGGTCAGTCGCTGCGTCTCTCGCTGCAGATCGGTCAGTTCGAAGTCCATCGGAGTCCTAGCGGCCGGTGAAGACCGGTGGCCGCTTCTCGAGGAAGGCTTTCATCCCCTCGCGCCGGTCGGCGGAGGCGAACAGGTCGGTGAACAGCTCACGCTCGATGGTGAGGCCGTCGGCGAGCTCCTGGTCCGCTCCGCGGTCGATGGCCTCCTTGGCCAGGCGGACGGCGAGCGGCCCCTTCTTCGCGACGCGCTCCAGCGCGGAACGGGCGTGGCCCAGGAGGTTGGAGAGCGGGACCACGTCCAGCACCAGGCCAATCTCCTTCGCCCTGGCGGCGTCGATGATGTCCCCGGTGAAGATGAGCTCCTTGGCCCGGGCGCGGCCGAGGAGGCGGGTCAGCCTCTGGGTGCCGCCGAAGCCGGGAAGGACGCCGAGGCTCACCTCGGGGAGACCGAAGCGGGCGTTCTCCGAGGCGTAGATGAAGTCGCAGGCCAGGGCGAGCTCGCACCCGCCGCCCAGCGCGAAGCCGTTCACCGCGGCCACCACGGGCACCGGGAGCGCGGCGATGACGTCCATCACCCGCTGGCCGAGCGCGCCGAAGTGGCGGGCCTTGTCCGCGTCCATGCCGTTCATCTCGGCGATGTCCGCCCCGGCGACGAACGCCTTCTCTCCGGCCCCGGTGAGGATGACGCCCCGCAGGCCCTCGCGCTGCGAGAGGTCCGCGGCCGCCTTCTCCAGCTCTTGAAGGGTCCTGGTGTCGAGGGCGTTCAGCGACTTCGGACGGTCCACCGTCACCGTCGCGAACGGGCCCTCCACCTCCACGCGAACGTTGATCTCGGCCATGCTCCCCTCCTCACCTCTCGTAGACGTGGAACCCGCGCCCGGTCTTCTTCCCCAGCCAGCCGGCGTCCACGTACTGGCGCAGCAGCGGGCACGGACGGTACTTCGGGTCGCCGAGTCCGCGGTGCATCACCTCGGCGATGAACAGCACCGTGTCCAGCCCGATGAAGTCCGCGAGCTGCAGGGGCCCCATGGGCTGGTTGGTCCCCAGCTTCATCGCGGTGTCGATGTCCTCGGCGGTCCCCAGCCCCTCCATCAGGGCGTAGGCGGCCTCGTTGAGCATCGGGATGAGGATCCGGTTGACGATGAAGCCGGGATAGTCGCGCGAGGTGACCACCGTCTTCCCCATGGCCTGCGCGAGGGACCGGGTTCGCTCGAAGGTCTGGTCGGAAGTGGCGGCTCCGCGGATGAGCTCTACCAGCTGCATCACCGGCACCGGATTCATGAAGTGCATGCCGATGACGGAATCGGGCCGCTTCGTCGCCGCGGCGATGCGGGTGATGGGGATGGAGGAGGTGTTGGTGGCCAGGACGCCGCCCGGACGGACGACGGCGTCGAGGTCCTGGAAGATGCGCTTCTTCAGCTCCTCGTTCTCCGTCGCGGCCTCGATGGCCACGTCGACGTCCTTCACCTCTCGGGCGGAGGTGGAGGTTCCGAGACGGCCCAGCGCGGCGCGCTCGGCGTCCTCGGTGAGCTTGCCCTTCTCCCGCAGCTTCCCCAGTCCGGAACGGATGCGTCCGGCGCCCTTGTCCACCGCTTCCTTCGCCACGTCGACCAGGGTGACGCGGAGCCCGGCGGTCAGCGCGACCTGCGCGATCCCCGCTCCCATCTGCCCGGCACCGACGACCAGCACGTGCTCGTTGGCCATGTTTGCCTCGGCCCGGCTCTCTACTGTCGGCCTCCGGGCCGGTCAACGGTCGCCGGGGAGGAGTGGGGCGTGCACCACCTCCTCCGAGCCCAGCAGCAGCTCCTGTGTCCCGCGCCGCTCGGTGCCGTCCTGGAGCCGCGCGAAGCTCAGCGCCCGGATCGGCCCGGTGCGGAGCGTCAGCTGCTGGCTGAGGGTGCCCTGCGTCGCGTCGGGCCACTCGGCGCGGGACAGCAACGTGTCTCCCCGCCAGAGCTGCACCTCGGCGGAGACGATGGACAGACCGAACGGTCGGTCCCACACGAAGGTGTGCGGCTGCGGCAGCAGCGGGCTCCGCCACAGGACGAGGCCCACGGCCACCAGCGCCAGCGGAACGAGGCGGCGCAGGAGCGGCGAGCGCTCCGGACGGGGCGCCGGACCCGCGGTCTCGGCCATCACTCCGACTTCTTCCCGCGCCCCTTCGGCTTCACGCTGGTCACCTCCACCCGAGGGCGGGGAGACTCGCCGGGCTTTCGTTCGGAGTCCGGCACCAGCCGCACGTGCGCGGTGACCTCGACCTTCATCCCGGACAGCAGCTGGAGGAACTCCTCCCGGAGCTTGTCCGAGCGGAGGAAGCGGCGGACCTCCTCGGAGATGACCCGGCCCACCTCGTCCTTGGTGCGCTCGGCCTGGGAGAGGACGAAGCCCAGCGCTTCCTTGGGAAGCTTCAGCTGCCCGGCGAGGGAGCGGATCCCCTCCTCGGTCATGAACAGCGCGCCAAGGCCGGCGAAGGCCACCTTGCGCATGAGCTCGACGATCGGCCCACGCGCGGGGTCGCCGGGCGCATCCGGTTCGTCCACGTCGAGCGGGTCGGAGTGCCGGGGGGCGTCCACCACGAACCGAGCTTAGCGCCGAGACTACCTGGATCAACCGGATGATCGCGCCGCAATCGCGGCCGAGGCCTAGGAGCGACGACGGAGCGTGGCCGTCGTCACGTGACGGAGGAGCGACGACGGAATCGGCCGCGAGGGCAAGCGAGGGACGGTTCGATCCAGGTGGTTTCGGCGCTCAGCTGACGGCAGGGACGGCCGCCGACGGCGCGCGCGCACCGTTGGCCACCGACACCCGGCCAGCCACTGCCCGGGCCACCGACATGAAGGCCTGGGCCTCGGCAGAGTCGGGATAGGCGGCGACCACCGGGCGCCCCTCGTCACCCCCGACGCGGACCCGGATCTCGAGCGGGATCTCCCCGAGGAACGGAACCCCGAACAGCTCCGCGGCCCGGCGCCCGCCCCCGTGATGGAAGATGGGAGTCGCGGTGTGGCAGTGCGGGCAGACGAACTGGCTCATGTTCTCCACGATGCCCAGCACCGGGATGTGGACCTTGTCGAACATCTGCTTGGCGCGCACCACGTCGGCGAGCGCCACGTCCTGCGGCGTCGTCACCAGGACCGCGCCCGAGGCGCGGATGCTCTGCGAGACGGTCAGCGCCACGTCGCCGGTGCCGGGGGGCAGGTCCATCACCAGGTAGTCGAGCGCGCCCCAGTTCACGTCACGCATCAGTTGCTGGAGCGCCCCGTGGAGCATGGGCCCGCGCCAGATCAGCGCCTGGTCCGGCTCGACCAGGAAGCCGAGCGACATCACCTTCATCCCCAGCGACTCCAGGGGCTCCAGCCGCGTCCCGTCGGGGCTGACCGGCCGCTGGTCCGACAGCCCGGTCATCATCGGGATCGAGGGGCCGTAGAAGTCCGCGTCGAGCAGGCCGACCTTCGCCCCGTGCTTGGCGAGGGCGACGGCGAGGTTCACCGCCACCGTGCTCTTCCCCACCCCGCCCTTTCCGGCGCCGACGAGGATGATGTTCTTCACCGCGGGGAGCATCCCGGTGCCCTGCGGCTGACCGCGCACCTGCGCACCCCAGGTGATGTCGAGCCCGGTCACGCCGGGGACCGCCTTCAGCGCCGCCTCGGCGTCGGCCTGGATCTTCCCCTTCAACGGGCAGGCGGGGGTGGTGAGCTCGATGGTCGCCGCGACGCGTCCGCCATCGACCCGGACGGACTTCACCATCCCGGCCTGCACCAGGCTCACGTTCAGCTCGGGGTCCATCACCCCGCTCAGTGCGGCGAGGACGTCCTTCTCGGTCGGCATCTGCATCCCTTTATCAGACCCGGCGGGTCACTCCAGCGCCGCCACCCGCGGCTGGCCGTCCTCGAGCACCACCCGGACCGCGCCGCCGGTCGGTAACGCCCACCGGGTCTCCGTGCCCGTCGTCTGACCCGGGCGCTCGACGGCGGCCAGGGCCCGGCTGAGACGCTCCCCGGCTCCGGGCGCGGACTGGAAGTCTCTGGCAAGACGCTCGGGCGTGTAGCGGGTCCGCTCCGGGGCGGCGAGCCAGCGCCAGGCCTCGCCGAAGTCGCCGGCCCGGGCAGCCTTCACCAGCGCCTGCACGGCCTCGGCCGGCTGGCCGGAGGGAGGGGGCACGTCCAGCAGCTCCGGCGCGCCCTCGGCGAGGGCTGCACGTGCCCGGGCGACGTGGGCTTCGCGCGCGGCCGGATCCGTCAGCCGGGCCTCGTAGGCGGCGCGATCCGTTCCTTGCCGGAAGCGGCTGGAGGTCATCGAGTACGCGGTGCCCAGGTCGTTGCGCTCCAGCGCGGCGAGGTAGGCCTCGGCGGAGGCGCTGGGCGGGGCGGTGGCGCACGCCGCGAGCGACAGGAGGAGGACGAGGAGAGAGCGCACCGGGACGGAAGCCTAGTCCCCGTCCACCCCGAAGTCCTCGCAGCCCCGGAGCTCCGGTCCGGTCCAGGTCGGCCACCACAGGGCGTAGATCGCCGGGGCGAGGGCTCCCCGGAGGAGCGACAGCAGATTGAGGCGCCGCCGCGGCAATCCGAACGGCTGGAGCTCGAAGCGCCGGGGGCTCCGTCCGGCCAGGGCGAAGGCCCGGGCGCACGCGCCCTCGAAGGAGCCGAGCGTGTCCACCAGGCCTGCCTCCCGGGCCCGGCCGGCGGTGTAGACCCGCCCCTCGCCCCGCGCGCGCACCGCCTCCTCGGAGAGATTCCGGTGCTCGGAGACCAGCTCGACGAAGCGGCCGTAGACCTCCTCCACCTCGGCCTCCAGCGCGTCGTGCTCCGGCGCGGACAGCGGCCGCGCGGAGGTCATCAGTCCCGCGTGCTCACCCCGGGAGAGGACCTCCCGGTGCACGCCCATCCGGCTCAGCAGCTCCGAGAGGTCGAACTTTCCGGCGAACACGCCGATGCTGCCGAGAATGCTCCCCGGGCTGACCCAGATCTCCTTCGCCCCGAGGGCGACCATGTACCCGCCGGACGCGGCGACTCGATCCACATAGGCGACGACCGGCTTGCGTGCGGCGAGCCGCCGGACCTCGGCGAGCACCAGCTCGGAGGCGAGCGCGCTTCCCCCGGGGCTATTGACGTAGAGGACCGCCGCGGGGCTCGAACGGTCGCGTGCCGCCGCGCGGAGGCCGGCCACGAGCGTCTCCGAGCCGGCGATGGTCGGGCCCACCGGAGGGGCCCCCGAGCGGGCCTGGGCGATCATCCCCGAGACAGGGATCACCGCCAGTCGCGTGGGGCGCCGCCAGCCCATCCAGGACACGTGCGGCCAGCGGCGGGCGCGCTGCCAGTCGCGGAGGATGCCAATCCCCGCGGTGCCGGCGAGCGCGCGGTCCTCGTCGGCGTCCAGGCCCAGGGCGGCGGGGAGCTCCACGTCGTCGGCGATGAGGTCCACCAGACCGAGCGCCCGGGCGCGGGTGGCGCTGTACGGCCCCTGGTCGACGCGGGCGCGCGCCTCCTCGGCAGAGAGCCGGCGGCCGAGCGCGACCGCCTCCACCAGCTCGGCGTGGCGCTCCTCGAGGAACTGCTCCAGCGCGGCGCGCTGGTTGGGCGAGACCTCGGCGCGAATGAACAGCTCGGGGGCGGTCTTGTGCTCGCCGCGCCGGACGAACTCGGGCCGGATGCCGAGCTGCTCGAAGGCACGTCCCGCGGCGGTGGCCTCGACGAGGAAGCCGGAGAGCTCGAGGCGCCCCGCGCGGGGGAGGGCGATGCGGTCCGTGGCACAGAGCAGCGCGTACTCGCCGTTTCCGGCGCTCACCGCGGTGCCGACCACCTCCTTGCCGCGGGCGCGGAACGCCGTCAGCCGCTCGGCGATCCAGGTGCGCTTGCCCGCGGGCACCTCCAGCCCCTCGACGTGGAGGACGATCCCCTTCACCCGCGGGTCCGCGGCGAGGGTATCCAGCGCCTCGTCGAGCAGGTGAAGCGAGAGGACTTGCCCCGGAGCATGCCGTTCCCGCCGCCAGGGCCAGCGGCGCTGGAGGGGCTGCCGGTAGGGTGGATCTCCCTTCAGGACGAAGCGGACGTAGCTGGGCCCGCGACGGCGGCGGAAGAGACGGAACGGGGCGCGCAGCACCACGCCCAGCACCAGCACGAGGTTCACCAGCGCGGCGATGACGATGCGGAGCACGAAGCCCTCTCTAGCGCCGCCGACCGCCCGCGCGCACGGCAGAGGTGGGGAGCTCAGCCCGGGGTGCGCGGGGCGACCGCCACCTCACCCTCCTCCTTCACCTCGACCCGGACGGGGAGGAACTCCTCCAGGAGAGTGGCGGTGACACGGAGGTGCGGGGTGACGCGGGCGGCGGTGAAGCGGGTGGTTCCCGGAGTGGAGGCACCGAGGCGCCCCGCGGCCAGGAGTGCAGCCGGGATGAGGATCTGATCGGCCAGGTGCTCGTCGAGCGCGCCGGGGGTCTGCATGAAGTCGGCGAGAGCGTGTGCCGCCTTCGTTCCGATCTCCTCCGGCGACGCGTTGCGAGCGCCCACCGAGGCGAAGGCGGCGAAGGTGTTCTCGAACTGCGCACGGACGAAGACCAGCGTTCCCGGCGTCTTCCCGACCGGAAGCGGGAGATTCTCGGCGTGGCAGTAGATGCCCCGCTCGCGAAGCGCGTTCTCCGCCGCGCGGGCCTGACGGGCGGCGACGTCGAAGGGGACCCCGCCGACCAGGCTCCGAACCTCGACGTCCTGGAGCGTGCCGCGCGCCGGAACCTCGACCCGGAGCGGGGGCTCACCGGGTCCCTGGATCTGGCCGCGGAACTCGCCCACTCCTTCCGGCCAGAAGCCCGCGCGCTGCAGCGACAGCGACGCCCGGAGCCCGTACGCCTCCAGCAGCGGGAGCCAGACCCAGGCGAGGTGGTGGTAGGTCGGCCCCTTCGGGGCGTGGGTGAGGCCGAGCAGGCGAAGCTCGCCGCCGCCGCTGAGGGCCAGCGGGAAGAAGAGGCACTGGAAGACGAGGCAGGATGGTGCCGAGGCCCCGAGCTCGAGGACGTGGCTCCCCGCCGAGACCGGTCCCGGCTGGAAGTGAAAGGCCAGCGCGCCGGCCTGGCCGCCCTCGACCCGGCCGCCGAGCGCCTCCGCCGCGCGCAACAGCGCGAGATGCCTCGGGCGCAGGCCAGGGGCGATCCGTCCAGCACAGAACGACTCCACGCGGAACGGCCGCTGCGTGACCAGCGAGAGGGTCAACGCGGTCCGAAGCGACTGACCGCCGGCGGTTCCGTCGACGGTGATGGAATCATTCGCGGACAAGAGACGGAGCCGCCAAGAGTATCAGAGGATGGTGTGACGCGGCCCACCGTCCGCTGAGCTCACTTCTTCTTCGGGTCGACAGGAACCTCGGTGGGCGCGGTCGCGTCCGGCGGGGGTGCGGACTGCTTGGGTGGCTTCTTCTTGGAGCCGACGTCGACCGGGACGTCGGTCGGCGCCGTCGCGTCCGGCGGAGGCTGTGCCTTCGACTTCTCGAGCTCCTTCTCCAGCGGGGTGCGCTCGTCGGGCGCCGCCTTGAGCTCACTGGCGCCCGGCGGGGTCGGACCGCCTCCGGCACGGTTGGTGGGGCTGAGCTGCCGCGCGAGCCTGACCGAGACGGAATCGAGCACCGCGACCATCTGCTCGTGGAAGGGACGCGGGTTCGAGGAGAGGGCCGCGGGGTCCAGCGGCTGGAGCCCGGCCTCGGTGGAGGTGCCGGAGAAGCCGCTCCGCCACAGCTCCCCGCCGTCGCCGAGCCGGAACATGCGGCCGGTGCCGCGGACCCAGGTCTGGAGGACGCCCTTCTCGGTGCGCATCCCGTACTCCTCGATGACGAACTCCACCACCGAGTCCGCCCCCAGTGGCTTGAGCCTGGCGTAGTCCGGCGGATTGCCGGGGACCTCCTGGACCAGGAAGGTCTCCAGCGCGCTCGCCACCTGGGACGGCGGCACGGCCTGCGACCACGGCTTCTCGGTCTGGATGGCGGCGTGGACGTGGGAACGCAGTCGCTCGGCCGCCTCGAAGCGCGAGAGCACGGGCTTGAGGCTCTCCTCGAGCTTGCGGTCCGCGGCGTCCGCGGACGTCCCGCCGAGCTTCGCCGCCTGGGCGGAGTCGGAGCGATAGATGTTGACCCGCGGGCCTGCCTCGTCGGCGACGCGAGAGACGAAGGCGGGGTGCTGGACCTTGTCGAGGTCGCTGCCCTCGAGGTTGGTGTGGGCGCAGCCGGCGAGGCCGAGGGTCAGGATGGAGGCAACGGCGAGGCGGAGGGTCACGGGCGTGTCGTCTCCAGGGCTAGACCACGAAGAGGGGCTCGTCGTCGGGAGTGAGTGGCAGTCGGGTGTTGATCTCGGTGCGCGCATCGCGCAGGGCCTCGAGGTGCTGGCGGACGGCCGGGTAGCGCTCGAGGACGGAGGAGAGGTCCGCTGGGGGAAGTCGGAGGAGCGATGTCCGCCGGAGGGTCCGCACCGTCGCCACGGCCGGAACCCCGTCGAGGAGCGACATCTCGCCGAAGACGTCGCCGGCGCCGAGCGTTCCTGCCACCACGCCCTCGCGGAGCACCTCGACCTCGCCGGCGAGGATGACGTAGAGGCCGTCGCCCGGTGCATCCTCGGCGATGACCACCTCTCCGGCGAGCGCGTCACGCGCGCGGAACCGGGTGGCCAGCTCCCGGCGCTCGGTCTTTTCCAGTGGGCGGAAGAGTGCCGAGGTGGAGAGGAGGTTGCTCAGGAGCCGCTGGCGGCAGAAGGTCTTCAGCGCCGCGGCGACGCCGGGGTGACGCCGGGCGAGCTCCATCAGCAGCTGACCCGAGATCTCCAGCACCTGCGTGTCGTCGGTGAGCGCGTAGACACTTGCGGTCCGCGGGCCTCCGGCGAGGAGCGCCACCTCCCCGAAGAACTCGCCCGCCTCCAGCGCCGCGACCGGGTGCGCGAGTCCGTCGTCCTCGCGGAGGACGGACGCCCTCCCCTCGCAGATGACGTAGAAGCTGTCGCCCGGCTCGCCCTGCTGGATGATGCGTTCGCCGGCGTCGAAGCGGCGGAGCGGACAGCGCTCCACCAGCTCGATGAACGCCTCGTGCGACAGGTCGGAGAAGAGCGGCGCGCGCGGCATGTTGCGGACCGCCGGGGCCACGAAGGGGTTGCGGCCCGAGGCCGGCTCGGCAGGAGCGAGCTCCGCGGCTTGCTCGAGCGCGTGGATCAGCGGTCCGGGATCGAGCGGGAGCGGTGAGGGCGCGGGGGGCGGCGGGGCCTCCTCCTCCAGCTGGAGGTCGATGTAGCCCGGATCCTCCCCGGGCTTCGTCTCCGTGACCTTCGGCATCTCGGGCGGCAGCTCGAGCGTGTCCTCGCCGCCGGCGTCCTCGAGGCTGAGCTCCACGAACCGGGGGACCGGGGCGGGAGCGGGTGTGGGGAGCGGGGCCATCGGGGCCTCGTCCGACGCGACGGCGGGCGCGGCGATGGGAGGGGCCGCGTCGACGGCCGGAGCGTCCTCGGCCTCTGCCGGTTGCCCGAGGGGCACGGGCGTCTCGTGTCGATGGCTCGCCTCGGTTCGCAGCACCTCCTCGAGCGTGGGCTCCTTCGGGTCCGGCTCGAGCATGTACTCGGTGACCAGGAGCTCGACCGGCTCGGGTCGGGGGCGGGGGGTGTCCGCGGCAGGCGGCGGTGCGGGCTTCGGGGTGCTGGGCTCTGTGACTGCCGGCGCCTCGCTGGCGAGCGGCTCGAAGGGGCGGACCGGAATCGCCTGGTCACGCCCGGTCGGCTCCGCCCTGCCGAGCAGTGTTCGCAGCGCCTGTCCGCCGGCCGCGCGCTTCGCGTAGAGGTCGGCCAGGATGCGCTGCATCTGGGTGTGGTTGGGGTCCAGCTCGAGAACGAGCTTGCTGGCGGCGATGGCCCGGGCGAGGAAGCCGTCCTCGGCGAACCCGCGCGCAGCGGTGAGGTAGGCGTCGATGGCGCGCGGCTTGTCGCCGGCGCGGGCATAGGCGTCACCCAGTCGGAGATGCGACTGGCGATCGCGAGGCGCACTGGCGCAGTACGCCGCGTACAGGGACGCGGCGCGGGCGAAATGTCCTGCGGCCAGGGCGGCTCCGGCGTCGGCTTTGAGCCGGGCAGGATCCATCGATGAAACGGGGTTTTACCTCACCCCGGGGACGCTGGCGCCGGTTCAGCGCCGACCGCCGCCCCTCCCACCTCCGCCTCCACCCCGAGGGGCGGGGCGGGGTCGTCGTGCACCACCA
>Ga0081540_1000327_pt1 | contig 49238 bp, 52 predicted proteins | sample TabmetS2T1R1_FD_71024 | JGI IMG/M metagenome (GOLD analysis project Ga0081540, IMG submission 71024) | Tabebuia heterophylla rhizosphere microbial communities from the University of Puerto Rico - S2T1R1 | ecosystem: Host-associated > Plants > Roots > Rhizosphere ...
CCCCGCGTTTAAATGCGGGTGACGGCCTCGTAGCCTTTGATGACGGCGGTGCAGGATTCGCCGTCGTGCCCGAGCAGCCCCGCCTGCCGGTAGGTCTGGTGCACGGCTTCCGCCATGAAACCCGGCAACCCGGCATCCTCCAGCCAGCGCGCGTAATAGCGAACGTCCTTGCGCGCATTCGCCAGCGACATCAGCGGCGTAAAATCACCGTCCAGCGTGGCCTGGCCATACAGATCGAGCATGCCGCTCTTGCCGCCGGCGGCCGAGATAATGCGGATGAGTTGCGAGAGATCGAGTCCCTCTTTTGCCGCCAGCGCAAACCCCTCGCACCACGCCGCAACATTGGCGAATGCGATGTAGTTGTGGATGAGCTTGAGGCGGATGGCGTGACCGAGCGGGCCGATGTGGAAGACGTTTTCGGCGTAGAGGTCGAAATAGGGCCTGAGATCCTCCAGCAGTTCGGGCTCGCCGCCGAACAGCACGTTGACCTTGCCGATATCGGCATGCTTCGGGGTTCGCGTCATCGGCGCTTCGGCATACCGGCCGCCGGCCGCCCGCACCACGCGATCGAGTTTTGCGACCATCTGGGGACTGCCGGTGGTGTGATCGACGATGATGAAGCCTGGCGCCGGCCCGGCGAGCAGGCCCTCACTCGACGTCAGCAGCGCCTCAACGTCCTCGGCTTCATTGACGCAAATCATGACGATGCGGCAGGTGTCGCGGATCTCCTGCAGATTGCCGGCGGCCTTGGCGCCAAACGAAGTGACGACCGCGATTGCCGCGGGATTGAGGTCGTACGCCGTAACGTCCACGCCCTTGGCGACGAGGTTCTTGACCAGCCCGCGCCCCATTCCGCCGAGGCCGATGAACCCAACACGTTCTGATGTCGTCATCCCGGCCCCGCTCCCGCCTTGCCATAGACCGCATCCGCCCGCTTCTCGAACGCCGCGGCGAAGCGCTGGAACGCGGCGTCGAACATCGTCCCCATCAGCATCGCCAACATCCGGCTCTTGAACTCGTAGGAGAGGAAAAAGCCGACATCGCAATCCGTTTCGGATTTGGCCTCGAAGGTCCAGCGGTTTTCCAGATTGCTGAACGGCCCCCTCAGATATTCGACCATGATCTTGAGGTTCGGCCGGTCCAGCGTCACGCGGCTGGTGAAGGACTCCCGCACCAGCTTGAACGATACGGTCATGTCGGCGACGATAACCTCGGTGCCGTCGGGCTTCGGCATGCGCTGGCGGATCTTCAGCGAATGGCACAGCGGCACGAATTCCGGATAGCGTTCGACATCGGCGACCAGATCGAACATCTGCGGCGCGGTGTGGTGAACCCGGCGCTTGCTGGAAAAGCGCGGCATCAGTGGATACTCGCCCGGTTCTGCTTGAGCGCAACTTCCCGCAGATAGTCGCTCGCCTGCGTCCGATCGGTGAAGCAGACGAGCGGCTGATCGGCGCGCAGCCCCTGAAAATAGTCCAAGAGCTTCGGCCGCTGCTGCTGGCGATAGGTCCAGACATAGCGGAAGAACTCGAAGTCGATCTTCTCCGGACAGCCCTCGGCCATCTCGGGGCGGACCTTGCCATAGCTGCCGGCAATCCGGCTCATGATGCCGAACATGCAACTGCTGCGCGGCAGGTCGAACCAGATCACGGTGTCGCTGAGTTCGCGGCGCAATTCGCCGGCGCCGTGCCTGGTGAAGTTGCCATCCATGATCCATCGCGGCTCGCGCGCGACCTCGGCGACGCGCCGTCCGAACTCGACATTGTCGGAGGCGACCCAGCCGGGTTTCCAGAACAGCGCATCCAGCGAGATAAAGGGAATGCCTGTCAGTTCCGACAGCCGTCGGCCAAATGTGGATTTTCCGGACCCTGACGATCCCATGACAAGAATGCGTTGCATTGGTGCGATCCGCGGCTAGCGCGCCCTGGCGAGGCGCGCGGCCTGCAGCTTGGCAAAATCCTCGCCCGCATGGTGCGACGAGCGGGTCAGCGGGCTCGCCGACACCATCAGGAAGCCCTTGGTATAGGCGACCTTCTCGTAGCCGGCGAATTCATCCGGCGTGACGTAGCGCATGACCGCGTGATGCTTGCGCGTCGGCTGCAGATATTGCCCGATGGTGAGGAAGTCGACGTCCGCCGAGCGCAGGTCGTCCATCACCTGCAGCACCTCGTGACGCTCCTCGCCGAGGCCGACCATGATGCCCGACTTCGTGAAGATCGTCGGATCGATCTCCTTGACCCGCTGCAACAGCCGGATCGAATGGAAATAGCGCGCGCCGGGACGGACGCTGAGATAGCGCGCCGGCACGGTTTCCAGATTGTGGTTGAACACGTCGGGCTTTGCGGCGGCGACCACCTCCAGCGCGCCTTCCTTGCGCAGGAAGTCGGGGGTGAGGATTTCGATGGTCGTGCCCGGGCAGCGCGCGCGGATGGCGCGAATGGTTTGCGCGAAATGCTCCGCGCCGCCGTCCGCCAGGTCGTCGCGGTCTACCGAGGTCACCACGACATGGCTGAGCCCGAGCTTGAAGGTGGCTTCCGCGACGTGTTCCGGCTCGGCGGCATCGAGCGCCCCCGGCATGCCGGTCTTGACGTTGCAGAACGCGCAGGCCCGGGTGCAGGTGTCCCCCATGATCATGAAGGTGGCGTGCTTCTTGTCCCAGCACTCGCCGATATTCGGGCAGCCGGCCTCCTCGCACACCGTAACGAGGCCGTTTTCCTTGACGATTTTTCGCGTATCCGCATAGCCGCGCGTATTCGGCGCGCGCACCCTGATCCAGTCCGGCTTTGGCGGCGACAACGCATCCGGCCGGTTCACCTTTTCGGGGTGACGCGGGCGTACCTGGTTGGCGGAGACGGTATCGACGAGGACGACCATGTTCAGTCCGATATTACGAGAATACCTAGCTAGTCGGTGTCGCGGATGACCGCAACCCGGTTGCGGCCTCCCGCAACCGGGTTGCGGAACACCGCTCGCCGAACGTATCAGAAACGTGCAACATACCGGTAGTTTTCACCTGTTCCAGCGCGATTCCCACCTCAAAATGGCTCCAAATCCGAAGCTGGCCAATGCCGCCGCCCCTCGCCTCGGCAAGCCGCTGAAACGCTCGTTCTTTAACCGTAGCGTGCACGACGTCGCCCCCGATCTGATCGGGGCGACGCTCCTGGTCGACGGCGTCGGCGGAATCATTGTCGAGGTCGAGGCCTATCACCATACCGATCCGGCCGCGCATTCGTTCAACGGACCGACCCCGCGCAACCGGGTGATGTTCGGCCCGGCGGGCTTTTCCTATGTCTACCGCTCCTACGGCATCCACTGGTGCGTCAATTTCGTCTGCGAAGAGGAAGGCTCGGCGAGCGCGGTGCTGATCCGCGCGTTGCAGCCGACTCATGGCCTGCCCGCGATGCGCCGCCGCCGCGGCCTGCAGGAGGAGCGCGCGCTGTGTTCCGGCCCCGGCAAGCTCTGCCAGGCGCTCGGCATCACCATCAAGCACAGCGAGCTGCCGCTCGACGTGCCGCCGTTCGCGCTGCATGCACGCACGGCCAAGCCCGAGATCGAAGCCGGCGTGCGGATCGGGATCACGAAGGCGGTCGATCTGCCGTGGCGTTACGGGCTGAAGGGATCGAGGTTTCTGAGCAAGCGGTTTTAGCACGAGGTCATTTCTCCCTCAGCCGTCATTGCGAGCGGAGCGAAGCAATCCATCGCACGGCATACCGGATGGATGGATTGCTTCGTCGCTCGCGCTCCTCGCAATGACGCCGAAATAGCGACGCATAAACACAGCTGTCATCCCCCGCGAAGGCGGGGGATCCAGTACGCCGCGGCTTATCGGTTCAATCATCGCTGTCTCTGGAATACTGGATCGTCCGCCTTCGCGGACGATGACATTGGAATGTGCGTCTGCATTCTCGCAGCATGATCTGCCCGAGTTGTCCTGTTTCGTTTCGCCCGAAAGAAAGAGAGGGCGCAGGGAATGCCGGGTGCTTGCTGCACCCGCGGTCTCGCGTGCCAGATGCACTTGGAGAATGCGCACACGAGCATACAGGTACAGTCGGAGCATTCCGGCATTCCCTGCGCGATGGCTTTACGGCTTATGCCGCGCTCTCCCTGGAGACGAATTCCTCTTGCCTCCATCGCTGGCAGATTGTCGGTCAATCGAAACCCGGTCGGGTTCGAAAAACCTCTGCCGGCTTGACGCCAGCAACGGACGCCAGGACCACACGGTTTTGCCGTACGCAGCTTCCTTCGCCAAAGGCATCGGCCAGCCAAGTGCCGGCCGGCCGAGATAATGGCAAAGGCGTTTAAGCGCCGTTCGTCTGTCGCGCAGCCGATCGCTCACGGAGATCCGCCCTGCGAACAGCTTTGCGCGCCTGACGCTGCTGCGTCCATCGCAACCCGTCCCAACGTTCGTGACGATGGCCAACGCCCCTCTTCTCGGGACGGGATGGCAGGTGTTTTACGGGTGATTTGGGGCAAGCAGGAACAGGAATGTTTTCGTCACGACGGCTGGACGACCCAAATCAAATTGAAATTACAGCCGAAATTCGCCTGCCCGCGCATCGGGCCGAAGCTCAACGAGCGAAGGCGGAAGCAATCCATATCTCGGCACAACGGATGGATGGATTGCTTCGTCGCTTTGCTTGTCGCAATGACGGATAGAGTGGTGCGGTGGCTACGATGCCAGCTTCAGTCGCTCCAGCGCTTCCTGCAGCTTCGCCTTGCGTTCCACCGCCGCCTCGCGCTTTTCCTTTTCTTCCTCGACGATCTCTTCGGGCGCGTTGGCGACGAATTTCTCGTTGGAGAGTTTTGCGTCGACGCGCTTGATGTCGGCGTCGGCCTTGACGATTTCCTTGTCGAGCCGGGCCTTTTCGGCGGAAAGGTCGATCACGCCCTTGAGCGGCAACGCCACGACTTCGCCGCGCACGAGCAACTGCACCGCGCCTTCGGGCGGGCGGTCGGCGAAGGAAATGTCCGACAGCCGCGCCAGGCGCTTGACGATATCGTTCCAGCGCTGCGCGCGCTCTTTGGTTTCCGCGGACACGCCTGACAGCACCAGCGGAATCAAGGTGGCCGGCGGAATGTTCATTTCCGAACGCACCGAGCGGATGGCGGTGACGAGGTCGACCACCCAGCCGATTTCGGCTTCAGCCGCCGGGTCGCTGAAATCCCGGGGATCGAGCGCGGCCATCGCCGGCGCGATCAAGGGATCGCCGGGACCGGCGAGCGCCATCGCCGCGATCTGTTCGACGCTTACCGCGCCCGTCCTGCGCGGCCATTCGGCCAGCACCAGCAGGCCGTCGCGCTTCGCCGTCACCGCCCACAGTTCCTCAGTGATGAAGGGCATGAACGGGTGCAGCAATTTAAGAATCTCGTCGCGCGCCCACGCGATCATGGCGCGGGTCTCGGCCTTGGCGGCGCCCTCCTCGCCTATCAGCACGGGCTTTGCGAGTTCGAGATACCAGTCGCAATAGACGTTCCAGACGAAGCGGTAGATCGCATTCGCGGCGTCGTTGAAGCGATAGGCCTCGATCGCCTCGGTGACTTCGCGCGTGGCGCGCGAGGTCTCGTGCGCGATCCAGCGGTTCAAAGTTTCCGTCGTCGCCGTCGGATCGAATCCGTCGGGCTTGTCGCAGCCGTTCATCTCGGCGAAGCGGCAGGCGTTCCACAGCTTGGTCGCGAAATTGCGGTTGGTTTCAACAAGCTGCGGCGACAGCTTGATGTCGTGGCTGTGCGCTGCGCCGCGCGCCAGCGCGAAGCGGAGCGCGTCGGCGCCGAAATCGTCGATCACGCCGAGGGGATCGATGACGTTGCCCTTCGACTTCGACATCTTGGCGCCCTTCTCGTCGCGAACCAGGCGGTGGATGTAGACGGTCGAGAACGGCGCTTCCTTCATGAAGTGCAGACCCATCATCATCATCCGGGCGACCCAGAAGAAGATGATGTCCCAGCCCGTCACGAGGACATTGGTCGGGTAGTAGCGCTTTACTTCCGCCGTGTCCTCGGGCCAACCGAGCGTCGAGAACGGCCACAGTGCGGACGAGAACCAGGTGTCGAGCACGTCCTCGTCACGCGCGATGAAGCCTTCACGCCTGGCGGGATCGAGCGCCATCTCGCGCCCCTGCTCTTCGGTGATCACTTCCTGCTCGACGTAATAGCCGAGCGCGTTGCCGACGGCTTCTTCCTCGGTCTCGGCGACGAACACCTTGCCGTCGGGCCCGTACCACGCCGGAATCTGGTGGCCCCACCAGAGCTGGCGCGAGATGCACCAGGGCTGGATGTTTTCCATCCACTCGAAATAGGTCTTTTCCCAGTTCCTCGGCACGAACGTGGTCTCGCCCAAGCGCACCGCCGCAATCGCCGGCTGCGCCATGGTTGCGGCGTCGACATACCATTGGTCGGTCAAGTACGGCTCGATGACCACGCCGGAGCGGTCGCCATGCGGCACCATGTGCGTGTTCGGCTCGATCTTTTCGAGGAAGCCAAAGTCTTCCAGCCGCGCCACGATCTGCTTGCGCGCGGCGAAGCGGTCGACGCCGTGCAGCTCTTCGGCGAGCATCAGCGCGCCTTCCGGCAAGCCGCGCAGATAGTCCTCGTTCTCGTTGAGTGTCAGGCTGCCTTCGCGGTCGAACACGTTGACCTGCGGCAGGCCATGCCGCTTGCCGACCTCGAAATCGTTGAAGTCGTGCGCCGGCGTGATCTTGACCGCGCCCGATCCCTTCTCGGGATCGGCGTAGTCGTCGCCGATGATCGGGATGCGGCGGCCGACCAGCGGCAGAATGACGTGCTGGCCGATCAGATGGCCGAGGCGCTCGTTTTCCGGATGCACGGCCACCGCCGTATCGCCCAGCATGGTCTCGGGGCGCGTGGTCGCGACCACGATGAAGGTCGAGCTATCGTCGGGATCGAAATTCTTGCCCTCGATCGGATAGCGCAGATACCAGAGATTGCCCTTGACCTCGACCTGCTGCACTTCGAGATCCGAGATCGCGGTGAGCAGTTTCGGGTCCCAGTTGACCAGCCGCTTGTCCTTGTAGATCAACCCTTCGCGGTGCAGTTCGACGAACACCTTCACGACCGCGCGCGACAGTCCCTCGTCCATGGTGAAACGTTCGCGCGACCAGTCGCAGGAGGCGCCGAGGCGCTTCAACTGGTTGACGATGGTGCCGCCGCTCTCCGCCTTCCACTGCCAGACCCGCTGGAGGAATTTGGCGCGGCCCATGTCGCGGCGGCCGGGCTCCTGCCGCTCCATTAATTGACGCTCGACCACCATCTGCGTCGCGATGCCGGCGTGGTCGGTGCCGGGCTGCCACAGCACGTCGCGGCCGCGCATCCGCTCGAAGCGGCAGAGGATGTCTTGCAGCGTGTTGTTCAGCGCGTGGCCCATATGCAGCGAGCCCGTCACGTTGGGCGGCGGGATCACGATCGTGAATGGCGCGGCGTCCCGTCGCTCGGGGCGGCCGGCCCGGAACGCGCCGCTCTCCTCCCAGATCAGGGACATGCGGCTCTCGATATCGGCGGGCTGGTAGTTTTTCTCGATCATGGCAATGCAACTGGGGTGCTGGGACGCGTCTTCGAGCCAGACCGGTCATCGGTTCAGGGAAAGAAAACGCGTCAAAACAACGAGCTAGCGTTCGGTTTGGATGTGATCGGCACCGGACGGCCCCTAGAAAGCCGCCGGAGCGCCGCAAGTCAACCGGACATGTCACTCCGGGAGCATCCGGCGAGGTAACGATTGCGCTGTCGGGTGGGCAGGGCCAGGCGGCGGACGCTCTATCGTCCGCGCGAAACCCGCTCGATTTCGGCCTTGACGATCCGCTCCACCAATCCCGGCAAATTGTCGTCGAGCCAGGATTTCAGCATCGGCCGCAGCATTTCCTTGACCAGATCTTCCAGCGTCCGCGCATTGTTGCTCAGCACGGTATTCGCCAACGAATTGAAGGCGGATTCGACGGCGGAAACCGTGGAACGCGACAATATCTGCTGGGTCGGCGCCGCGCTTTCGAACGGCGGCGGCTCATAGGACGGCCGCCGGGCCTTGTTGGCGCCCTCGCTGAATTCGATATCGTCCTCCGGCTCGATCTTGTTGAACCCGGCTTTTGGCGCGGGGTTCGGCAACGCCATTTCGTCGGTCAACTCGAATACGTCGGGCTCGGCCGGCTGCGCCGGCCTTATGTCGGCCTCGGGCGTCGCCGCATCGAGGCTCGCCAGCATCGCATCGATGTCGTCCTGGTTGTTGCTGGCAACCGGCTCCGGAGCGGGAGGCGGCGGCGCGGGCTTCGGCGCAGGTGCAGGCTTGGGTGCTGGCGCAATCGCCGACGGCGGAATGTCCTTCATCACAGGCTTGGCCGGCGGCTCCGGCTTGGCAGCGGGCGCGGCCGCTGCAGGCTTCGCCTCGTCGTCAGCGATGATGCGACGGATCGACGCCAGAATCTCCTCCATCGAGGGCTCTTGGACCTTTGCAGGTTGCGTCATCTCCGACTCCACATCGAAACGATTTTATACCAAGCCGCGATGGAATCGCCGGTTCCGGAAATGCAGGCGTGGGATTATTTCATCGCACATGCCCGACTTGTCCCCAGATCACGCCCGCGCGATGCATCGCGCGGGGGCCCCCATTCCCCTTCAAGGCAACCCGCCACGCGGCGCATGGAATGCGACAGCGCGGCACGAATCGCTCAGTTCGCCCCAATAACGCTACGTCATCGTCACAAATGATTGCAAGCAAAGCGCCCGGCGAATCATCCGCCGGGCGACAAAATTCAATCCCGCACATGCGGGAAGTCTTCAGATCTCAGCGACCGTCAGGCGTGCGAACACCGGCCCAGCTATCGCGGACCTGATGATAATGCACGCTCGGGTCATAGACGGTCGTCGGCAGCTTGAGCACCTGAGGCGACAGCCGTCCAACCGTGCTCAGCACGGAGTAGGACGCGACCACGCGATCATGCTGCGCGGTGACGAGCGCGACCCGCGCGTTGACCAGCGCCTGCTGCGCGTTCAGCACGTCGAGGGTAGTACGCTGGCCGGCCTTGGCTTCCTCGCGCACACCGTTCAGCGCGATTTCCGACGCCGACACCTGCGATTGCGCCGATTGCACCTGCGCCTTGCCGGCGACCAATTGTCCCCACGCCGTGACGACGTTGGCGCGAGTCTGGTCCCGGGTCTGCTCGAGAACGAGGCGCTGCTGCGCCAGCGTTTCCTTGGACTGGCGGATCAGCGAATATTCGGCGCCGCCCTGATAGACCGGTACCGTGAGCTGCGCGGTCGCGGATGCTCCGAACGACTTGGCCAAGGTCAACGTCGTTTCATATGACTGCTGCACCGCGGCCTGGAACGTGACCGTCGGCAGCAGCGCGCCCTCGGCCACCTTGACCTGGAGATAGCTGACGTCGATGCCGAACATCGACGCGGTGACGTTCGGATTTTCGACCAGACCGAGATCGACGGCGCTCGGCAGCGTGGCCGGCAGGAAACGATCGACCGGCGAGCCCGGCGCAAGATTTTCCGGCTCGTTGCCGATGATGCGGCGGAAGTTGCCTCGGGTCGTGGTCAGGTTGGCTTCCGCGGTCAGGAGCTGCGTCTTGCCGGCGGCGAGCTGCGCCTCGGACTGCGCGACGTCGGTGCGCGTCACTTCGCCGACATTGAAGCGGTCGCGCGTCTGTTTCAGCGTCTGCTCGAGCACGCGAACGTTGCTCTTCTGAACCTCGACGATGGCGGCATCGCGCAGATAGTCCATGTAGATCGTGGCCGCGCTGAGCAGCACGGTCTGCTCGAGCACGCGCAGGCCTTCGCGCGCACCCGAGACCTGGCCCTCGGCCGCTCTGGTCCGGTTCGCGGTCTGCTGACCATTGAAGAGGGTTTGCGTGATGGTGGCGCCGACGCTGCGCGGCGGATTGGTGCCGCTGGTTTCGGTGCGCACGAGATTGTTCGGCCCACCACCGGCGGTGGTGAGCGTGTCCGTGTACTGGTAGCCGGCACTCGCGGTGACCGAAACCTTCGGCCGATAGCCCGACAGCGCCTGCGGCACGTTTTCGTCAGTGAAGCGCACCTGGGCGCGCTGTGCGTTAAGCTGCGGATTATTCTGATAGGCGCGCACCAGCGCTGCCTCGATCGTGTCGGCCAGCGCGGGCATAGGGCCCAGGCAAGACAACAGAAGGGCCGAAGCCGCCGCCCCGGTAAAAGCCTTCACCCCACGCATCCAAACAATCCATTCGTTTTTATTCGCGCAGCCAATGATCCCAAGGAAACATTAACCGAACGTCGCTTCAGCCGAAGTGAGTCCCGGCTCACCTTATTCCGCACATGCGCTGTACGGAACCACCCCACGAGCAAAGCCGGTCGAAACTCTTGACGTGGGGCAATCGGGCCACACTTCGACTTGGAACAGGCTTTAGCGGCGATTTGGAACCGATCTTTAACGAATGGCCGGGGGCGATTGTGGGGCCCGGAGAGGGCCATCGCTAGAAAACGAAGGCGGCAACACGTTCCATGCCGGGCAGCACCGGGGCAGCGGCATCGAACAGCGTCCGGTGGCCGTAATCGCCATGGGAACAGGTCACTATAGTAGCCCGTGCAGGCTGCGAAAGCGCGAAAACGCCGACCAGCCGGCCGCCATCCCGCAACTGACCATAGAGCCGCTCCGGTACGATCTCGGTCGCACCGTTCAGCACGATGACATCATAGGGGGCATCGGCCGCGTCTCCGTCGACCGCCGCCGCGGCCTGGACCGCGACATTTCCACAGCCCATCCCGGCCAGAACATCCTTCGCCTTCGCCGCCAGCGCCGCCTCACTCTCGGTCACGGTCACATGGGGGGCGAATCTGGCGATCACGGCCGCCGCATATCCGGTGGCGCAGCCGACCACCAGCACCCGGTCGGTTTCCTTGATTTCGGCGGCCTGCAGCAATTTGGCCAGCACCGCCGGCTTGATCAGGTAGCGCCTGGTCGAACCGCCGTCGCCGACGTCAAGATCGAGATCCAGATAGGCCAGCGCCTGCTTGTTTTCGGGAACGAAGGCCTCGCGCGGCACCGCCAGCATGGCATCGATGATTCTGGAATCGGTCACGTCGCTCGGACGCACCTGACCATCGACCATTTTCTGGCGTGCGTTCGCAAAACCGGACATTGCCTGGACCCTGGAGCATGCGGCGTTGCCGCCGGGAAAGCTGAAACCGGGTCATCTTTTGGTACAAGCTCCGGCAAAACGCAACACGCCGATGCCCAGGCGCCGAAGCCGCGGCCGGACTTGCTCCGCAAAAAGCCGACTACTCGATCGTGACGGCAAGGCGGGCGATCAGCCGCGCCACCTCGTCGAGATGCTCGGTATCATGATCTTCAATGGCCTGCGCGAGCCGTTGCAGGCATTCGTCGTCAGTCATGGCGGGAATGTCGCTGGGGATTATCGAAGGCACCCCGCGAAGCTTGTCGGTCGCATTGGCTGTCATCGAATCAGCTCCCATGAAACCCGGCATCGCCAAGCGTCCGGCCAGATTGAGTCGAATTGGCGGCCGAATCCGCGACGCCGAGACATGGCCGGATTGCGCCGGGTAAGTTCCGCTATCTTGTCTTTCCACTCGGATATGGCAGCAAATCGTTGATGCCGCAGAGGCTTTCCGGTCCCACTTGAAGTTGCGCCGGAGCGTGAATTGGTCCTTTGCAAGCCCGAAAGGCTTTGTTATACGCTCCCCGCTCGCGAACCTTTGTTTCGCCTGTTCCTCGGTAGCTCAGCGGTAGAGCATTCGACTGTTAATCGAATGGTCGCTGGTTCGAATCCAGCCCGGGGAGCCAAGCCAAATCAATCACTTAGACGAGTATCCAACCGATCTTTTCGAGGTCGGTTGTCTCCGCGCGCTATCCGCAGCCCGCACAGGCACTGGGGCCCCTGTCTAACCAATACCGGGTCTGCTCATCGGTCCAACCAGGAACGGCAAAGCGCGCTGGTGCTGTCGCACCTTGGCTAGGACGAACGATGGCATGTTGGCGCGGTTTAAAGTGATGCCGCGCGGCCGCTTCCGCTGAAGCACACAGTGCGATCAACAGAACGATGGCAAAGACAGAACGCATCGCAGTTGCTCCAGACACTTCCCGCTATTGGATCATGTGTGGGTTGGCGGCCACGGCCCCAAGCTATGGCGTCTTCAACGTCGATCAAATCGGCGCGCTCGCATTGGCGTCATACGGGCATTGAACCGCGGAGAGGTTCGCGAGTTTACCGAGTCAGGGAAAAAGCATCATTGGGGGCGACGGAAGCTCAAGAGGGACCAATGAACCCCTACTTACTTTTAGCGATAACGGGCCTAGTCGTGTTTGCTACTGCAGCCATCGTCCTGATGGAAATGACGCTGGTCGTTTCTCCGGACTGAACTTACGCGATGCTTGTTCTGTTGGCACTGGTGATCGTCTGGAAGCTGGTAGGCCCGCCCGCGTGAACCCCGGCGGGCCTCCGTCACTGGGTCGGCTACTGCAGCGATATTGTGACGCCGGTTCGGTTGGCCGCGAATTCCACGCCTGCCCTCGGTCCAGTCAGATCGATCGTCACGCCCTTTGCGTTGGTCAGATGCACCGCGCCAGCCCCGCCGACGAGGGCGCCGCCGGCGCCGATCGCATCGTAGACGCCTTCGAAATCCCTCACGTCGCGCAGGTTCGAGGCCGTTCCGGTCAGTCGCATCGCCGATGCGCCGACCGTCACTCCCAGGCTCAAACCGATCACCCTGAATCGATAGTTGCGGCCGCGAAACGTCAGGACGCCACGGCCTGCGCCCGTGCCCACGACGAGGCCAGCCTTCGCAAACACGATCCTGACATCGCCGCTCGCCTGCGCGTGCGCCGTCGCGGCCGGCGCGACGGACGCGATCAGGGCCAGGCCAAACAGCGCCGTGAGATACCTGAGCATCGAAGCACCTTTCGCTGGCATCACGGCTTGGCCACGTTGACCTTTTTCCAGGTCTGATCGGGATCGAACCGCACGATGCGCCTCGCGCGCGCCATCGTGGAGTCGCCGAGATCCTTCTGGTAGACGACGCCCCAATGGTTCACGAGGAAAGTCATCACGCCTGAATTGCCGTATTCGGCGGGATAAGCCAGCAGCGCAAATCCGCCGATCATCTTGCCCTGGACGACGTAGTTCAGCACGCCGCCGGGCGCATTAGGCCCCTGTTGCGTCAGGATGCGATAGTAATAGCCGTGATACGGCGCCCGCCCGGCGCCCGGCTCGTATCCTTCGGCGGAGGCCTGCGCGACGAACTCCCCGAGCGGGCTTTCATCACCCCCCAATGCAGGCCAGTACAGCCCGTCTTTCTTGCCCATGGTGCTGACGATCCGTTGCGCATATGCGCCGGCACCGGCGCCCGTCCGGTCCTTCTCCGCATATTCGTTCTGCGCATCGACATAGGCCAGACAGGTCTGGATCGCGTCGAGTTCGTTGCGCCCGATGCGGCGATACAGGACTTCGAGGCGGCCGGCGGCGGTATCGAACTTCCAGACGTCTTTCTGGCGGACGATCGGCACGGGGAACGGGAAATCGTCATTGCCGAGAATGAGGGACGCCTTGTCGCCGTCGACGACGATATTGTGCCTGGCATCGTAGGCGGTGGTGAATTTCTGCCAGGCTTCGGCATCGGCGACCTTGTCGCCGGAATCGATGATGTCCTCGCCTTTCAAGCCGAGCACCTTCAGCGCATCCACTTTCGAGCCTGACTTGATGGCGTCGGCCAGCGCGCTTGCGGCCTTGTCCGCCGTCTCGAAGCCTTGCTGCGCGCGGGCGGCTGGCACCAGCAGCATCAGCATGGCGGCGGCGGCGAGCGCCTTCGCGCCGGTCTGTCTCGTCCGATCCTTATGAAATACCGTCATCGTCAGATCCTCGGTCCCGCTGGGACGTTTGCGCCGGCGGCCAGCCAATCGCGGTATTTCTGGAATTTGATACCGAGCCGGTCGTAATAGACCCTGAGATAGCCGTCGCTGCCGCGCGTTACCGCCTGCGGCATCACGCGCTGGACCTCCTGCGCCATCACGCCGACATAGGCCGTGCTGCTGCCGATATAGCTGAAGCGGTAGTAGCCAAGGCCGTTGGCGAGGTAGCCGAGCTGAACGATACCGTGCTTGAGCGCGATATCGGAACGCCGGCCGCCGCCTCCGCCGCCGCGAAAACCTCCGCCTCCTCCGCCGCCGCCCCGGAAGCCGCCGCCACCGGCCATGGCGGCTCTGCCACCGCCACCCCCGCCGCCAGGCGGGCCCATGCTCGCCATGCTTGCCCGGCCGCGGGCCGCCGCTTGCGCAGAGGCGCCCCGGCCCGCCGACACGTTCATCGCGCCGCCGCCGCCACGCGCGGCGCTGCCGCCGCGATTGGCAGACTTGGGTGCAGACTTGGCCGCAGACTTGGCGGCGTTGGCGCGATCTCCTCCGCCGGCCTTGGCGCGGTCACCACCGCCCTTCGCACGGTCACCGCCGCCTTTGGCTCGATCGCTTGCGGCTGCGCGATCGCCCGCACGATCTCCGCCGCGGTCGCCGGCACGATCACCGGCCCGGTCGGCACCGGTACGGTCTCCAGCCCGCTCAGCACCGGGACGATCTGCGGCACGATCACCAGCACGATCTCTCGCGCGCCCCTGATCGGGACGAAGCACCTGCTTTCCGTCGCGGCCGCGAAAATCCATCCGGTCGGCGGCGCCGGCCTTGATGTTGGTGTTGCCGAAGCGATTGGCGACGTTGACGTTATTATATCGCACGCCCTGGCGGTGCGCGGGGTTGTGCTGCCAGTTGTTTCCGACGTTCGTAACCCTGTTGTAGTGATTGACGTAGAGGTTGCGGTTGCCCCAGTTGAAGCCGCCGCCCCAGTAATTGCCCCAGCGTCCGATCGCCCAGGCGGTGCCGAATGCCAGCCCGGCGGCGACGACGCCGGCGCCGATATAGGACGGATAGCCGAAATAATACGGCGGATATTCGGTATACGGCCACTCGCCGTAGACCGTCACGGGATCGTAGTAGGGAACGTACATCGTGTCAGGCTGGGCCTGCTCGATGACGATGACGTCCCTGTTGTCCTGCTTTTGAACGCTGACCTTCTGCTGCTTGGTGGTGACCAGCTTGTTGCGCGCCTGCGCCTTGGCGCGAAGCCGCTGGATCGCGTCCATCACGTCGGGCTGCTGCGCCAGCACGGCATCGCCGAGACTTTTGGTCCAGTCGACCTTGTCGCTCATCATCGCCAGAACGTCCGGCGTGCTGGCCAGCGCCTTGACGCTGTCGTCCCAGGCCTGCTTGTCGACCGCCGTCTTCAGCGCGTCGCCCTTCAGGTTCTTGTTCTCCTTCGCCCAACGGTCGGCCTGCACCACTTCCAGCGGATAGGTCGAGGCCGCCAGCACATTGGCGAGCAATTCATCGGGATAGAGCGCGATCGGCGCAACCAGCGCTTCGAGCTGTTCAGGCTTCAGCAAGGTCTGTTCGGGCTGGGTCTGTTCGGGCTGAGCCGGCTTGGGATCGCTTCCCTGCGCCGCACCGGTAGACGCGGTGCCAATCAAGAGCGCCAGCGCCAGCAACAACTTTCCGCAACGCAACATTCCTTCCTCCATCGCGATGGATGAAGAATGAAAGACCGGCGCGGGATCGCATCCTTGACAAAGATCAAGGGTCGGCTTCGAGCGAACGACGGGGGAAGCGACGCGCTCTCACCTCTCAGGCGGAGCGCCACCGGAACGCGCGGCAATCGCCGCCCGCCGATCGTGAATCAGATATTCGAGGCGATGCGCGGCCACGTTCAGCGTGGTGACCTCAAGCGCATTTTCATCGTCCGCTGCGACCTTGCTTCGCTGCGCCTCAAGCAGCCCGTCGATTTCGCGCTCGATGTCAGACAATTCGGCTTCCGTCTCCGTCGTCCGGATCCGGCGGGCAAGGGCGTAAAGTGAATCCAGAGCCTGTTTCGGCGTCACGACTTCGCCCGCGCGGAGGAACTTCCAGCCTGCCGCCAGCATCGAAACCAGGGCGCCGAACAGCATCGGCGCCAGGAAGATGGCGTTGCCCCACTTGTCCAGAAAGCTCTGCTGCGTGCCGTTGAAGAACGCGGCCGCGCCGGCATGAACCGGCAGATAGGCGTCCGCATCGGTGTTCGGAGCCGTGACCTGCGCCAGGATCGGCAGATCGCCAATAATATCGCGCCTCGCATTCATCAGCGCTTCGGTCAGCTCTGTGATCACGTCGTCGTCGAGCTTCTTCCTGGCGACCAGATAGAGGGTGACCCTGAGCGTGGTCAGATCGTCGGGCGGAATCGGCGGAGATCCGCGCAACGTTCCCTTGGGCACGTCAAAGCTTTCAAAGGCGCGCTTCTTCTCCGCAATAGCGCCTGCCGAGTCGATCGGAATCAGCACCGGGCCAGACTTCAGGCTCTGCGGATAGAGGCCGCGTATCAGCGCAAGATATTTTTCCGCCAGCGGAACGACCGCCAGGATCGCCTGTACTTCCTTGGCTTCGACCGCGCGCCGCACGTCTGCCGGTTCGAGATTCCGGAACTTCAGTGTACGGGAGAGGTCATACTCGTCCGTCAAGGCGCTGACGACCGCACGGTTGATGTCGCCTCCAACGACGCCGATCGTCGTGCCGCGCTTCAGATCCGTGATCTTCTCGGCGGAAGATCCGGGCGGCGCGATCAGCAACGCCACCAGGCGGGCCATCACGATGACCGCCTGCGCCTGCGACAGGTCGCCCACATCGCCGCGAACCACCGCGAGATCGGTCTTGCCCGATGAAAACGCATTGGCGGCGTCCAATATGCTTGGAGTCTCGACCACGTTGAGCCGAACGTCTGCATTTTTGGATACAAGCCGGGCTGCAATCGCGGACATGATCCGTACCGCCTCGCCGTCCGCCGAACCCACGGCGACGGTCAATGTCGTGGGCTGATAATACCAGCGATAGGTGAAAGCGCCCGCCACCGCGGCCATGGCGACGACCCCTGCAACGAGCGAGATACGAAGCCATTTCGGTAGGTCTGCCGGTTCGGTACTGATTTTCACGGCCGCGCTTATGGCTCACATCTGGGGACCGGACAGGCTCACGTCCTGCTCGGCCCGGAATACATTGCCGTAGAGATTGGCGATCCACTGCCGCCCGCTCGAGGTGACGTTGAGGTAGCGGATGGCAGTCTGCACCTGGGGCGAGACATGGGTCCAGTAGAATTGCGGGTACTTGTAGATGACGTCGGCCGGCGTCTTGTAGCCCAGCGTCTTGTTCAACCCGATCTCCTCGAACTCGCAGAACAGCGCGTTCGCCTTTCTCATGTAGTTCGGGTCGCCGAGCTGGCCGATCAGGTCGGCCGCCCGCAGCAAGAGCCCTTCCTCCTCGTGGAGGTCGTCCGTCTCCTGTTGCGGTGTCTGATACGGAAAGCGCGTATATTCGATCGCGCTGGCAATCCGGGCGGCGTCCAGCCCCTCCACCGCGTCGAAGCGCTCGATCACGAACAGTTTTGAGCGGTCGACATGATACGGAGCAAGCGAGGCATCAGACGCTCCGGTCGGAAGCTTGATCATGCGACCGTTGACGTCGGCAACAAAGGACCCGTCCTCGTCGCCATGCACCACTCCCCGCACATAGCCGATATCGTGCATGAGGCATGCGACGATGAAATTGGCATAGTCGCCGGGGGTGATCTGGCGCTGAAGGGCGCGGCCGACCAGGATGTCGTGGCCGACGAGTGTGACGAGCATCGAGTGCTCGATGTTGTGGTACAGCGCGTCGCTGTTGCCGATGCATTCCATCGCCAGCCGCGCCGCATAGGGCAGAAGCTCGACAAGTCCCACCTGTCCGGCCTGGGACGAGCCGAAACGCCCTTTCGTCTCCGTGGTCAGAAACGATCCAAGGGCCTGGGCCACCAATTCCGGTATGGTGATCATGCGAACCCATCCTCGCCCGGGTTGAACCAGCAGCAGAGAACGACGCCCGAAAGGCTTCTGGACCCGTCAGGAGTCCGCCCCAACGCGAGGCGAAGTTTTGCATGAGCAACGGCCGGGATCAAGACCGCCGCAGGCACGAGGGCGGCCTCGTCAGTGACCGCTCAGCACCAGCGTCTTGATCGGCAGCAACAGCGCCTGGATCCGCAGCAGCATCGCGTGCACGAGGCCTACGGTATCGATGGCGTGCAATGCCATTCGCGTGGCCGCAGGGGTGTCCTTTTTGGAAATGACCTCGTGATTGCTGGTGTAGGCATTGACGATGCAGGTGCTGCCGGCCGTCACTCCCTCGAGCCCATCCTTGGCAATCGGCTCCAGTATCGTAAGAATCGTGCCCGGCTTCGCCGCACTCGCATCGATAAGCTGCTCGCCGCCACGGAACTGGCCGGCCGCGATGTAATCCTGGACGCTGGTGATGACCATCGGAATGATCGTCCATGGCAGCGAAACGCAGGTGGCTTCGGCGACCATTCCGGGCTTCAACACCTGAGCCTCGATCTGCCCGAAACCCGCCTGCAGCGCGGTCTGGCCCGCACCCGCGGGTATCAGGAGTCCGGCGGGCCGCATCACCTGGCTCACGAAATCGCCAGGCTTAAGGAAGAACTGCTCTACGCGCCCGTCGACCCCGGCACGCACGAACGTCTTCTCCAACTCCACCTCGGCCTGCGCCAGAACGGCTTCGGCGCTCGCCTTCGCGGCAGGAAGAAGTGTGGATACCTGGGTCTCCATGGATTGTCTTGTGGCGGTCGCGGCATCAATCGCGGCCTGTCTGCCATCGACGAGAACCTGAAGCTTTTCGATGTCGCGCTGCGGGACGATGCCCGGATTACGCCGCTGCAGTTCGCTCTTCACCTCCAGTTCGTCCTTGGCTTGCTTATAGTCACTGTTTGCCTGCTGCAGTTGAGCCTCCGCCTTGACCACGTCGACCTTCGCGGCAACCAGTTGCGCGTCGACCTCCGCGACCCTGCGTCGCGCTGTTTCGACCTCAGCCTGTTGCTTTGAATTCTCCAGCCTGAACAGCACGGTGCCCTTGGTGACCGGCGCGCTAAAACCGACATTGACTTCCGCAACCCGTCCCGGAGTTTCGGGAATGATAGGAACAGTTCTGAAGAACAGCGCGGCTGAAGTGGTCGATGGATGGAAATAGAAGATCATCGTGATCAGGCCGATCGTGAGCATCAGACAGCCAATGATGCCCCATCGCAATTCGAACCATACGGAGAACAGCGTGATTTCCTTGCCCAGCCGCTTTCCTTGCGCGTAACGGCGGTAGAGGTAGTCCGGAACCAGCGTGAACAGCGAGCAAAGCATCAGCTCAAGCATGGCCGTGAACCTCCTTCTTGGGGGCGATCGGCTCCTTGGCCACCTCGCTGGAGCCGGCCGCCTCCATTCCTTCGGCTGTCATGATCTCCCGAGTAGCGTCCCCGGGATTGCCGCCGGGATCGGCAGCATCCGCTATTCTCTCGGCCGATTCAGCAATGCTGCGTAACGGCGTGCCGAAGTCGGGCAGATCGATCAGCGCCAGCAGCAGCGCCGCGATCCAGAACAGATGAATGTGGGTGAAGAGCGCAAGCAAGCCCAGCACGGCCACGATCTCGAACTGCAGTTTCTGCGACTTGTGCGCCATTCGCTCCGGCAGCGAATGCAGCCGCAAATAGATGTTGCCGACGCCGAGGACGGCGAGGATGAGGAAGATCCCCATCACGATCATCAGGACGTCGGGCTCGCCCGGCTTGGTGATGTAGAACGGAAGATGATGCGGTGTCATCGGATGAAGTTGGTCGGTCAATTCATTCTCCACGATCTCACGAGCACGGCCAGCCCAACGAATTCAACGCCTGGACGGCAATCATCTGACGATCCAAATCTCACACCGATAATAGCCGGTCTCCATATCCTGCATGAACATCTGCTTGCAGTTGTCCGCATCCGAGGCCCAGGCGCCGGTAAAGTCGACCGCCTGCGCGCCCTCCTGCGGGAACAATCCGTACAGGGCGGTCACGGCGACCCCGGTTTTGAGCACTGCGCCCATGCGGCGTCTTCATCCATGGCGTTCGGCCGGTGGCGGCCGCCAAGCGCAGCAGAACGGAACACCATCGGAAAAGCTTGATCTGGATCAAGGGGGCCCCTCGGATCGGACTCTAGCTGGCAAGGTGGGATGGACGATCACTGAGGAAGGAACGCTCATGTCAGTGAAAATCGACGAACTGCTGCCGACGGCAAAGGAAATCCAGAAGCAAACCGCGCTCAAGGAAGCCGAGAAGGCCGGGCAATATGCCCGCAGGCTGCAGGCGGCCGAAGCGGAAAAGCGCGCCTTGATCGAGCGGCTTAGCAAGCCATCCGGCTTGACGGAGGACGAAAAGATCCAGCTTGCTTCCACCGTGATCCAGCGCGCCGTCCGCAACGGGCTTACCGAGGTTCAGGTCTACCGCTTTCCAAATTCGCTGTGCATCGACAATGGCCGCGCCATCAACCAGCAGGACCCGGGCTGGGAGAAGACGCTGACAGGAATTGCGCAGGAAATCTACCAACTCTGGTTCGACTACCTGAAGCCGCGCGGCTATCGCATCCGCTTCCAGATCGTGGATTTTCCGGGAGGCGTCCCGGGAGATATCGGCATCAGCATCGCCTGGGGCGATTAGCAAAAACCTGTCCGATTCGGCTCGATCTGGGGAAGCTCTGCCATGGCTAAAAATGGAGACACGTCCACTCGGATGAAGCGCAAGGTATACGAGGAGGAGTTGCGCAAGCTCCAGGTCCAGCTTTGTCACCTTCAGGAATTCGTAAAAGAGAAGAAGCTCAAGGTGATCATCCTGTTCGAAGGCAGGGATGCCGCCGGCAAGGGAGGCACGATCAAGGCGATCACCGAAAAAGTGAGTCCCCGCGTCTTCCGCGTCGTCGCGCTCCCTGCGCCTTCGGACCGGGAGAAAACGCAGATGTTCGTGCAGCGCTACATGCAGCACTTCCCGGCCGGCGGTGAAATCGTGATCTTCGACCGGAGCTGGTACAATCGCGCCGGCGTCGAATATGTCATGGGTTTCTGCACGGACGAGGAACACGATCGCTTCCTTGAAATCTGCCCGCAAATCGAGAGGTACATCGTCGACGGCGGCATCATCCTGATCAAGCTGTGGCTCGAAGTCGGGATGGAAGAGCAGGAACGGAGGTTCCATGCGCGGATAGATGATCCGCTTCGGCAGTGGAAACTCAGTCCGATGGACCTCGAATCCTACAAGCGCTGGTCCGACTTTTCGCGGGCGCGCGATCTGATGTTCAAGGCGACGAGCTCGAAACACGCCCCCTGGCGCATCGTCCGCTCGGACGACAAGCGCCGCGCGCGGCTGAATTGCATCGCGTATCTGCTCGATACGATCCCCTACAAGCGCCTGCGCAGGGACAAGGTCAAGCTGGAGGACCGCGTCATCAAGCGCGGCTACGACGACCAGAAGGGCTTGCGTGGAATGAAGTTCATCGAAGAGCGATACTGAGCGGGTCAGGCCGCGCCATTGCTGGCGCGGCCCTCCGCGCCTCCCCCTACTTCAACCGTATGGTCACTCCGCCTACCGCTGCCGACACTTCGGCGCCGACCCTCGGACCACTGAGCTGCAGGATGACGCCATTGCCGTTTTGCAGTTGAACGCCGCCGGCTCCGGCCGCGACAGCGCCGCCGGCTCCAGCCACGGCATAAGAGCCTTCAATGGAAGCCGGTCCCCTCAAATTGAGGGCGCGGCCGACAAACTTGCTGGTCGATGCGCCGACCGTAAAGCCCACGCTCATACCGGAGACCGTGAACGGATAGCGCTTGCCATGAAGCACCAGTACGCCCTCGCCGCCTCCCACGCCGACGATGAAGCCACCCTTGGTGAAGACCACCGCGACCTGGCCGGTTTCCGCGCACGCGGAGGTCATGGCGATCGGGAAGGCAAGCAATCCAAGCAGCGCAGCCAGAAGAATTCGCATTGAACGTTTTTTCATGAGGTTTCCCTAGTGGTCGAACGAGCCAATGTATGGAGGCGCGGCGTGAGGGAATGTTGATCCATATCAAGCCATCAGCGACGGACGCGGCTGCCGGTATTTCAAGCAGCGTTTTTCTGCTTGCTCGCAGCGCACAACAGAGCGATCGAGAGCAACGGACGGGGACGCCGGGCCGGCTAGCCTCAACCACATCGCTCCGATCACTTGATACAGCCAAGCGGCCGCGCGTTGTCCGACGCCATTGATCCAGATCAACGTTGCCGTGCGCTCCCAGTAAAAGCCTCACGCCGGACTTTGGGCTTAACAAGACGGGACGAATGCCATGTCCGGAGCGCTTGTGCGTGTGCTCAGCGTCTGCGTCATCATCCCTGTGTTGCTTGCACGCGCTTCCGCTGACGATCGCCCCGCCAGCACGGCAGTCCAGGAACCGGCGATCCAGGAAGAGGTGTGGGCTATTCCGACCACGCTCCCGACGATCGCCTATGTCGTGCGGCCGGTCGGCAGCGGTCCGTTTCCGCTGGCGATCATGAACCACGGCGTGTCGCTCAACCAGCGCGACCGCAGCTTCTTTCCGATCGTCGAATTCCGCGACGCCGCCATGTGGTTCGCGCGCAGAGGCTACATGGTCGTTGCGCCAACCGGCGCCGGCTACGGGGCCAGCGCGCTCGACGATCCCGAGCGCGGGCTGTTCTCCGTGTTCTATTCGAAGATCGGCAACTGCGAAAACCCGAACTTCCGTGATGCGGGTCGCGCGGTGGCGTTGCTCGACAAGTGGATCATCGAATACATGACCGATCAGAAACTGATCGTACCCGACAACGTCATTGTTATCGGTCAGTCGGCCGGCGGCTGGGCGACGATCGCGCTTTCCGCCGAAAACCTTCCCGCTGTCCGTGCGCTCATCACCTTCGCGGCCGGCCGCGGCGGCCGCGTCGGCGGCAAGCCGAACAACAACTGCGCGCCCGACCAGCTCGTCAAGGCAACGGGTGAATTCGGCCGCACCGCGCGCGTTCCCATGCTGATGATCTACATCGAGAACGACACGTTCTTCGGTCCCGAACTGTCGAAGCGAATGCACGCCGCATATACCGCCGCCGGCGGCAAGGCCGAATATCACCTGCTGCCGCCGTTCGGCGACGACGGGCATTTCCTGATCGGCTCGAAAGACGCCATTCCGCTATGGGCGCCGCTGGTAACCCCATTCCTCGACAAATTCCAATGAGGCAGAGCATGATCGCGCGCAATGTTCGATTGCCATTGCTGTCCGCCCTCCTCGCCCTGCTGGTCGCGCCGTGGCCGGACCCCGCCGCGGGACAACAGCCGGCGGCGGCCGGTGGAGTGGGCGCAGGCGAGAAGCCCGCCGGCCAGGAATCTGCGATCCGCGGCCAGCGGATGGCGCGACCGATCACATATGGCGACTGGCGCAAGGTCTGCTTCAAGACGCCGGGAAGCAACCAGGTCTGCCGCACGACCATCAGCGGCACCTTTGAAACCGGCCAGTCTGCGGTGCGCATCGACCTGATCGAGAAGGAAGGCGAACCCGCCGCGCGCCTGCAGATGTTCTTGCCGGTCGGCCTGTATCTGCAGGCCGGCGTCAAATTAAGCGTCGATCAGGGAACGGCTTACCGCGTGCCATATGTCTGGTGCCTGACAAATACCTGTATCGCGGCGGATCGGGCCGCGCCGGAGCTGATCGGCGCAATGGAAGGCGGACAGAAGCTGTTGCTTGAGGTCGTCGATTCCAGCGTGCTGGCGGTGACCACCTCGCTCCCGCTGGAAAAGTTCGCAGCCGTCCGGCGCGGAAATCCCGCGCAGACCTACGAGCAAACAATCGACGAGTGACAATTGCCCTTGTGTGCCGAATGTCCGGGGCTCAGACCAACCCGGCGAGGGCTTTCTCGATCGGCTCGATCAGGGACGTCGCCGAGAACGGCTTGGTCAGATAGGCGATGCAGCCCGACTCCATCGCGGCCATGCGCGTGCCATGGTTGTCGTTCGCGGTGATGTAGATCACCGGCAACGAGATACCCGCAGCCTTGAGGCGATGCCGCAATTCGATTCCGGATTCGTCGTTCAGGTTCACATCCAGGATGACGCACAGCGCACGCTCGAAATCGTGGTGCTCCTGAAATGCCTGCGCGGAAGGAAACAGGACGCAGTCATAGCCGTGGGCCCTCAGCAGGCGCTTCATGCCCCTGAGCGTTCCCGGGTCGTCATCGACGACAAAGACAGTCCCTCGATTCAGCAAGAACGTTCACCCCTGGCCGGTTTCCGCCGATCAAACGCGGCGATCACGCAATGACGGGTCGCGCTGAAATAACAGGAGAGCACTGCAATAGGCTATTCGGGAATCACGAACGTGGTACGCCTGACCCGCGACGTTGCCTATTGTCCCATAGGACAATTAGCCAAACGAGCGTTGTCGACCGAGGTTCCTAATTATCCCGGCCGTTCACCTCGGCCTCGCGCAGGATGCCAACGCGTTCCGCGAGCGAGACAAGCTCCGCCAGCGACTGAACCTGCATCTTCTGCATCACCCGTTGGCGATGCGCCTTGATGGTCCGTTCCGTCGCACCCAGGGCATAGGCGATCTGCTTGTTGGTCTTGCCGCGGACGACAAGCTCGAACACTTCCCGCTCGCGCGGAGTCAGCGCCATGATGTGGTGGCGAATGGACTCCATCCTGTTCTTTGCGCCGCGCGCCGTGTCGTGACGCTCGATGGCGCGCTCGATGGCGCGCAACAGCTGGTCCGACGACACCGGCTTGGTCAGGACGTCTTCCGCGCCCGCCTTGATCGCCTGCACGGTGGTCGGCACGTCGGCGTAGCCGGTCAGAAACACGATTGGCACCGTCGAACCGAGCTCGATCAGCCGGCCCTGCAGCTCCGGCCCGCTGAGCCCGGGGATGCGCACGTCGAGCAGAATACAGCTCGGGTCGTCCTCATTGGGCATGCTGTCCAGCAGATGCTGCGCCGACGGATAGCTCATGACCTCATAGCCGGCCTTCTTCAAACGCCGCTCGATCGCAATGCGGAAGGACGCATCGTCATCGACGATATGGATAAATCCCGCCATCAGTCCCCTCCTACGCTACTGCCAGCGGCAGCATCAGGCGGAACACCGCGCCTCCGCCGCTCTGGTTTTCCGCCCATATCCGTCCCTTGTGCGCCAGCACGATCGTGCGGGCGATCGACAGGCCTATTCCCATCCCCTGTTTCTTGGTTGTGAAGAATGGATCGAATATCTCGTTCAGTTTTTCAGGCGGAATGCCTGGGCCGGTGTCGGAAATCGAGACGATCGCCGAGGCGCCGCCGGTCTTCTCCGTCTTGCAGATCACGGTGCGCCCGTACGGAATGGACGACATCGCGTCCATGCTGTTGACGATCAGGTTCAGGATCACCTGCTGCAACTGTACCGGATCGCCCTTCACGCGCAACGGCTCGGGCGAAGGCGACAGATAGAGCGCGACGTTGCGGGCCGAAGCCTGCACCGATATGAAATCGAACACCTCGCTCATGGCGTCGTTGAGATCGATGTCCCTGTCCTCGTACGGCGCCCGCTTCAGGAAGCTGCGCATGCGCCGGATGACTTCATTGGCGCGCAGGTCGTCGCGCTTGATGTCGGCGAGGATTTCCTTCACCTCGTCCAGATCGGGCGTCGGCGAATTCAGGATCAGCTCCGCTGTCTCGGTGTTGGTCAGGATGGCGCCGAGCGGCTGGTTCAGCTCGTGCGCGATCGAAGATGACAGTTCGCCCGCCGTCGCCTGGCGATTCACATGCGCCAGCTCGGTCATGCGATGCCGCGCCTCGAATTCCGCCTTGCTTCGTTTTCCCCGCTCGTGCAGCAGAATCGAAATCAGCCCGGCCTGAACCAGGATCACGGCGATCACCGACATGATCTCCCACCGGTATTTCTCCCAGGCGGTCGGATCGCGAAACCGGATTTCGCTGTTCGGGGGCAGCTTCGCTTCAGCGACGTTAAAGCGCTGCATCTGACGCCAGTTGAAGATCGGCTTCACGGAATCGCTAACGGCAGGCGGAATGCTCGCTGCCGGCTCGCCGTTGAGGAGGCGAAGCGCCAGCCTGCCGGCCTCGGCGCCGATGATGCGGGGGACGAGCACGAATCCGCCGGTGGCGCCGGGCGCAATGAAGGTCTCCGCCGCCGCGACCATCGGCCGGTTCGCCTTCTCCGCGATCATCGCGACGGCGGTTGCCGGCGGGAAATAGATACCCTCGCCGTCCGAATACATCGCCGAGTAAACGATTGCGCTCCGCTCAGGCAGAGCCGCAACCTGCTCTCGCACCTCCCTCATCTTGCGGCCGACGAGATCAATCACTTTCAGCCCCGCGGTCGCTTCCGGGATTTCCTGCTTCCAGCTCTGGTGGACCGGCAGGTTTTCCCAGCGATCGCCGACAAACACGACCGTCTGGAGGTTGGGTACGATTGCACGCGCTGCCTTGATCGAATCGGAGAGGGGTATCCTGATGATGTGGCCAGTCACGTCGGCGGGCAACTGAAAGCGCCCGAGCTTGTTCTCTTCCACCAGCGCGAAAACGATCGGCGCGTCCGGCCACAGCTTCGGACGCCATCGCAGCGCCAGCTCGAGGGTCGCGGTTCCCACCGCCACGACGACGCCGATCCGCATCCGGTATTTTTCCTCGAAATGCCGCAGCAGGCTCTCCTCATACGCCTCGCCGCGGAATCGACTGAGATCGAGGCCCTCGTTGTAGAGGGTGACATGTGCGTGGCGCTCGTTCAGCACCGAGCGCAGCCCGGAAAATACCTCGTAATAGAACGGGCCGCGCAGATCGGACTGGTCGAGCACGAGGATCGATTTTGCCGGTATTTCCTGTGCGGGCGCATGGTCCGTGGCGAGCAGGACCCCGACGCAAAACAACAGGATGCCGATGATCCGCATGACCATAAGTGCGGGCCCACGTTAGACCTCGACCGAATCTAACATGCGATCGGAACCGTGCAAACATACAGCTCCGGATGGCGCGATCCGTTACACAGTTACCGTTGTGCACGATAGCTGGCATAGCGACCCTGTCCTTTAGGACAATGGCTGCAGGGCCAATAGCCTGCTGCGCCGCCAAGTCGTAAACAACCTCCGGCAGAACGGGACATTGGGGCTCCCGGCCCCGCATAGTTTTCCCGGCGTGTGCCGATGCGAAGACCCAAACAAGGAGAGATCCATGTTTGTCAACGTCAACGCCCATCCCGGCAGCCGACCGAAAATTCTGGGCCAGCTTGGCGAACTTTCCCGGGCGCGCGCGATCCTGAGCGAATTCAAATATGCCAGGGGCGCGGAGATTTACGGGGAATCCGAGCCCGCCGATTACATCTATCAGGTCGTCGACGGCGCGGTGCGCAGTTACAAGCTTCTCTCCGATGGCCGCCGGCAAATCGGCGCCTTCCATCTGGCCGGCGACGTCTTCGGACTGGAGAACAGCACCCAGCATCGCTTTACCGCGGAAGCGATCGTCGAAACCACGGTCCGGCTGATGCGGCGCTGCAGCCTGGAACTGGTCGCGGAAACCGACGTGATGGTGGCGCTCGATCTCTTGAACATGACGACGAATAACCTGCAGCATGCCGAGGAACACATGCTGCTGCTGGGACGCAAGACGTCGCTGGAACGGGTCGCCGCCTTCCTGCTCGAGATGGACCGCCGGTTGACCGCTGCCGGTATCATCGCGCTGCCGATGTCGCGCCGCGATATCGCGGACTATCTCGGGCTCACGCTGGAGACCGTATCCCGCGCCCTGTCCTGTCTTCACGCCAAAGGTATTCTCGGCTTCCTCGGCCAGACGCAGCGGGAGATCGTGCTGCTGGACCGGGTCCGCCTGGCCGAGCTCGACGTCTAGCCGTCGCGGCCGGAAGCAAGCCACGACTGAAGTTCGATCGTCTTGCGCAGGACCTCAAACAGGACCGCAGTCGACCAGCCGAACAGCAGCACGCCGTTCATCGCGGTGATCGGCCCGAGCAGGCGCCATTCTTTCACCGGCGTGACATCGCCATAGCCCAGGGTCGTGTAGTTCACGAACGCAAAATCGAAGGCATCGGTGCCTTCCGACACTGCATCGACAAACATATAGGCCCGGGACCACACAAACACTTCCAGCGTATGCGCGACGATCAAAACCAGCGCCGCGGCAGCCATCACGCTCGCCAGACCGAGCCAGGGATGCAGCGTCTTTCTCCACACGGCCGCACGGGCGACACGAATCACGACCACGGTGACCAGAGCATGGATGACGACATTGCAGGTCGTGACCGAGGCGCCGACGAACAGTTGACGCAGCATGCGAGCCTTTCCTTTCCGCCACATGGCCGGGAGCGGCCTATGCCTGATTTGATCTATGTCAACTGACCGATTTCCGTATCGAAGCACTCATCGGTCGATGCCGAACAAATCGCCGAAGACCTGGTATGTGTCTTATACCGTCAGCAGCGTCGCGCACGGCCACCGGACGCTGAGGGCGACGGAGACGTTTTCCGATGAGGCGGAAGCCAAGTTGTTCGCGAAGACAAGAGCAGAATCCGGCGACAACACATTGATCGCAGGAACGATCAATCCGGTTTCGCCCAAGCGGATGATCCCCTCTTCGGAAATTGCCAACTGGTTGTACGAGTCTTAGCCGACTTGCGCGTGCTCGTTGCTGCTAGCGCGTCAGACCACTCGTCGGGCATGTCCTTGCACGCTGCGCGCCGGGTTCCGGGTCGAGATTTCCGGCCTTTGACACAGATCAAGCGCCGCACCGCTCCGAATGCCAGCCTTGCCGGGAAGCAAGGACGGAAAACACCGGAGCTGCCAATGAAAGCCGTCTCCGCCGAGCAAGCCGTCGCGATGATTCCGAATGGCGCCAGCGTCATGGTCGGCGGCTTCATGGGCGTTGGCACGCCGGAACGCCTGCTCGATGAACTGGTGCGGCAGAAGAAATCCGAGCTTTCCATCATCTGCAACGACGCCGCGGTGCCCGGCAGAGGTGTCGGCAAGCTGTTCGATGCCTCGCTGGTCGCGATGCTGACGGCCAGCCATATCGGGCTTAATCCGAACGTGCAGAAGCAAATGATGGCCGGCAAGGTGGCGGTCACGCTGGTACCGCAGGGCACCTTGGTCGAGCGCATCAGGGCCGGCGGCTGCGGTCTCGGCGGCGTGCTGACGCCGACCGGCGTCGGCACCATCGTCGAGGAAGGCAAACAGACGATCGCGGTCAACGGTCGCAGCTTCCTGCTGGAGACGGCGCTGCGCGCGGACTTTGCGCTGATCCATGCGTTCCTGGCTGATTACCTCGGCAATCTGTCCTACGCGCTGACCGCGCGGAATTTCAATCCGGTCATGGCCATGGCGGCCGATACCGTGATCGTCACCGCGGAAAACATCGTTCCGGTCGGCGTCATCTCACCCGACCATGTCGTGACCTCGGCGCCGCTTGTCGACTACCTCATCACCAACGGGTGACTCATGGATCCCCAAACGCTCATCGCCCGGCGCGTGGCGCTCGAACTTCGTGCAGGCAATCTGGTGAACCTTGGCATAGGTATCCCCACCCTGGTCGCCAACTACGTTCCTGCGGGCCTCAACGTGTTCTTCCAGTCCGAGAACGGGCTGATCGGCACCGGGCCGATTCCGGAACAGGGAATGGCCCATCCCCTCCTCACGGACGCCGGCGGCCGGCCGATCAGTGCGCTGCCGGGCGCCTCCACCTTCGACAGCGCGATGTCGTTTGCGCTGATCCGCGGCGGGCACGTCGACATAACGGTACTCGGCGGGCTGCAGGTCGACGCCAGCGGCCACCTCGCCAACTGGATGATCCCCGGCAAGATGGTCCCCGGCATGGGTGGCGCGATGGACCTCGTCACCGGCGCCAAGCGCGTGATCGTCGCCATGCAGCACGCCGCCAAGGGCAAGTCGAAGATCGTCCAGAAATGCGCACTGCCGCTGACGTCGGCGCGGCCGGTCGATCTGGTGGTCACCGACATGGCCGTCATCAGCTTTGTCGACGGCAGGATAACGCTGCAGGAGACCGCGCCGGGCGTCAGCGTCGCCGAGGTGCTGGCCGCGACGGAGGCGGATCTGTTCCTGCCCACCAGCGTTCCCGAAATGAAGATCTGACCGGATCAGCTTCGAAGGAGCCGACATGCGCATATTCAGCGACTTCAGCGAGTTCAAGGCAGCCCTCGGCACCGAAATCGGCGCCAGCGAATGGATCGAAATCACCCAGGATCGCATCGACCGCTTTGCGGAAGCGACCTGCGACGAGCAATGGATCCATGTCGATGAGGACCGGGCGAAAAAGGAGATGCCCGGCGGCAAGACCATCGCGCACGGACTGCTTTCTGTCAGTCTTGCGCCGATGTTCATTCGCTCGGTGCTGGGGCTCAAGGGGCTCAAGAACACGCTGAACTACGGCGCCGACCGTATCCGCTACCTCTCGCCGGTGCCCGCGGGATCGCGGCTCAGAGGCCGCACCACCATCGCGGAAGTGGAGGACGTTCCGCCCGACGGCCTGAAGGTGAATTATCACCTCGTGATCGAAATCGAAGGCGGCGAACGCCCGGCATGCGTCGCCGAGCTGATCGCGCTTCACTACCGTTGATGTTTCCGCGCGACCGCCCGCGCGGCTGAGCAGCCTCAATCGATGATGTGATATCCGCCGTCGATATACATGACGTCGCCGGTGATCAGCTTGGCGCCGTCGAGCGCCAGGAACGCGGTCGCCGCACCGACGTCGTCGATGCTGACGAGGCTGCGGGCCGGAGCCTTGGACTGCGCCTTGTCCATCAGTTCGTCGAACTCGGGAATACCGGATGCCGCCCGCGTCGCCAGCGGGCCCGGCGAGATCGCATGCACCCGGATGCCCTTGGGGCCAAGCTCGGCGGCAACGTAGCGGACCGCGGCCTCCAGCGCCGCCTTCGCCACGCCCATGACATTGTAATTCTGAACCACCATCTGGCTGCCGTAATAGGTCATCGTGAACAGCGTGCCGCCATTCTTCATCAGCGGCTCCGCCAGGTGCGCCATCCGCAGGAACGACCAGCACGACACATCCATGGTCTTCAGGAACCCGTCACGCCCGACGTCGACCACCCGGCCGTGCAGCGCCTCCTTCGGCGAGAAGGCGATCGAATGGAGCAGAAAGTCGAGCTTGCCCCACTCTTTCTCGATGCGTTCGAAGACCTGTTCGAGCTGACCTTCCGCATTTACATCGAGCGGCATGAAGATGGATGCGTCGAGGGCATTCGCCAGCGGCTCGACATGCTTCTTGGCGCGATCGTTCAAATAGGTCACTGCGAGGTCGGCGCCCAGCGCCCGAAACGCCTTCGCGCATCCCCAGGCGATCGACTGGTCATTCGCTATTCCGACGATCAATCCCTTCCGACCTTTGAGGGCGACCTTGGTTTCGGGAAAAACGGGAATGTTCATGACGCTTTCTCGCGTTGCGGGGTGAACAACTTCCGATCCCACAGCATCGACAAGGTATGCCGTGCAATCATCAACTCCTCGTCCGTCGGCACGACGTAGACGGGGATACGGCTATCGGTCCGCGAAATCAGCGATGCGTTCTTCGCGTTTTCCGCCGGATCGAGCGACAGGCCCAGCCACTCGAGCCGCTCCACAATTTTTGCCCGGATGCTGGCCGAGTTCTCGCCGATGCCCGCGGTGAATACGAAGGCATCGAGGCCCTGCAGGGCGGCAGCCAGCATTCCCGCGTACAGAGATATCCTGTAGACGAAGTATTCCACCGCGAAATTCGCCCGCGGATCGCTCGAACCCTGCAGCTCGCGCATGTCATTGCTGATGCCGGACAATCCCTTCAGTCCGCAATCGCGGTAGAGAAAATCCTGCACATCGGAAGCTGACATTCCCTTGGCGGAGATGAGATACAGGATAACGCCGGGATCGATCTGCCCGGTCCGCGTTCCCATCGGAAGGCCATCAAGCGCGGTAAAGCCCATCGTGCTTTCTGCGCTCTGCCCGCCGCGAATGGCGCACATCGAGGCGCCACTGCCCAGATGCGCGACGATCACACGTCCATTGGCGATTTGGGGCGCAACCTGCGGAAGCTGCTTGGCGATATATTCGTAAGATAGGCCGTGGAATCCGTAGCGCCGAATTCCCTCCTCATGCAGTTGCAGCGGGATAGCGTAGTGATCGGCGACGTCAGCATGACTGCGGTGAAAGGCGGTATCGAAGCACGCGACCTGCGGCAGGGACGGAAAGCCCGCAAGCAGGGTGCGGATCGGCGCCAGATTGTGGGGCTGGTGCAGCGGCGCGAGCGTCGTGAACCGCTCCAGATTGGCAATGACACCGTGGTCGATCAGCACCGGACGGTCGTAGTCGGGCCCGCCATGGACGACCCGATGCCCGACGGCAATCGGCCTCAACTGCAGCTCTTCCCGTAGCCAGCCGCCTGCGGTCATCATGGCGGCCGGAACGTCCGGAATTCTGTCGATGGGAAAAACGCGGTCGGCCAGGGCTTCGCCATTTGCCCCGGTCGCGCGCAGCCGCGGCCGGCTTCCAATTCCGTCCATCTGCCCCTTGATCTGCCGGCGCAGCCCGCCGTCGCCATCCACGGCGAAGACCTGGAACTTGACGCTTGAGGACCCGGCATTGACGACGAGGATCGTATCCATGGCGCTCACGCGGCGGCCGTTTGCACGCCGCGTCGACGTGCGTCGGCATAAAGGGTTGCGACAGCGCAGGACGCCATGCGGGCCCTCGGCGTATCCGCACGCGACGTCAGCACAACGGGCACGCGCGCGCCGACCACGATTCCGGCACTGTCAGCCTTGGCGAAATACGCGAGGTTCTTGGCGAGCATGTTGCCGGCTTCGAGGTCCGGCACGACCAGGATCTGGGCCCGGCCCGCAACCTCCGATTTTATGCCCTTGATCCTGGCGGATTCGGTATCGATCGCGTTGTCGAACGCAAGCGGTCCGTCGAGCAGGCCGCCGGTAATCTGCTTGCGGTCCGCCATCTTGCACAGCGCCGCAGCTTCGATGGTGGACGGAATTTTGGATGTGACAGTCTCGACCGCCGAGAGGATTGCGACCCGCGGCAGTGTGCCGAACCCGGCCTGGACAAAAAGGTCGATCGCATTCTGTATGATGTCACGCTTGCCATCGAGATCCGGGAAGATGTTTATGGCGGCGTCGGTGACGAATATCGTCTCGGCATAGGCCGGAACATCCATGACGAAGACGTGGCTGATCCGTCGCTCGGTGCGCAGTCCGGTGGTCTTGGCGGTGACGCTTCGCATCAGTTCGTCGGTGTGCAGGCTGCCCTTCATCAGCAGCTCGGCCTTGGCGGCGTGAATGAGTTCGACCGCCTTCGCCGCCGCGGCTTCGCTGTGCGGCGCGTCGACCAACTCGAAGCCGCTGATGTCGATGCCGTGCTTGAATGCAGCCGCCTTGATCTTGGCCAATGGTCCGACAAGGATCGGCGTGATGATGCCGGCTTCCGCGGCATCGGCGACCCCGCGCAGCGAGCTTTCATCGCAGGGATGAGCGACGGCGGTCGTCGCGGCGGGGATCGCCTTCGCCGCCGCGATGAGCCGATCATACTTGGCGCCTGGTCTTGCTTCGTGTGCTTCCACGGATGTAACGCTCATCGTCCGCTCCCATCGATCCTTGAAGTGCCTACGACGCCTTCGCGTGCGGTTCCGCAGTCAGACCGAACAGCTGTGTCACCCGCTCTAGCCGCCTGGCGGTTTCCCCGGAGAGTTCGCTTCCAGTGGCGGATACCACCTCGCGGATAACGGCGAGCCCGGCGCGGCGTTCGTCCTCACTACGCGGCAGCAGTTTCGGGATCGCGGCAAGGCTGGCCTCGGGCTCCAGAAGCAGCATGAAGAACTGCTCCCGCACGATCGCCTTGAACTCGGCAAGGGTAATTCGCTTGCTGGCATCGCTTTTGCGCAGCCGCCGCAGGGCCTCGAGGCTGCGCTCATCGACCATCCCGCGCGCCATGCCCACATAAAGCATGCCGCGCATGACGCACTCCCTCAGGCCGCCCTTTGCGACCTGAGATCTCAGTTCCTCGATCCGGGCGTCGAGCATCTTGCGATGTTGCGGCGACATTTCGAGTCTGGGCGACACTTCTTTATCCGGTGTGATTCCGACCGCCGCCTGAAGCGCGGGCGAGCCGTAGATGGACAGGAAGAGTGTCTCGCTGAGCTTCTCCTGGGTCTCACGCCATTTGTCGAGGGTATCGACAATGTTCTTGGAGAAGGTCTCCTGCGCCTTCAGGAACGGGTTGTCCTCCGCGGCTGGCTTGCGCCCTTCGCGGACCTTGTCTGCCGCGCCGGCCACCGCCTTCATGGGGGCGGTTTCGCTGCCGAATGCCTCATATGACAGCCGCAGCGGATGCAGACGCCGCATCCAGTCCGCCATTTGTGGCGTCACAGCCGCGCGGACCCAGGGCTGCACGAATTTTCGGTAATTGGCGAGATTGATCTCGGATACCTTGGCGGCGGTGGCAAATCGCCGCTCGTCTTCCGGCGTGTTGCCGCCCATGGCGCGCAGATCGTCGAGCGTGCGCTGCTCGCAACGCATGATCCAGTTGCCGCTGGCCAGTTCGGGATTGGCCGTATCGGCCGATTTCGCCGTGAAGGTTGCTTCATAGAGCCCGGGCGGCAGCACATCGATCAGATCGATATTGCTGGAGAACTCGCTGTGTTCCTTCCGGGCGACGCCGCCCGACACGAAGATCCCAAGATGCCCGACAGTTTCGTGAACGGTATAGACGATGGTCTGCCCGTAGGCGCGGATCTCGTCGACGTCCTTGTAGAGATCGAGAATCCACCCGAGCGCCTGCTGTGGCGGCGTGATGTTGTCGCCCTTTGAACAGAAGACGACGATCGGCGACTTGATGTTGCGAAGGTCGACGGTCTTGCCGTCGGATGTCCGGATGCGCCCGGCAGCCAGATTGTTGCCGATGAAGAGCTGATCGACGATGAACTGGATTTCCTCCGCGTTCAGGTTGACATGGCCGCCCCACCAGCGCTCGAACTCCAGATATCGGTCGGCTTCGGTATCGACCTTGGAATAGACGTTATACTGCTTGGTCCAGAGCGTATTGGCCGGGTTCATGTTCTCGAAATTCTGCACCAGCCACGCGCCGTCGAACTTGCCGCCGCCGAGGTCGCTGGTGAGCGCTGTCAGCCAGCTACCGCCGAGCAGCCCTCCCGAATAGCGCATCGGGTTCTTGCCATGAACACCGGCCCAGTAGGCCAACGGCGCGCCGGCGATGATGATCGGACCGAACAGTTCCGGACGCATCGCAGCGAGCATCATGACCGCCCAGCCGGCCTGGCAGTTGCCGATCACGCATGGCTTGCCGTCGGCGTCGGGATGCAACGCTATGACCTTTTCGATGAATACCGCCTCGGCGCGGGCGATATCCTCGATGGTCTGCCCCGGCATCGGGTCGGGAAGAAAACCGATGAAGTAGCAGGTGTGGCCCGCGCGCATAGCGACACCGATCTCGCTGTCCGCCTTGAAGCCGCCGATGCCCGGGCCATGTCCTGCGCGCGGATCGACCACCACGAACGGACGGCGTTTCGGATCGATGGCCACGCCGGCTGGCGGTGTTATGCGCACGAGGCCGTAATTGACCGGACGCTGCAGGGTTCGGCCATCGAGCAGCAATTCGATCTCGTAGTTGAGAAGGTGCGGTGCGGTTTCCGCCAAATGCTCGCGATATTGAACGCCGCGCCGTCGCATGACATCCAGGAACAGGACACTGCGTTGTCCCGTATCCACCAGGTATTCGAAAGCGGATGCAAAGATTTTGGGCAGCGCATCGCCCGAGATGGGCGTTCCGTCGGTTGACATGCTCGGACCCTCTCGCTTGTTCCAGCCCGGCTGCAATCATCCCGCGCTTGCGAACGAGGACCCTTGACATAGGTCAAGGTTTGCAAGGCGCACCAGAATTGCCGGCTATTCTTCGGCCGCAACTCTCGCTGCGGGTTGATCGATATCGCGCGGAACAGCCTCGGCCTGCTCTTCGCGGATCCAGGCCATCATCAATTGCCAAGCCACGGCAAGTATGATGGGACCGACGAACAACCCGACGATGCCGTGCGCGATCGTTCCGCCCAGAACGCCGATGAAAATGACGAGCATCGGTGTGCTCAGGCCGCGCCCCATCACCAGCGGTTTCAGAACATTGTCGGCCAGCCCGACCACCGCCAGATAGACCGTCATCAGGAGCGCGAATGCAAAATCCTGGGACGTCCACAGCCATATGACCAAGGGAACAAGGACGGGCGCCGATCCGATCTGCAGAATTCCGAAAAGCAGCACCCCGGATGCAAAGGCGCCGGCGTGAGGCACACCTGCGAGTTTCAGGCCGACGCCGACCAGCAGCGATTGAACAGCGGCGATGCCGATGACGCCTTGCGCTACCGAGCGTATCGTTGCACCGGCCAATGCGACAAGATCTTCGCTTCGTTGCTCAATAAGACGCGCCTGGATGCGTCTTGTTGCGACAACCAGCCCAGGGCCGTAGGGAAACAGAAACCCCGCCAACACCACCGACACCACGAATTTGAGCATTCCGACGCCCGCGCTGCCGGCGAAGGCCAATACCGGACCTGCCAATGGCTTGAAGTGCGGCGCCACTTCACTCAGGGCGGATCCAAGGTTGGTTGACGCCTGGCCCCACAGGGCAAAGAGCTGCGGGCCGACAATTGGCCAATTCTTCACGTTTTCCGGAGGCGACGGAATGTCCAGGGTGCCGGCGGCGAGCTGGTTTGCGAAACTTCGCAAGCTGTCGATCAAGCCCAATCCAAGCCAGGTTACCGGACCGATGATAATTGCAAGCAACAGGCAAGTGACGATGACGGCGGTCAGTTTCGGCCGGCCGCCAATATGCTCCGAGAGCCAGTTGTAGGGCGGATACAAGGCCACAGCGAGCACGACGGCCCAGGCCAGGATCGGGATGAACGGTTGAACAAGAACGAATGACCAATAGACCAGGAAGGCCAGCAATCCGAGGCGGATCGCCAGTTGGATAATTTCGTCCCCTGTCCGGCTCTGCCGAAACGCTTTCAGGCCCATCGCTTCGCGATCCCGCTCGATGTCGTGAGCCTATCGGCGGCCGGCTCATCGATACGCTTGATTCAGATCAAGCATCGGGATCGGAAACACCTTTGGTTCACGCCGTGGATCGATGTCCTCCTTGTCCCGGTGGGGCCTCAGGCAATGTCCGAAGCTGAAAGTTATTCCGTCGTCGAGCATCTCAAGGACGGCAGCCCAATTGAGGTCCGCGCGCTTCTGCCCGACGACAAGGCCGCGATGCTGGCAGCCATCGGGCGGACGAGCCCGCAATCACTGCAGCGGCGCTTCTTTGTGACCAAGCGCGGCTTCTCGGAGAAGGAAATCAACTTCTTCATCAACATCGATTTCGACAAGCATGTCGCCCTCGTCGCGCAGATCGATGAGGACGGCCGACCAGTCATCGCAGGCGGCGGACGCTACATCGTCACCGCTCCCGGCCAGGCCGAAATAGCATTCGTTGTCGTCGATGCGTTTCAAGGACAGGGTATCGGTACCATGCTGATGCGCCATCTCGCCGTTCTCGCCCGCAGGGCCGGGCTCAAGGAGCTGATTGCGGAGGTGCTGCCCGAGAACACGGCGATGCTGAAAGTGTTCAAGAAATTCGGTTTCCAGCCCGGGCCACGGCGTGAACCGAGGGTGGTGCATCTGGTCCTGCAGCTCGCGTGAGATTTGTTGCCACCCGCTCCTTCGCGGTGAGCGCTGTGCCGGATTGATCTAGATCAAGCGAGGGTCCGGAGCGGATGTCAGCGGTTTCGCAAGCGTGCCGGCGACCTCAAGACGTCCAAGCGCCGTCGCCGGTCCCGCCACGACGCCCGCCAAGGAGGATCAAAAATGACCCAGGCTGCCGAATCCTACATTGAGACGTTCCGAAAATTTGGAAGCGAGCTCGGTATTCCGAAGTTTGATCTGGACAAGATGATCGAAGCGCACCGCAAGAACGTCGAGGCGCTGGTTCAGAGCGCGAGCACAGCATCTGCCGGCGCGCAGTCGATGGCGCAGAAGCAGCATGAGACGTTCGAAGCAGCGCTTCGCGAAGCGTCAACGCTAGCGAAAAACCTCAAGCCGATGAGCGATCCTGCCGGCAACCTCACGGCGCAGAACGAATTCGCCAAGAAAGTCTTTGAAATCGCGATGCAGGGTGCCAAGGAGACCGCAGAAGCAGGGCGTCAATCGACGACCGATGCGTTCAAGATCGTTCAGGACCGCATGAAGGAAAGTTTCGACGAGTTCCGCAACTCCTTCCGTCGAAGTGGCTGACGGACCTTTTCATTATTTCCTTCGCATCGTCCATGCTACCGCAGGCCAAGCAGCGAGCGGCGGTAGCCGCTGGACTGCGCTTCGCTCCGGCACACAAAGCCGCCGTTGAAGCCGCTCGCGTAGCGCCGCTGTCCCTTCGCGTAGTATCTGCCTTTCCGGAAATCGAGCCAGACAACGGCATCGCCGGGGCAATGCCGTTGCGCCTGGCTTTCATAGCGAAACGGGGTGAGAGGGTTGGCCAGCGCCAACGTCGTACCCGCGATGATACCCGCCCATGCGGCCAGAAAGCCGATCGCTTTCATGCCTCACCGCCTCCCCTGCTCCCGTGAGGTCAATGACTAGGTCCGCCGCGGCAACGGGTAAAGTGCCGAATGCGCGAACTAATGTTAGCAAAATGTGATTTTTCTCACACTTGGCCCCGTCCGCACCGGGCTACCCTGCCCGCGGGGAATTCAACACTTCAGTAACCAAGCTTGCCTTGGCGGCCGAATCGTTAAAATACGAACGATCCGCTCAAGCCGGAAACAAACCAGTTCTGAGACCATCGGCTCTCGAACCCCGGAGAGCGCGATGAGTGAAGTTGAATTCGACCTATTGCTGGAAGCCGTGCAAACGGCCATTGCGCCAGCCCCGGAGGATGACTTGGACAGCAATTTCCTGGCCCGGATCCGGCCGCCTTATCTGTCGCCCCGCGCCGCCAACGATAACGGCGCTCCTTGGCCGCTGATCCCGTTCCCCGAGGGCTGGAACGCCGTCTGCTGACCGCAGCCGGCCGGCCTCCGCCAGACAACGAGAACTTCACTCCCGCGGGCACGCCGTGCCTGAACGCGATCCCTGTTTGGAATGGGCGGCGTTGGCCTGCGCATCACTTGGCCGTTGTCCAGTAATCTGGCTTTCCTGCCTGAACACGCCAAGCCGTGCGCCCTTAGCACCCTGTTGACTTCTCCGGTGCTGGTTCGCGCAACTTCCGTTTATGCCGCTCGCGTCATGCAACTTTCACACGGGAACAGGCAGCGAGCCGCGATCTTTTCCCGCTCCTCTGCGTTTGTGGAAGCGAGCGCGAGGAAACGGGATCTGCCCAAACTTGATCGCTTTAGTCGGAGAGTTCAGATGTCCAATCGCAACTTCATCATGGTGCTAGTGGCAGCGGCGATCATCCTCGCCGGCGGCATCTATGTTTACAAGACCCGCGCTCTGGACGGCGGTCCCACGTCAAAGTCGATATCCGCCAAGACGGCCACGTAACGATAAAGCCGGGATCAAACCGGACCGCAGCGGCAATGGGTGATCAGCCCATCGCTCGCGATGTCCAACAGCGCCTGCACAATGCCGTTGTCGGTTCGGTAGGACACCACCACGGCCGCACCGTCCACCTGCAAATCTTCAAGCCCAAGCGCAGGGCTCTCGATGAAACGGTGACGCCAGTAGGCCGCGATGCCATCCTGACCGTGGATTATCTTTTCGCCGCCGCAGGCGCACTCGATCACCGCGTCGCGGCGATACATTCCAACAATCTGATTGAGCCGTGCGGCGCGGTAAGCATCCAGCCAGTCTACCGCGACGGCCATCGGGTCCCAGGGTGTCATTTGCCCTACCTACTTGCCATCGATGCAGCCGGGTTAAACCCGCCAGCATGAACCTTGTCTGAACGTCGTCCAAGGAAGACTGCGAAGAAGGCACGGTGCTAGTTTCGCCCTGGCGATCTTCTTTCACGTATCAAACGCACGTGAGGCTCTCCGAGTTCGTCGGCGCGCGGCTCGCCGCCGACGGGAATCTCCTCGCTCGGACGCTGTTCCAGCACCCAATGCCGGTTGGAAGCTCCCATCCGGTCCGAAAGTAGTCCTCCCTGTCCAGGAACGCTTCCTTTCGGAAGCCATTGAGTTTCGGGGAGCGCCAGCCGGCAAAAATTACCAACGAGGCCACCGTGGCAACCCAAGACCTGACAACCGGGCGAATAGCCTCTACGGCGCAAATCGCACGACATCCGATCCATCCGATGTTGGTGCCCTTTCCAATCGTCTGTTTCATCGGCGCCTTGCTGACCGACATTGCGTACTATGCAACGGCGGAAATCACCTGGGCGGACTTCTCCTCGTGGCTGCTGGTAGTCGGGGTCATCATGGGCGTTCTCGCAGCAATCGCGGGGCTCGTCGACTTCCTCGGTAATCCCCTGATCCGCGCCCAGCCGGCGGCGTGGGTGCACCTTGCAGGCAATCTCCTGGTGCTTGTGCTTTCGTTCTTCAATGCCCTGATCCACCAAAGAGACGGCTGGACAGCAGTCGTGCCGGTGGGGCTCACTCTATCGATCATCGTCGTGCTGATCCTCCCCATCACCGGCTGGCTGGGATGGGCCTTGGTGTATCGACATGGCGTGGGAGTTACGCGATGACGACGCTACGCTCGCAACTTCTTCGTTCCGTCGTGCTGTGCAGTTCGTTGTTTTGCCTTGCCGCCTGCAACGACGGCAGCGGCGATCCCAAGGCCCAGATCGGCGCAAATCCCAGCCTGCCTGATGTGACGCAGTATCTGTTTCCACCGATGCACATCGCTCACGTGGTCGGATGGAAAAAAGGCGAGACGCCCTCCGTCCCGAATGGCCTGAAGATCGAAGCGCTGGCGACCGGGCTGCAGCATCCCCGCATGCTCTATACGCTGCCAAACGGCGACGTGCTGGTCGTGGAATCGAAGGCGCCGCCAACCGATCCGATCAAGCGACCCAAGCAAATTGTCATGAAATACATCGAATCCTGGGCGACATCGGGCGGCGACACCGGGCCCAGCAACCGCATCACGCTTTTGCGCGACACCAACGGCGACGGCGTACCTGACACGCCAAGCGTATTCCTCGATCACCTCAATTCGCCATTCGGCGTCGTGCTGGTCGGCAATGATCTCTACGTCGCCAACACCGACGCCATCGTCAAATATCCGTACAAGGCCGGCGACACCAAGATCACTGCCCCGGGTGAAGTACTGACACCGCTTCCGGGCGGGCCGATCGACCATCACTGGACCAAGAGCCTCACCGCCAGTCCCGATGGCTCCCTGCTCTATGTCGGTGTCGGCTCCAACAGCAACATCACCGAAAACGGCATGGAAGCAGAGAAGAACCGCGCCGCCATTCTCGAAGTCGATCGCGCCAGCGGACGGTTTCGGATTTTTGCCAGTGGGTTGCGCAATCCGAACGGCCTGACGTTCGAGCCGCAGAGCGGCGCATTGTGGGCGGTGGTCAACGAGCGCGACGAAATCGGTCCTGATCTCGTTCCCGACTACATGACGTCAGTCAAGGACGGTGCGTTCTATGGCTGGCCCTATAGCTATTACGGACAGCACGTGGATCCCCGGGTGCAGCCGCAACGCCCCGACCTCGTCGCCAAGGCGATCCAGCCGGACTATGCCCTGAGTTCGCATGTCGCGCCGCTGGGGCTCGCCTTCTACACCGGGGCCAATCTTCCCCAATCCTATCGGGGCGGCGCATTCGTCGGCGAACATGGTAGCTGGAACCGACAGCAACTGAACGGCTACAAGGTCGTGTTCGTGCCGTTCAGCAACGGCAAGCCCAGCGGTGCGGCGCAGGACGTGGTGACGGGCTTCCTCAATGGCGACAACGAGGCTCGTGGGCGCCCGGTCGGCCTGGCGGTCGACAAATCCGGCGCCCTGCTGATCGCCGATGACGTCGGCAACACCGTGTGGCGCGTCACCGGAGGTGGCGGCCCCTCGCCCGCGGCGCAACTTGAGGAGCCTGCAAAGCACTGACGTCCGCGCGCCGGCCGTTCATGCCGGCGAATCGGACGACTGGCCCGGTCTGAGTGATCAGGCCAGCTTTTGCCGTCGCCAGCTGGCCGGGCTACATCCTCGGCTTCGGGTGAAAACTCTGGCGAGATGGCTTTGATCGACGAAGCCGCAAAGCTGCGCGACCTCGGAAATCGTCAGCGTCTCATCAATAAGCAACTTGCTGGCGCGATCTATTCGTCGGTTCATCAGCCAATGATGGGGCGGAACGCCCGTTGTTGCCTTGAAGGCGCGCGCGAAATGACTTGAGGACAGCCTGCATTCAGCGGCTAGCAGTCCGATCGAGGGATCACCGTCAAGATTTGCATCAATGTATTCCAGCGCACGGTGCAACTGCCAAGGTGCAAGTCCGCCTCGCTTGGCGGGTCCGCCGGTCGTCGCGCCGCCGTAGTTCCGACTGACATGCGCAAAGAAGGCAAGTGCGATGTAGTCCACAAATAGGGTGTTGACAGTGCGGGGCGATTCCATTGCTGCGGCCAGGGTCTGTGCGAGTCCGAACATCACAAGATCGCGCTGCCCATCTGCGGATGCTCGAAAGCCCCTTATACGGCGAGCGCCCTGTTCTGCAGCGAGTTCATCCAAGGCCGCCTGTGGAGCATGGAAACGAAGAGAGTCAAACTGGGTGTCGAGCCCAACGACCGGATTTTCACTTAGATCAACCAGAAATATGTGACCCAACGCGCCCGACGGGAGTGACTGGTGCCGGCCCCCGACCCAGAGGTTTGAGAAAAAATGCGCCGAAAGCGGAACGTGAAACGCGAACGTTTCCTCCTGCGGGACGGCCATTGACCGACCACGCATAGCCACACTGCTCGTCAGTCGGGAAAAGCCGATCTGGGCACGGTGATCCCTGCGCGCCACGAAGGTTGGCGGCTGCACTATGTGGAAGCGCCTGCCCAGTGTTTCGCTGATCGACTCGGTTCTCATTAAAAACTCAGATAGGGCGCTCGTCCGGCGAGTGACAAGACCAAGTCAGAAATACCAAGGCCAGACTCGTTCACAGCCGCTCGATCAAGGCGGGTGCGGCCTTCACATCGCTGACATTACCGGGTTGGGCGCTCGAAGCATTGAGCAGGACGACCAGGCAGCGGAAGCCGTCGGCTGCGCGATTCGAAATACGGTGATCGCTTTTTACTCAAAGGAGCTGTTTATCCAATTCGGCGCCCGCCTTGGCGGGTAGCGTCCTTGGAGCGCTCGTTTGGGGAAGGCGATGCGTGAGTTTCGGGCGTCTACCCAAAGGATCATCCAATGACCGTACCCGTTGACCGATTTCTTTCTTCTCGCCGCGATCTCATGTTCGCGACCGCAGGCGGTCTGGTGTTCGCTTCGGCATTCAAGGCTCATGCTGCCGATAATCCGCCTCGCATCGAGCCTCCCCTCGCCTCGCCGGTCCCCTATGTTGAGCACCGCATACCGCACGACGGCCACATGATCTACGCCCGCGAATATCCAGGTCGCGGGCCAGCCTTTGTCATGCTGCATGGCTTTCCGGATAATCTGCACATCTACGATTATCTGGTGCCGTATTTGACTCGGGCCGGCCGGCGAGTTGTCGTGTTCGACTTTCTCGGGTTTGGTCAGTCAGAAAAAACTTCGCCGGGAAATTATTCGTACACGTTTGAGCAACAAGTGGGCGACCTGGCGGCCGTTGTCGATGCGCTGAAGATCGACAAATTCGTCCCGGTCGGCCATGACTCCGGTGGTTCGTGCGCTACCAACTACGCCCTCGACAACCCGCAACGGGTTGCCTGGCTTTGCGTCATGAATTGCTACTATGCCCAATCTCCGACCTTGAGACTGCCGGAAATCATTGAGGTATTTGGCGACCCTTGGCTCAAAGAGCTTGCCGACGCATTTCTGGCCAACCCTGATAAAATGGCGTGGCTCATAAGTATCCAGGACAAGGGATTTCAGATCAATTTGCCACCCGACCTCAAGGAGCGCTTCCTTGGCATCGCGCGGCCAATTTTAGCGAGCAACGCCTCTAACGGATCTGTTCCAGCTTTCGCACAAATGTGTTCCCAGGTGCGGGATAGCGTGACCTACAATACGTCTAGGCTCCCGGAAGCTCGACGGTTTGGTTCAGAGGTCGCTCTAATCTGGGGCTCGCTCGACCCATACTTGACGCCCGCCGCGGCCGAAGCGATCGCCGGAAACTTTGCCCATAGCACTGTAAAATTGGTGGAGGCGGGTCACTGGCTCATGATCGACAAGCCGGCGGAGGTCGCACAGCTTCTGCTCATGGAAGCATAGTCTTGCGATCGCTGAGATCAGGGCAATCGGAGCTTCTCAGCCACATGGCGGGTGCAGACAACAATGTCGAAAAGCTCACCGGCCGCCGGTCGATGACGGTTGGTGAATTCGCCAAACTCCACGCCGATCAGCTCAACGCCTGACAATGAGGCGATCGAACGGGACATGGAACTGCTCGCTCGGCAGGGAGGAGATCACTTGAGGCTAAACCTCCGCTCGCGAGGGCTGTTCCAATCGTTCAGTTCAGCGCGATCCTGGGGAACCAAGGCGTTCGGCATGCGTAGCCCTCTAGTCCCCTTGGAGGCAGGCACAGACCGAGGTCATCATATTGGATACCCGAACGAGAGAGCGGAGTTCCGCCGCTGAGGGGCCTCGGCTGCAAGCAACGAGCGCGGAGCAGTTGTCGCCGCCCACGGACCGCCAGACGAACAGCGGAAAACAGGAGGAGGAAAAGCCGTCGCCTTCCCTGCGCGACCGCCTTCGCGCGCATTGGCTCCTGGTGTCCATCGCAACCTGCCTACTGCTGGCCGTGCTGATCGGCGGCAGTCTCTATTGGATGAGAGTCCGTAACTACGAATCCACCGACGACGCATTCATCGCCGCACGCAGCTTTTCCATTGCGCCGAAAGTCGGTGGTTATGTCAGGGAGGTGCCGGTTACCGATAACCAGCACGTCAATGCCGGCGACCTGCTGGCCCGGATCGACGATCGCGACTATGTCATTGCGGTCAACCAGGCCAAGGCGCAAGTAGCGGTCGCGCAAGCCAATATCGACAATGTCCAGGCCCAGATCGACAGCCAGCGTCAGCAAATCGATCAGGCCCAGGCCCAGCTCGAACAGGCCGAGGCCCAACTGAAATTCGCCGAACAGGAAGAGGCGCGCGCCAAGGATCTGGTGCAGAAAGGCGCCGGCACGGTCCAGCGCGAGCAGCAGACCCATTCCGATCTGCAGTCACAGCAGGCCAATACGTCAAGAGCGAAGGCCGCATTGAATGTCGCCCAGCTTGGCGTCAAGACGCTCGAGGCGCAGCTCGAAAGCGCGCGCGCGGCCCAGCAGCAGGCGCAGGCACAGCTTGATCAGGCCAATCTCAATCTGCAGTACACGCGCGTGACCGCCGAGCAGGCCGGTCGCGTCGTCAAGCTGTCTGGCGCGGTCGGCACCCTGGCGGCAGCGGGCCAGGCGCTGATGATGTTCGTTCCGGATGAGATCTGGATCGTCGCGAATTACAAGGAGACCCAGCTCAGGCATATGCGGCCTGGCCAGCCGGTCGAATTCACGATCGACGCCTATCCGGGCCGCAAGCTGACCGGCCGCGTGGCATCGGTGCAGCCGGGCTCCGGCACCGCCTTCAGCCTGTTGCCGGCGGAAAACGCGACCGGCAATTTCGTCAAGGTCGTGCAGCGCGTGCCCGTGAAGATCGTCGTCGATCATTGGCCCGACGATTTACCGATCGGCCCCGGCATGTCTGTCGTGCCCTGGACCAGGGTGAAATGAGCAGCACGACCGAAGGCGCCGCCGGTGGCTGGTCCCCGGAGCGGTCAGCCGCCGGTGGGCACAATCCATATCTCATCGCCTTTGTCGTCTCGATCGCCACCTTCATGGAGGTGCTCGATACGACGATCGCCAATGTCGCCCTGCGCTACATCGCCGGCAGCCTCGCGGTCGGGATCGACGAGAGCACTTACATCATCACCAGCTACCTTGTCGCCAACGCGATCGTGTTGTCGATTTCCGGCTGGCTCTCGACGGTAATTGGACGCAAGCGCTTCTACATGATCTGCGTAGGGGTTTTTGCCTTCGCGTCGCTGTTGTGCGGCTTTGCGTGGAATCTCGAGTCGCTGGTGCTGTTCCGCATCTTGCAGGGGCTCGGCGGCGGCGGCATGGCTACCAGCGAGCAGGCCATCCTCGCCGATTCCTTCCCGCCCGAAAAACGTGGTCAGGCTTTTGCAATCTACGGCGTTGCTGTCGTGGTCGCGCCTGTGGTCGGTCCGACGCTCGGCGGCTGGATCAGCGACAATTACTCATGGCATTGGGTGTTCCTGATCAACGTGCCCATGGGTTTGCTCTCCTTGTTTCTCGTGGGAACGCTGGTCAGCGAGCCATCGGGCGCGGAAGAGGAGCGAAAGAAGCTTTTGAGCAAGGGACTGCGTGTCGACTATGTCGGCTTCGTGCTGGTCGCCGTCGGACTAGGCTCGCTAGAATTCGTGCTGGACGAGGGCCAGCGCAACGACTGGTTCGGATCAAGTATGATCGTCGCCTTCGCGCTCACGGCGTGTTTCTGTCTGATCGCGCTGGTGATCTGGGAACTGATGCACGATGACCCGATCATCGACATCCGCCTGCTGGGACAGCGGCAGTTCGGCGCCTGCTTCCTGGCGATGCTCGGCACCGGCGCCATCGTTATTGCCACGACGCAAATCCTGCCGCAGTTCCTGCAGGCCGAAATGGGCTACACCGCAACGCTTGCCGGGTTGGTGTTGTCGCCGGGCGGGCTCGTGACCATGGTGATGATGCCGATTACCGGCTGGCTGATCGGAACGGTGCAGCCGAAATACCTGATCGGAGCGGGATCGCTGATTGCGGCACTCTCGATGTGGCACCTCACCGGGATCACGGACGACATTTCCTACGGCTACGCCGCGATGTCGCGCATCTATCTGGCGATCGGGCTGCCGCTACTGTTTCTGCCGATCACCACCGCATCTTATGACGGGATTCCGCCGGAAAAGACCAACCAGGCCTCGGCGCTGATCAACGTCGCGCGCAACCTCGGCGGCTCGATGGGCGTCGCGCTGGTGCAGACGGTGCTGGCCCAGCGGCAGCAATTCCATCAGGCCCGGCTGGTCGAGCACGTTGTCCCGTCGGACACGGCCTATCAGCAGACGATCGATGCGATGACCCGCTTCTTCCAGGCGCAAGGCTCGAGCCCATCCGAAGCGGCGGGACAAGCCATCGCCTGGGTAGGACAAACCCTGCAACAGCAGGTCAATCTCTTGGCCTATGTGGACGTGTTCTGGACGCTCGCCATGATCGGCGCAATCATGATCCCGGTGGCGCTGTCACTGCGATCGGTCGACCTCAGGGCGCCGGCACGGGGCCACTAGGCGACCGGGCGACCATCGCAATTGAGGTACTTGGACAGCCCGACAGAAACTCGGTTAAGTCATTGAAAATATTGGAGGCCACGACCAGAATTGAACTGGTGTACACGGTTTTGCAGACCGTTGCGTAACCACTCCGCCACGTGGCCCCACGCCGAATGCCTTAGACATTTCCGTCGCTTGTCGCAAGTGCCCAATCCCAGTGTCCTAAATTGAGCATGACGGTTGTTCCGTAGGCCAAGCTTGGCCGTCCTCGCACGGATACCTCATATTCATTTCCACGGCGATCGCGCGCCGCCGCGCTATCGCGCGGAATTTCGCAACATGGGCTGCCTTGCGGTTTCCATACGAGTCCCAGTTCAAGGTCACGGCTTCGTCCGGAGCACTTCGTTGGCCGATAGCAGCCCGAGCAACCGCTCTGCGACGAGCTTGTGACCCTCCGGCGTCCAATGCCCGCCCACACCTTCGCCGGGATAGCTAGCAGCTCCGTCGAAAGTGACCAACGGTATCTGTCTGGCCTCGAGATGCCGCACAAGTGCGGTATCGTTGGTTTGCAGGCCGACCAGGAATTTAGAGCCGTTCGCTTCCACAAATTCCCTGATCTTGTCGACTAGCTGCTCAGTCGGATCCACCACCTGCAGTGCAGGGTGGCGGAGCTTGAGATAGACCGCGTTGGCCAACCGAACCAGCCAGAAATGGCGTACCCACCAATCCTCCTTCATGGCCTGCAGACGCGATTTCGGAACTGGCTGTCCCCGAACGACTAGCGAGCCATCGGGAGCGGTCGAGAAATAGGGCTTTTGATACCCCTCGTAGCGGATATTGCTGCTGTTATCCTGCCGGTCGTTATCCGTGCAAAAAATCAGGACGACGACCGCGGGCTTCACCTTCGCCCACAACTTCTTCAACAACAGATATTCCTGATCGGTGCCATAGCCGGACACTCCCGCCGCCAGAATTTTGAAACCTTCAATCCGCGGCTTCAACAATTCCGTGAAGCGCTCACTGGCTTCGGCATCAAGCCCCCAGACAAAGGAATCGCCAAGAAACATGATGGTCGGCGTTGCATAGAGGGTAAACTCCTCGTCACGCAAGCCCAGGCTGTTGTGGTGAACCTTGATGGTGCGAGCGTTGGTTACGTTGGCGCTCGATCCCGGTACCGCCGCCCATCCAAGCTCACTGTCGTACTGGTAGCTCAGCGAGCGCTCGCTGACGCCTTCGCGCAGTTCCCGCAGATCCACCACCCGCAGAACGATTTCCAGCGTCGCCAACGTTACGACCGTCATGATCGCCATGGCGGTCAGCGTTTGCAGAAATTTTCCGGATTTCATACGTTCACGCAGGTCGTGATCATGTGGTCGGATCAATCGAGTTCGAACATATTTCTGTAGTCGAGCCTTAGCGACGACGGCTGATCTTCCTTGTTAAGGAAGCAATTGCCGACCACCAGCACCTCGATATCACTGCCCATGAAACAGCGGAACGCATCTTCAGGTGTACACACGATCGGTTCACCACGAACATTGAAGCTGGTGTTCACAAGCACAGGACATCCCGTCTCGGCTTTGAACGCCGTTAGCAAATCATGAAAGCGTTGGTTGGTGGCGGCGTGAACGGTCTGAATTCGCGCGGAATAGTCGACATGGGTGACGGCCGGAATTTCGGACCGGGGAATATTGAGGCGATCGATTCCAAAAAGCTGGTCGTTGCCGGGATCGGTCGGCCGGCGGCGCCGCTCAAGAACATCGGCAACAATCTGCATGTAGGGGCTGTCGCCGTTGAGATCGAACCAATCGGCGACGTCCTCCCGCAGCACGGCAGGCGCGAACGGACGAAAACTTTCGCGAAATTTGACCCGCA